>JAABUL010002430.1_pt1 | contig 30931 bp, 32 predicted proteins | sample 5559151 | NCBI WGS metagenome assembly JAABUL01 (sample SAMN10711876, study PRJNA513368) | rock metagenome | isolation source: Antarctica rocks | place: Antarctica: Victoria Land, Pudding Butte sud
TTGGAGCAGGAAGAGGGGGCCAGGCAGGCGAACGGAGAGGGATTTGGCATGGCGAGTGAGGCTGGGAACCAAAGCTCGCTGAGTCCGGAAGAGGAAGAATATGTAAGGCTGTATGGAGATATGCTTGCCGCGTATAAGGGGCAATGGACGGATATCGATTTGACGGGAAGCCTGGAGCCGCCCAAAGACCTCTTCATTGACGTAAGGGTGCTGAAAGATGCTGGGGAAATTCAGACAGAGTATGGGTATGGATCTATGTTGTGGCCTCTCTGGCTGGAAAGCTAATGGACTACGGCAGGGCGATCACATTGACGAAGAACAGTCAATTTTATGTTAGGCAAGGGGATGTGGAACGATTGATCTCTCAGGGATACTTGCAGAAGTTGAACACTTGACAACTACGCCACAATATAGATAGTTCTCTGTCTGACGCTGGCGTACTCTACTCGTTACTGAAGCACCCGATCGATGATGGAGGAATCAGCTTACGCAACCAAGGCTCGCTCATACCATACGCAGAACAGAGGCACGTCGAAGCACATTTGGCCAAATCTTGGTCTAACGCGTACCAAGGCGAGGGTACATAGATTAGTACTACAAGTGAGTCTGCTCTGAGATATTACGGAAGGCAGAGCCCGTGCTGCCTCGCAACGGCTAATCTTAGTTTCCATAGACGACTCGGCATCCTTATGCAGATACTCCCATGAATTATGCGTATTAGGGAGAAATGCAAGGGATGAGAAATCCTATAGTGAGGAGCTAGGCATGGTGGCATGGAGAGCATGTAAGGGTAGATCCGCGCCAAAGCCGACATCGAGCACAGGCTTTCAGTCCTCCACCTTTGAATTGGGAGCCCTGGTCGAAATTGCGTGCGGGATCCTTGGATGGTTTTGGTCGTCGACGGAGTAGTCCGGAAACCGAGCTCTAATATGTGGAGGGTTCACTCCGCGGTGACGTTAGAGACGTTAGACAGGAATCGCATCATTCTTGTCCAATAGATCTGGAGTGCAGGACATATTCATCATCGACACTAATGCAATGCCCTGCAATGGAGACCGTCTTGAAATAGTGTGGTGCATCAATAGTCCAGCCTTCCCCGCATCTATCATCCGTCGCCGCTGTCGCCGCTTGAGTTTTGCTTGGCTTTAACGCGATCAAGCTAGATAAGACCCCCACCAAAGCTTGCTAGCCTAAAGCTACGGTTCCCCAGTGTTTGGTACGGACTATGGAGGCACACTTTTCTTTTCTTCCTTCACACTCTTTTGGCATCTTGGATTAATTGCTTCCCGTTTTTAGGTTCTCATGTCGAGTCCCACGGCTCGCTCTTTCGAACGCCCTGCAGTTGCTCTCACAGTCTTTCGACATGTACAGTTGAGCTTCCCGAATCAGTCGGGCTGCTTCGAGGCCCAGATAGGCTGGGTAGCCCGTATAGACATTCGATATGGGAGGTGGTCAACCTGGCGTTGATAGAGGAGCTACGAGCGGTTCGCAATTTGCTCGAGTTCGTGGCCAAGAACATGTGCGGTCAAAAAGCGATGTTGGGGAATATAATGGCTGGTTTCAACACCGAACGGAAGCTTCACTGTCAAGGATGTCCTTTTCCTCTTCGATCAACCAGAAAACACCCGCCAGATCCTATTTCCAACATCCAATTCAAGAATCACGTCATGGTGGGGCAAATAGCACAATAAATCATTATCCACCATGTGCTTACAGTACATAGCTCCTGTCGATATCTCACGTAGTGCCTCTCAAGGCGTACGTGAAGACACTGCTGAGCTCGCTTCACTAGCATTGTCCGAAGTAACCAACAGTCGTAGCGAGCACTCGCCTGCCCGGCATCATACCTCGTCGGCAGCACGTCGGAGGAGCGACGCATACTTTGGAGGCCACTCAGAGCAAGGCGATCTCACTCCTCGAAAATCAAGTGAATCATCGAGACCGGGTCGTATTGAGGAGGTGTCGGAGCTGTCAATTCCACATAGCTCACACTCTTCTCAACAATCCCACTGTCAATCCGCTCTGACCGAAATGATCAAGAAATTTTCCCCAACGGAGGAGGATAGCTCTGACACCGATGATGAAGAACCACTAGGTACTGCAGCTATTCCCCCTGTCACTGTCCGTGAAGGAATCATCTCTCAGCCAGGCGAACGGACGGGGTTGCTGGGGCAGCGAACAGCCTATGGCTCCATCAAAGACATTGAGAATCAGAAGACGTATAATGAGGTCCAAAGAAGCAAAGGAAGTATACTTCTCCAGCAGTTCATGAAATGTATCTCTGGTGCCACGAGAGTCGCAATGTCTCCTAAGAGTTGGAGCAGGCATTATCTATGGGAGTATGGCATCCGTCAGCCTGCGAACCTGTTGCCCCCAGTCATCCTTGGGCTGCTACTTAACATCCTTGATGCGCTATCTTACGGTATTATGAAGTCTGGAACTTGCATCTGACTAGCTGACATCACGTAGGGATGATTTTGTTCCCTCTCGGCGATTCAATCTTCGAGGACCTCGGCCCTGATGGAATAGCCATGTTCTATGTTAGTTGTATCGTGTCGCAGCTGACATACTCGCTTGGTGGTAGCGGCTTTCGAGGAGCGATAGGTTCTGAGATGGTAAGCATAACGGGAAATAAACCAAGGCAGCTGCTAATGATGCATAGATCGAAGTTGTTCCGTTCTTCCACAAAATGGCATACACTATCGCTGATCATGTAGGTCGGGACACAGAAGATCACAAAAACATAATCCGTGCCAGTGTCATAATGGCCTATACAATAAGTACACTCATCACAGGGGTTACCTTCCTCGTTTTAGGCAAATGCAAACTCGGATCGTTGATCGGGTTCTTCCCGCAACATATTTTAGTAGGCTGTATCGGTGGTGTTGGATGGTTCCTTGTTGCAACTGGCTTAGAGGTGTCTGCAAGACTACCAGGCAAGCTACAACTCGACTCATCGACTCTGCAACATCTTATACGGGCCGATACACTCCCCTTGTGGTTCATACCCTTGGTCCTGGCTCTTATACTCTTCGTTGTGAAGTACCGAGTGAAACATCCTTTGACGGACTCTGTTTACTTCTTGTCCATAATTGCCATTTTCTGGTTCTTCATTGCTGCAATACCGGAGCTCAAGGTGCCAGAGCTTCGAGCGAAGGGCTGGGTCTTCGAGGCACCAGAAGCTGGCGTGCCGTGGTATCACTTTTACACGCTTTACAAGTTTGGGATCATGGATTGGAGGGCCATCGGAGCCACTGTACCTGCTATGCTTGCTTTGACCTTCTTTGCGATCCTACACGTGCCTATCAATATTCCGGCTTTGGGCATGCAAACTGGAGACGATGGTGTCAATCTTGACCGGGAGCTTACGGCGCATGGCATCTCTAATCTCCTTTCGGGTGTCTGTGGGAGTATCCAGGTCAGTGATTACAGTGATCGTGGGAGACAGCTAGCTAGTATTAACGCGAATCCAGAACTACTTGGTTTTCGCAAACACTGTTTTATTCATGCGGAGCGGAGGCGATAGTCGTGCGGCTGGTGTAATGTTAGCAGCCGCAACATTTATTGTCATGGCGGCTGCGCAGGGTATCCTTGGCGTTATTCCCGTTATGGTTGTAGGCTCTCTCATCTACTTCCTGGGATTCGAACTCCTGAAAGAAGCTTTATATGGGACATGGGGAAAGACTAATCGTCTGGAATATCTCACTGTAGGTTGGATCTCCATTCTTCAAATTTAACTTCTCATGCTCATCGTCCGCAGGTTGTCATCATCGTTATAATTATGGGGGCTTGGGACTTTGTTTCCGGAATAGCAGCCGGCATTGTCCTGGCCTGCGTTAGCTTCGTTCTTCTAACAGCGCAGATTTCTGCTGTTCGAGGGAAGCTTTACGGTGGTGTTGCCAACTCGACCGTCCGAAGGCATCCAATCCAGCATCGCTTCTTGGAAGAAGCTGGGAAGCAGATTTATGTTATGAAGCTTGCAGGGTTCATCTTCTTTGGCACCATCGTGGACGTCGAGAAACAAACACGAGCTGTGGTGGACGAATCTTTCCGGCGACGAGAACCTATCCGGTATCTGGTGTTAGACCTTTACAATGTGGACGGCGTTGATTTTTCCGCATCCGAAACCTTCGCACGCATCCAAAGGGTGTTGAACAAACGCGACGTCCAGCTCGTTATTTGTGGTGTATCATCCTTGGACAGCCAGGTCGGTAAACGCTTATGCAGCGCTGGATTGTTTGATGAGGACGATGGTATCAAATACTTTCAGAGCCTGAACATAGCTTTGGAATTTTGTGAGAACCAGCTTCTGAAACCTTTCTATCATGAACAAGTTTCGGAGGTAGCGTTTGGATCGAGCCCTACCTTTCTTGGTATGTCTGCTCTTGATCGGGCTCTAGTCCAGGCTACTGACATGTATGCAGAAGTCCCAAAATCTGAGCAGGGAAACACGTGCTTGTCTCCAAAGACTATGTACAACTCCCCGCGGATGCATCATCTACATCAGGTTGCTATTACCACCCTAAGTGAACAAGGACCTGCACCGCTCTCAAGATGGCAAGACCACGTACAACCTCTTCGGTTGATCCTCCAGACATTTTCCACTGTTTCTGGGAAGCCTGATGAATTCTGGGAACGGACAGTGCCCCTCTATACCCGCAGACAACATGCCGCCGGGACGATACTTTACGAAACAGGAGAGGACCCTGGTGGTTTCTATCTGCTCGAAAGCGGCACGCTGAAGGCGAAATACGAGTATCCACAAGGCAAATATTCGGAGCTTATTGTCGCTGGCACGACATGCGGAGAGCTTCCCTTCTTCTCCGATACGAAAAGGACAGCAACCACAACTGCAGATACAGATTGTGTTACGTGGATGTTGGATGCTCAAAATTGGGAAGAACTGCAAGCCAAGCAGCCGGATGTCGCATCTGAATTGCTCAAGATAACTCTGAAGCTTACGGCCGAGAGAATGGATGCGATCACAAAGTAAGCGAGGAGACCTGACTCCTGATCTCTGCTAACGCAGTCCCAGGTATATGCTGCTCACGAGCGGGTGAGAGACGAATGATGAGTCCTTTGAAGACGATCTTCATTGTACAAATTTCTTGATGGGGTATTTGCGCAATCAAAGCCTTGATAATAGCATAGCGATGGTGTCAGGAGTGTGGCGAAGAGCATTGTGTATGAACATTTGGCTGAGGTCTGAGCTGGGCCATGTATTGGCAGATCCAAAAAGCTTAGAACCGCGTGAGAGATAGAACTGTGGTCCGTTGTGGCTGTCCGCAGTCTTTCATGCTCTCAACGCGATGTACGATGATATCAAGGAGATGGGAAGACGGCTAGAGTAGGATAGCAGAATAGACGCAATCGCCTCGTCCGTACTAAGTACGATAGTCTGCAAAGCACGACAGATTGAGCTAGAGGAAGGCAACGGCTGGAAAGAGGAAAGAAGATAATTGGAAGGAGGAGCATGTCACATGCGTACCACATTGCACTACTGTAAAGCGGCCATGCATGTCAGAAACATGATGTGCTCCACGAGCTGGTCATGCGACCAAAGTAGTCCCTGGGCACATTCTATCCGAGTCTCAGTCTAGGCGCTTTCATATCTGCGATGGACAAAGCACGTAAACGTCTGGCCCGATAGTGACCGATATTTTCGATTGTACTGTATTGCTGGGAGGCTGTGGGTGGCTGGCCAATAAGCAGTATCGCGAGTGCCCACCAGCAAGGAGAGAGGGAGATTGTTCATGCTCTAACCGATATTGCTAGTCCTTACTCCGTACTAGCGCCGTTTCCCGGTTGATTGCAGAGGAAAGTTTCCCATCCATCTTTGTGCTTTGTGACATTATCTCCCTCCAGCTTCATCACAGGTGCATCTGCTTCGCTTTCATACAGTCTCTTCTCATAGACATCGTATCCCAGAGATACTGCTGTCTACCTTGATATTCGTCACGTACACAAGCTTCAGCGTGTGTAAACAGAGGACGCGCACTGAACATCCCAGGGGCATCCGTCACTTGTATTCCTGCACGACCAACCATCCCTATCAGAGCCATGTCTGAACTTCAGCAAACTACGCAGCACACTCCTGCGGTAGTCCCGACGTCTGAGCACAATGCCGCTGTAACGAGTGCTACCGATGCTTCCGCCGACCCCATAAGGTCTCAGGAGACTTCTGAATTGTCACCCGAGAGTCGACCAGAACTCGGCAAATCCGGAATCACTGATGGTACAACTGCTGCCGCCCCTACAGGTCCTAATGTCACAAATGTCCCCAAGGAGGAGAAAGTAGGCAATGGGGAGGTGACGGTTGAGTCCCACACCATCAACGAGGGCGTCTTGAACTACAAGGGACCTGGCCTGAAGTGAGTTTTATGCTTTTTTTATTGACAATATCTGGGGCTAATAAAGGACTCTCGCTTAGGGGCCTCATCTTCACGAAGAAGTACTTCTGGTTCAGCGACGCCCCTCTGGAGCACAAGCACCTCTCTGCATACCTCGGCAACGAGAAGTCTAAAGACATCGCCCATCCCAACGCCGCACACGCACAACAGACAGGGAAGGGTCTACTCTTCTTCGCTAAGCGTGCTGAGGACAAGGACCATCCGCAAGGCATCTTCAACTTGGTGAGGACTTATGGCGTCTCACAGGTCACTAATTGAATGCTGATATACAATCTCTATAATAGGGTCATATAACCGACGTGGTTAAGGGCAACTTCAACGACTTTGGCTTCAGTCTCCACGGCCACAAGCACAACTTTCAAGCCGTGACCAAAGCAGAGAAAGATGCCTGGATCGTCACCCTCGAGACCAAGGCAGCTGAAGCCAAGACTTCGCATGAGGGCATTATTGGTAGCTCGGGCTACAAGAGCGCTCTTGAGAGCTATGGTGGGTCTCAACGATGATCACTTTCTGTCTGTATGCTACAAATGCTCATGTCTTCATACTAGGCACCCCCGTAGCTGCTGCCACCACTGGGACATCAAGATCTTTGTCCCGGCCAGGGAAGAAGGCTAGCAAATCTCGTGAGCGTAAGGTTGGCACCAAGACCGATAACATCAACCCAGCAGTGGCCGACACGAATACGACCACACCTACTGGCATCACTACTGAGAGCACACCTGAGACGATCGCGGACCACCCTACTGGTACCGCTACTGGCCACCATGCGGGCGAGGTTGCCGCTGGTGGAGCTGCTGTCGGTGCTGCTGCCGGTGCTGGGTCAAGTCACTTTGGATCTCCATCTGATGAGGATGAGAAGACAAAGAAAAGCCGCTCGCAATCGCGCAACAAGCGTGGTAGTCTTTTCGGGAATCTTTTGGCCAAGAAGGAGGACCACGATGCTAAGAAGGAGATCAAAAAAGAGGAGAAAGAGGAGAAGAAAGAGGAAAAAGCTGAAGAGAAGGACATCAAGAAGGCCATCAAGAAGGAAGATAAGCTCGAGCAGAAAGAGGAGAAGGCCGAGTTGAAAGCGGAGAAGAAAGAATTGAAAGACGAGGCTAAAGAGGAGAAGATGCTCGAGAAAGCCGGCGACCCCTTGAGCACTGGCCAGACTCCAGGTTTCAACGCTCACGCTGTTGGTGAGTGGCTTGGCTTCCTACAGATCTAATCTTTGCTAATATCTACAGCTGCTCGTGTCGTTGGTGAGCCAGCTCTTCCTGCTGGAGGGAATTCCACTGCAGTCGACGACATCTCACCCGCCGCTACCGCTGCCGAGTCCGGTGCTGCAGCACCCATCGCTGCCGAGACGACTCCCACATCAACTACTCGTGAGACTGCTCCGAAGCCAAACAAGCGCGCCTCAATCTTTGGAGGTCTATTCGGCAAGAAAGAGGCAGCAAGCCCCGCAGCGACAGAAACTGCTCCCGCCGTTCCAGCAAAAGATGAGACTTCAGCGATCTCGTCCACCGCACCACAGCTTGATAGCCCTGTGACTCAGCCCACAACGGAGCCTCTTACAGGGACCGTGGCCAATGGAACTTCTGCCGCAGCGACTGAGTCGACCAGACCAGGCGCCGCAACCACTGGAACGACTGAGAGGCGTCGCTCCTCATTCTTCAATACCTTGGGCACCAAAAAGGAGCGACGAACCGGCACAACTTCCGGCGACGAATTGACGGACGGCGAGGGCAAGAAGCAGCCTTCGGGCGGATTTGGTGGTCTCCTTCGAAAGGCCAGCCGGGCCCAGAAGGGCAGCAGCTCAGCTCCTAAGGACGCTGCTGACGTTCCTCTCCCCAAGGAGACCCCCGCTGCTGCTACAACGCTTGACAGTGCAGCCGAGGAAAAGCCAGCATTGTCTGAAGGCGAAGTTGGTTCTAACGCCATCAACGGTGCGCACGAGCAGACCCCCGTGTCCGCTGCCGCCTAAGCCCCCGATATACCCGTTGATCCATCAGATGCGTCCCCCAGAATGGACAGTTTTGGACAACATCGTTCTCTTTCACGACATGTTAGCCTCGTTGCATTGGTCACTCGCTCATTATCAAATTGGCAATACCCCATTATTTCCTTATGTGTGTTGTTGTGTGAGCGCGTGGACTAGATTGATACCAGATACCATCCTCTGCGCTGATTGTAGCCGTTCAATACCCAGCTCCTTGTGTTCCGATACCCGCGGCAGTCGTCTTATTGGGAGACTGGACGCTCGGCCGTAAGGGCAAATGATCATGCAGATAGCATCTAATACCTAATGAAATTCGTTCTGTCTCATGCGTGAACCCCGGGAGCAGTGACGTCCCTCTATACATCTACATCAGCCTTGAATCATGCCAATCTCCGTTCACTCGTGGCAGGAGCAGTGGCTTCCATTAAGAAATCAGCACTAGCATTCTTGAGGCATAGAGCCTTCTTTGTCGCCGTTTGCGGCAGGTTTAGCTGCAGGGCCAAGGATGCGGTGAGGATTCAGGCGCGTCAGATTTCTAAGCAAGAACGACTGTGAGTCACATTTGAAAGTCAATTGCAGCAGTCTTTTGGTGAAGCAGTAAAACTGATATGCGGAGCCGCTTCGGAGTGGCCGTTTCTCCAACATGGCTCGGGCTTAGCGGTCCCATGCCGGAGAAGAGAGGGCGGGATTTGATACGGATTGGCTTCACGGCCAAACCTTCTGGAAGGGCTGGCTTCATTGCGGACTGCGAAGGTAGTTGGTTGACTGATCGCAGCGTACGTGTTTCATACTGGTTGTCGCAGGAGTCTTCGAGGTCTCGGAGGTGGCCTTGATGCCTGGCTGCTCAGCACATCCGTAACAGCAGGCTCCCGCGAAAGCGTATGTGTAGGCTAAAGGTGAAGCCACACCAACTCAGCCCTTCATCCCACCCTCGATATCCACAATTCCGAAACGGCTGCTCTCAACTGCATCCTGATTGGCTCCTCGATAAGAGTCATAGCCCCCCAGAAGAGGCTTAGTCTCGCGCTAAGTACCAAGCGCAGTACCACACAAATCCCAATCTCACTTAAAGTGCCTGATGCCCCGCGTCTGCCTGAGTCCTTCCTTTCTCTTGCAACCATCTCTATTGCAATAACCCACAAATACATACAAGACATCCATCTTGGTATGGCTGCCTTGTAAGTATCAAAGCAACTCTTCAACCCAACCATCTTCAACATACTCTCACACAACAGAAAACTTAACCCTCTCATCTCTTCACCTTCAGGATTCCCCACCGGGACTTCTGAACCAACGACTTGCTCTAGCAATCGCCCAGGTTCTCGCTTTACAGCAACCATTCCCCCACACGACTCACAGTCGTTCAGTACGGATATCTCACAGACATGGCTTACCTCACCCCAATCACCGCGGCTTCCCACGCCCGCATCGAATACAATCAACTTCTCAAACCAGGACTCGGACTTTGTACTGTTCCCATCAACAGTGAAACCTCACCCGCACGCAGCTCAAGTTCGAGGGAACTCCGAGCTTGCGCAGGCGACGTCTCGTATAGCCCCTAATCAACTCCTTGGATCGACCTACAACGGTCAGCAATCTCGACGAAACTCTACTCAGCAATATTCATCTTCTGCATCTCCTGTTCAGAACCCACGAGTGAGTGGCATCATCCAAAGGTCTCCATCTACGTCTCCGTCTACGCAATACAGTCCTATCGGTCAGCAAACACACTTTTACGCAAATTCGGCGCCGCCTTCGACGGTCGGCTTTCACCAACAGTCTCCTCGATCTCGGCCTCCAGTTCCTCTTTTCCACAGCACAAGCAGAATTCCACAAGGCAACATGGATCATTCATATCTCTATGAAGGTAGCTCCTTCCTCGAGGAAGCACGAAGTCTTCCTCCCAGTCTAACATCATTTCCAGACTCTTCAGACACTATGTTCAACTTTGGGGAGTTCGCTTCGGCGTCGGATGCACACGATGATGGTCTAGACGAAGCTCTGGACAACTTCACCACCCACTTCGAAGCCATCAACGATTCGGCGCCAGGGCAGGCATCGACGGTCTCCCCTAGTGAAATCATGGTAGACAGCACGTCTGCACCTCCATCAGGCGCCTTCACCGACCTCACGACACCTGGCACGTCTACTTGGGAGTCTCCCTACGCCGCCAATAGCTGCGAAACCTCGCCGCTTTTCATGGACAATCTATCGCCCGATGACGACCCAGACAAGTGGCCATCTCTCTTCGGCGAGATTCGAGAGCCTGAACGCGAGGCTCCAGTCTCCGACTCCATTACTAGCCCGAAAACATCTCATATCGCCCCAAAGATGTCTCGCAACGACTCCTCACCTGGTCAGACAAGCTCGCGGTCTTCCCATCAAGGCCGCCATTCCTTCACCGCCGGCGTCGCTCCCAGGCGGAGGGACAAGCCCCTGCCAGCCATCACCGTCGAGGATCCAACAGACACTGTCGCCATCAAGCGAGCACGAAATACCTTAGCGGCCCGGAAATCACGAGAGAAGCGGATGGAGCGAACAGAGGCTTTGCTCAATCAGGTCAACGACTTGGAGGTGGAGGTGGAACACTGGAAGAGCATCGCTCTGGGCATGGGTCACCGAGAATGACAACGACTATCGCCACCCATGAAGAAGAGAAAACGTGTGTGTATTTGTGATATATATGGTACATCGGGGTTGAGGTACCACTATTAAGAAATTGGCAGTTGAGCTTTGGTGGGAACTGGGCTATGATGCTGTCGGTCGAGGAAATTTCGGAAAGTGGAGGGCGATGGGGGGTTTGGCTTTTCACTTGTCGTGTCTTCTTATCACAGGCGGATGTTGCTCTGTGTAGCGCAGAGGGGTTTTCCTTTCCTTTCCGGCCGGTTCTGACGTCTCCTGATCTCTCACGGGATGGATTGACTCGTGGCTTGACGTTTACTTATCACTTTCTCTATAGCGTGAGTTGCATGTGTACGGACTTTATGTACAAGTGCAGCCCTAGGTTAGAAAATCCAAAAAGGAAGTCTTTCATTAATTTATGTTCACCTGGATCATGCTCTCGTAAAAAGCACAATTAAATCTACCTGTGTCTCCCGTGGTAGCTAAAGGGCGTCATATACCCTCTACTCGATCTTGTCCACCCCTTCTAGAGCCAACTTCTCCCCCATCGCACCTTTGCAGATTCCACTACCATCCCATCCACCTATTCGACACTGCCCCGTCTTCACCGGCTTCTAATTACGACCGCGTATTCGATTTCTAGAATTCAAGCTATCAAGCTATCAAGCTAAAACCCCCAACAACAACAACAACAACAACAACAACAACAACAACAACAACAGACTCCTCAAGCCAACTCCTAACCCAGCTACGAGCGTTGTACCGCTACGAATGACCCCATGATATGTTCCTGCGCTAACTTTACTCTGAGCTGGTACGCTGTATATAGCTGTAGAGTTGGGATGAGCTGCTCGCTTCGTCTTGGTGGTATTGGGTTGTTGTTGATGGGATGAGGGCGATAGGGTTTTGGGGATGGGGATGAGGGTTATTGGAATTGATGTTTAGGTTGTTGGGTTTTGTTTGTTGTGCTACAGTTGGAGAGGTAGCTGGAGCGTGGATGGATTTTGTTTGTGGGTTTTGGTAGCGAGGGAGTGGGAGTGGGAGTGAGTGTTTGATTGGGATTATGGGGGAGTGCGTTGGTGTTGTGGGGATGGGTTGGATGGGATGGGATGGGATGGGGTTGATATAGGTGGGAGGCGCTGATGGGTTGGTAGATTTATTATTGGGGTGTGTATGTGGTAAGATCTTCTGTATTTACAAGTTGCTCTCCACCTGACACGTTTCGACGTTACCGAATACCAATATACCGGCGTTATATTAGTCTCCATTAAATTTTATGAAGTGAAAGACTTGAGGAGTATCTCGTCTCAATGGGTGCCAGTTCCAAAACAGCGAGCCTGCTACGTAGCCCACGAAAACGCAAGGATGATCGAAAGGGCAGAGACGACCGCTCCAGCAATTCCCAAAGTACGACGACCTGCACTGCCACGAAATGGAATGGTGGTGGGCGATGGGATGCTTCCGGTACCGGATCCAGTTGCCTGCGCAGTCCCAGTGCTGTTGCGTGCCACGAAATAGTTCGCTCCGACCAAAGGCCCAGTACCTGCCTCCCCAGCCAAATGGTTGACATCGAAGCTCATCCTGTTACTGCCCTTGTTCACAAGTGCGGCGCTGAAGGGGTTGCCTGCTGGCGGTGGCGCGAAACTGGGTTTCTGCTCGAAGAGATAGAATACGTATGTGTGGGCTGTATCTCCCGGTGGCGGCGCTGGCGGCTGGTAGAAAGCGATGGGTGATGTAGTGTTCACGAGTGTGCCGTTGGGCAAGAACGTGAGACCGGTCTGCCAGTAGTGGAGGCGGGTTGTACGGCCATTGGATATACCGGGAGCGAGTGGGAGTTGCACGCCAGGGACAAGCGTTGAGGTGTTTAGGGTAGCGGTGGAAATCGAAAGGTCGACGAGCAGGAGTTGATATGTTTGGTTTGTGGAAGAAGGGTAAGTGATGGTCGGGACGCCCTTTGGTACTGTCAAAGAATGTCAGGATATCAGTGCTGTAGGGTTGACTGGGAAAGAACTTGCTGCTCAACGGGAGCTCGATGCCGGGGGTGACTTTAGTAGAGGCATAGTTGACTGCTAAATTTGCGTTGGTAGATGGGAGAGTGCCAGGGGGCGTCTGGCTGAGAGCTCGAGCCATGAGACTTGCAGTCAAAAAGTAGTGGGGCAGTACACGCATGGTGGGCGAAATTCTGTTCGTCGAATATTTTGTAAAAGTTATTGGAGCGCGGATGAAGACATTGAAGGAGACACGCTGCTACTTATTGGTTTGGGTTTCCGAACAACATTGTTACAATGTACATGGTCTTAAATCCCCACGTGCACTAGTGCCCAAGCCATAGTGCCTTCTCGGTGAACGATGAGATCATCGCCGAAACATAGACATTCAACTGATGGTCCAGTCCAGCATTCAGGTCATTATGCCGCAGCAAGGAGCGTGAAAGTATGCAAAGTCCGTTCAAAAGGCGAAGTCGGACTTGAGAAGGTATCCAAGCTTGCGTGATGAGTCCTTGGATACTAGAACAGGATCAGTCCCAGATCTGAGATTGCCAAGATGAAGTCGAAAAGCCACGCGTCGCGACAATCACTGATGATGATGACCGATCCAAGCAGAAGATTAGCCTGGATGGGTACACTTCGTTCGACAGGACCGTACTCTGAGTCGTCCACAACCCTCGAGGTTAGCTGGAATATCGCCGCCAAGCTTCATGCTAGCTCAGTCTAGCCTAGCGTAGACTCTCCACGGCATGCTCCTTCTGATCACTGCAATTGGTTCCTGCTGTTAATGCAGAATGTCTGTACAACTTGATTGCTACGGTCGAACCATTTCGTCTGATAACCCTCCTCAACCAAAGGCGCTCCCGCATCAAACGTTCTAATGGCTGCAGCACATTCCATCTCTGGCAACTCGTAGCCGTTCTCACTAATGCATGAAAGCTGCCTACCTGATGAATATATAGTGCCCAACAGAGATTCTACTCTGCTGGCTCCACCATTCCTCAAAAAGCGTCGTTGACGATTCCCGTAATTGGTCGAGTCCTCGTCGGCTCTGGGTTTCATGGTCCCTCTTGATCCATTGTCCATTTAGCCTAGTCTGCGTACGCACCAAAATCATGCACGCTACAGGACCAATATCACATTATTCCTCGTCCGAAATCTGAGTTGAAATGCCACTGGAAAGTGTCACGACAATCAGCAAACGCACTCGGCTTAGAAACGACAAGAGGAGGCACCTCCCTGCTTGCTACATCAAAGACTGCTACCTGTGCTGGAGCCGAGGGTCGCTTCTTGTTGTCTTCGGTGTGGTAGTGGAAGATGAATGGAGCTTTGTTGATGTTAAGAGCGGATACAATAGATTGGTCTGCAACAGTTCTTCTTATTCCTGAACTTGAAACTGCCTTCCATTCGCAAGACCCTCATCAAGACGCTAACAGACCCCGTTTACGGCGGTCAACATAGAAAAATATTATTTCCATATTGTGAATTATCGTACCAAATTCAGAAAACCAATGGGCATGGTTCATTGTCCGAACTCCCTTCCGCGAAATTATCCCGCTATCTTGAATCGATTCTATCACATTGGCCTCTTGAATGGGCATGATTGTCATATCAGTAGACTATAACAATTTCACCTTCAGACCTTTTTTCAGATTATCTCCGAGCAAACTTAATTGAATTCAGAAACCCCTTCATGATTAATTTCCAGCCCTTCTCTCAAACTATCAAGGTTTACCAACCAAATCTGCATGATCGCCAACCTTTTGTCAACCTCAAGCAAGGCAATATAACGAAATGGATCAAACACCGCATTTGCAAAGCCTTACGTACACACAAACAGCACAAGCTATCCTGAAGCATGCCCATGGGAACATCCACCAGCGGCCGCGGCCTGAATTTCCCACTTGTCTTTCGATAGGTTTTGTAAAGGTCCGGTTGATGAAAGCTAATACTCATGTCTTTGTGGACGCTAGTAAATCTTGAAATGCGATAATATCTGCTTGAGGCTCTGTCAATGTTCGCAGCTGCAGAGCAAACAGCTGTAAAGTTTCAGGGAAATCAAGCCGCACGCTCGCAAGACTCATGCTGAGCCAAACCGAACAGGTTATCTGCTTGAGTAGATGTTGGTGGTTGATTTCATCTGCTTTCCGATGAGAAAACACACATTTCTGGGTCCCGTAGGTTTGGATTATTTGAATCAATTTGCGTCGCCACTTGTTTGAGCTCATCTCGGCATTTTCTCACCATTCGCTCAAGACTTGGAGCTTCAGGATTCCCATGTTCATACATTGAGCTGAAATTTGAGTATGTTAAGCCAAACTATCTGCGAGCTCGGCTAACGGCACCTTCTAGTCCCGAGCTCAGCCTTTGAAGAGTCAGATCAACCATCGGCATCAACCCAAACTGAAACCCCTTTCTTGTCGCTTCTCATGCCTTCTGTGCCATTGACCTTTAGAGTTTTATGGAAATGTGTATCGAACACTCGGAAATGAGGAGTGATCCAAACTCCTTTGACTAAAGGCATGAGGTTGTAACGAACAGTATGCCGACTGACTGGCAAAAGATCCATCGTCACGTTTTTAGCTCCGCTAAAGGCGAAATCTTCGCTAGTCTCCATAGTCAGGTTGAAGTTGAGAGTGTACATTGATGGATTTTCGACGATGTAGTCAAGATGTATTATGCTCGGAGGGATCTCTCCATTCCGTGCCGTAGCCAAAACTCGAGGTTCGCCAAATGGTATGACTAGTTCTGGCACTGTAAGATAAGTGACTGTGGAAGAGCTTGGCGAGTCATCTCGACGCCATCTAACCTCCAGCTGAAGATCCAGGAATGTAGATCGGCGGTCTTCTAAGTCTGTTTTCTGAGCTTCCAAAACGAAGCTAAACTCCCGAAGATCCTTAGAAGATATTGGCGACAAATTAGATACATTTTCAGCATCCGAAGAGATCTTGCAGATGGTTGCCTCGTGGACCTCAAGCACCTTGAATTCCACGCTTTCAACCCTCAATTTTACATCGGCCAGAGAAGATAATTTAGAACTGAGAAACCATCGCTGAATGAGGCCACTGGCGAGGTTATCTTCTCCAGCATCCTCATTAGGATCGGGTTCATCGGCATCAAAATAGTTTGGCCAAGGCTCGGGATGTACCATCGGCGTGAAGCTGTGAATAACGTCAAAGGGTAACACCACAATCAGATTGGTTGAAAGAGATTTGGAGATAGGTGTTGCTGGGTCCGAGAGCAGATGATACCGCGCCCGGACCTCCAGAACATATTCAACTGCTTCGGAAGTCGCTTGCATACGAATGCCGTGTCTTTGATGTGACGATGATGCCAGCTTTCCAATAGCCTTCGAGGCAGAGATATCGTTCTTCTGGTCCAGTAGACTTTCCGTCGTAGAATCTGTATCAAATCCATGGTCTTCTAATCCCGTAGTCCATGTTATCGTTGGCAATGCTCCTAGAGGTCCCAAAAGCCTAGCATCCAAAACAACATCGGCTTCCTCTCGCTCTTCGTTAGTGACTTGCAGGTCTAGGGCGATGTATTCACTCGCGAAGTATGTTGTTTTGAGATTGTAGGTCTCTAATCGCATCTTCGGCGGTTTGGGTAGAATTTTCACAGCGTTGCTACGTCCATTCTTTAGCAGCTTCTGCGCAAGGCTTGGACCGCCCTCAAGCCATAAAACTTCTTGGTGCATCTGCTCATCCTCTGTGATCAAGATATCCAGGTCAAATTCGTCTCCCTTCACGCACAAGGTGACACTAGCAACCTCAACTTCACTAGCCTCACGAGGAATGTGGGCGAGGGAGAAAACTTTGGTGACACCAGGTAAAAATCTCAAATCAGCTGATCCGACCAAGTCATTAGCAAAATGATTGGTCTTTGAAATGATTGGACTTGAAGGTGACAATGGTGCATGTAGGGAGGCCTTTTGTAGATACACTTGGTATAGATGGGTCTGATCATCAGCAGTGCTGGCCTTGGGGCTCGCGTCCGGCTCATGCTGAATAGTCAAATTTTTCAGATCCCCTTCAAAGGCTAACCTGATCTGTGAGAGTGTGAGTGCGCTCGACAGCGCTTGGGCTCGTGAGGAGATGACTACTTGTGACAGCAGACTCTCGCCTACCTTTCCTTCCGGAGCGCTGAATGCGAAAGTGGCGGAGACTGCACTGACTTTAGTACATGAAACATAGATAGGGTCGCTGGCGATTGCGAAAGAATATGTTGTCGGAGGAAGCGGCAGCGGGACTGGAATTGACCACGCATATTTGAGGAATCAACGTGGATTCGTAGGGGCACAATCCACACATCGGCAGGACTTACTGCAAGATAATATGTTCTCTGCTCGAATAATGGACCTGGGTCTTGAGTTCAATGGTCGTAGTGGCTCTAGCGTTCTCGAGAAATCGTAATCCCACTCCTGTCTTGGTGTCAGGGCTGAAGCCAAGTCAGACCGGTTGATGCCAGGACGGAGATTATGCTCACAAGTGTTCAATAGCTCCCAATCTACGGCGATCACAGTCTCCAAGTCTCGAATCCGAGTTGCGCAGTCCCTCAATGCCCAATCGACTTCCTCAAGCATCTGCCACCAACCTGCTCTTCTCCAACTCAAGGTCTGCCAGAGTGGCGTCAATACCCTAGCTGCCCTCTCCCATTGCTCATATTTCATGTGTACCCTAGCCATCTCCAATTGCAGTCTCTCAACAGAGCGAATCAGATCTCTTTCTGCAAAGTAGTCCGCCGACCTTTGTAGGGTTCGCATTGAAGCTGTGTATACGTCTGGGCCATTTTGTATGAGTAGAGGCACATCGTCCGCAGGCTCTCTGCAAAGATAGGTATCGTATATCGCGGGCATATTGGAGACTTGAGAGTCCGATCTCAGAGAGGAAATTTGCGACATGGTTGACGCTCTGTACTGCCGTCTCTTGATCCTGACAGACTATTTTGCCTACAGAATTGCAGTCCGATTAAAGGACATCTACTCAGGAAGACAGTCTCTCAAGCATTGCCGTGTGTCTCGGCTTGTCTAAGGCTGGATCTCAACACCGTAAAAGATGATGATCTCTTGGCATTAGAACTGTACTTGTACTCCTAGCGTAGAATTACTGCGGCTTTATCTAGTGCTCTCTCGGGAAGCTTTCAATTCCGACTTCTTCCTTCTCTCACGTCTCCATACTATCAGCCTTCCAGCTGCCTGTTTGATCTAATAGCGTTGTCATGGCGAGCTTCACAAACTACCGCCTGCTCATTCGGTGACCCAACTACTGGATATGTCCAACAATGGCGTACCGCCTTGTATGCCGCATTACCCCAGATACAACGCATTCAGCTAATGTTAGTTCGAGCATTTCACTTCTTCGCAGGCCTCACCACTGGCTGCATATCCGCTATCCTCCTCCAGCCAGCCGATTTACTTAAGACTAGAGTTCAACAAGCGCGATCGATCTCGCTGGTCACCACCTTTCGTGATATATTGGCAGGTCCAAACTCCCTGAAGCAGCTTTGGCGTGGTACGCTCCCCTCCGTCATACGCACCGGTGTCGGATCTGCCCTCTACTTCTCGAGCCTCAATGCGCTGCGGCAGCATATTGCGAGATCCAATCTCCTTGCATCCACAGGCCTAGTCAAGGCCACAATGGGAAATCCCGAATATTCTTCCTCTTCTTTGCCGAGATTGAGCAACATAGCGAATCTGACAACAGGGGCCATAGCAAGGGCATCAGCAGGATTTATCATGATGCCCATAACGGTTATCAAAGTTCGCTACGAATCAAGCCTCTACTCATACCAAACCATTTGGGGAGCTGGGACAGCCATATTGAAAGGCGAAGGTATGAAAGGCTTTTTTGCCGGCTTTGGAGTCACCGCTGTGAGAGACGCGCCTTACGCAGGGCTCTACGTCCTGTTCTATGAGCAATCGAAACGCCGGTTGAGCCAATTGTGGGAGGCCACCCCACTCACGGACAAACCCAAGTACCAAAATGGTATGAAAGGCAGCACGTCTGTGTCGATAAATTTTATTTCAGGTGTTTCAGCAGCTGTTCTTGCTACCGCGGTCACGAATCCCTTTGATGCGGTCAAGACGAGATTGCAGCTCATGCCTGGTAAGTACGGGAATATGGTCCGAGCTGGGCGGCGAATGGTCAGAGAAGACGGTGTTCGGAGTCTGTTCGACGGGCTCGGGCTGCGAATTGGTCGAAAGGCTCTAAGTTCTGCCCTGGCCTGGACCTTGTATGAGGAGCTGGTCCGACAGGCGGAGTTGAAATTCCAGGAGAGAAGTCCGGCAGTGGTATAACATTATGGTTGCGAACGTAATATGTCAACGAATGGATGTCCCATAGCTATAGATGGCCTGATCTAGTTCATGGCTACGGCATCTATTGGTACATATTGCAATTGTACAGAAAACTCAGCTAAGGGATCCGGAATTTGCTTACCGAAAGCTTGGGTTGTCTTGTTATACACTGTATTTATTGAAAATTTGTGAATCGTTAGGAGTGCCCGAGGTTGCGGAGGTTCCAGAGTGCTGTAGGATTGAGCTGCAAGGCAAAAAGCCACAGGTGGCACGAAAAGCCCCTCCGACCTAGTGGAAAGGTTATTCAGCGTGGCAATTATCACCAAGTAATGGCACAGCACTATGAATTTGTGCATTTTCACTTTCACGAAGAAGAACATATCCTGGTGCCCATGGTACTACATGCAATCGTGTGACTGGAACCCCATACATAGTGTCGCACAATAAGGGTATTTGCCTTTACATTATGAGTGATGGCAAGTTAGCGTCCTCCAGCAGCCACATTTTGAAGGAACTACAGGTTATCCGCAAAGAAGGATATCTGAGCTGATGATGCATATTGACAGGGGTGCTGCCATTCAATCGCACGAGATGGAGAGCAGTCGTCGCCGTACTCCCCAGCCATCCATGGTGATTCCAGCTCGCGTGCCATAGCTTCCGCCTCTGCCCAATTGCCGGAAAATTCTAGTCCCCGCACCTCTTCACAATTGCCAGATGTTACGGGGCGAAGTCGGACGCGGAGACACCTGCCATTAGGAGAGCAATTCAATGCGCCCATACGACCCCACGTGTGGACTTCGAACAGACAATGGACACGATCACAGCTAGACAGAGAAAGGCGGGAATTTTTTGATACACGAGTCACAGGCCATGCTGAGATATGGGCATCGTTGAAAGTAGTCGTGGGGTTACTTGCGGATGGTGACATTTCCACTGCTCAGAGCATTCTTGATGCTGCGGCTATTACAGTGCCTACGGGGAATCTCAAGAATGGCTCGTACGACGAGGCAGGCAACCACTATTCGATGCCGGAACATATCATAAGTGATCCTCAAAATTTAGTACCGGATCACGAAATCATTGGGAAAGGGGAGATGTCAAATGAGGTGACAGACGATGACGAAGAGCTAGAGAGGAAAAGGGCGGAGAAGGGCAAGGCAGTGCTGAAGACAGGGGACTTTGTCAAAATAAAAGCGAGATTGAGCGATCGAGGTGGGCCTGATATTATCGTCACGATTGGCAAAGACCAGGCCGTCAGAACACTGGTACGAAGGATACGGAAGGAAGCCAATGTTAGTATACTCTCCAGACTTGGACATTTGAAGGCAAACTAATACCCGTGTAGCTGCAGGGAAAGGTGAAGATTGCATATATGGGTAAAATCCTCAGAGATGCAGAGACTTTACAGGCACAGGGATGGCGCGAGGGGCACGTTGTCAATGCTTTAGTATTTGATCTATCATGATACCACCTCGCGATGACAATGGGCGCTCACGGTGGGTCTCTGCATGGGCAGTTGGAGTTCAAAGTATTCCGGAGCTGTTCCGGTTGATGAAAATCAATCTGTCTTGTCATCGCCAGCTTGGGGAGGCGCATTTTGTTCATATTGACCGAGGGTTCGGGAATGGCGCAAGCGTGGGCCACGGGGATATGGTTGTCAATATATGCATCATGAAGGAAGTTTTATGTCGCCTACTTCTTCTATGTCAATTGATTGAACCGATAGCTCGTATATTAGTACCGTCTACGTATCATAGCATGGATCTATTTATATCCTAATGCCAAACCGTCTTGAAACGGGACAGGGGTCGTGCTGACGGGATATCACCGCCGCTAGTTCTAAAGATTCGCGAGTTGAAAGCAACCACCAACGTTTCAATCCCTAATGATAACGGCCGAGAATCACGATCGCTACCAACTCACTGCTTAGAACCCTTTTAGGGCTCGCATTAGTTCCTGTCCCAGGTAGAGAGCCTGCGCCTTCCCGCGAACACGCACGATTCTACGCATTAGCAACGGACTACGCAGTTTGCGCCAGAGCCAACGCGCAGTACATCCGTCTAGATGAGGTGAATCTAACAACAGCTGAGCATGGAGGGACGTGTATACCCCGGGCATCCTTGATCAAAGAGTCGTCATGGCCTCGGACCGCTCATACCCTTACAATCACGCAAGACGCCAGTCAATACCATTGCAAGATCTGTCACGACCGCCAGACCATGACTCTGAGAGCCCGGGAGGAAGACGATCAGACAGGACTTCTCGGAGAAGTGCTGGAACTTTACTGGGGAACAGGCAATCATTCGGTGGCAGGGTAAATACTGGGTATGAGCGAGTCGACGAAGAGTCACCTCAGGTTGCAGATGTGGATGATTCGGGACTTTCACACGTCACAACGCCGAGGAATGCTCATCAGCCGGGAAGGGAATACGAAGACCCGGAGCTTTCGCCCGTCAATGCACAAATCTTCCAAGCGGCGATGGGTTCAGTCGGTCTAAGTTTTGAACCCCCTGGGCCTTCAAGACCGCCACCGGGCAAAAGGAGAAGCACGTTGAATGTTATAACCGAGTCTGAGACCATGTCATCTTCCTCATTGCCCTTCCCTACCATCGACGAGCCTGATCCGGATCATTACTTTTCGCCGCAAGACAATGATAGAACGCCACTGACAGACACGCGATTCTTGCAGCCAATCTCTGGCGTGCCGTATTCTCAAGAAGGGCTTCACGCTCCAATTCCAAGTACAAGCCATAGTCGATCAGGTTCTCGACTAGGGGATGATTTGCCACACATGGAAGCCGGACTGGGAAGACCAGTTTCAACAATGAGCTCAAGAACTTTGAGTCCTGCATCATCCTCTAATCCTTTGTCTAGAGCTGGAACCATACTGAGAAAGGCGTCTCAACGAGTGGTCAATCTCAGTAACGAGCCCGACGCGGTTGACCATGAGTTGCGGCGACAGCGTTCGATTAGAGAGGCACGAATGGAAGGACCTCCTATCCTCCCAGCCATGCAAGACTACGCTCACGACGAGCGACCGAGTCCTCCGCCAGAGAAAGCTCTGCCTATAGTACGGACAGGCGAATGGCAGCCGCACCCTAATCCGCTGAGAGGGAAGAGTTTAGGAGTATTTGCTCCCAAAAACTGGCTTCGGCTAAAACTCTGCGAGATGCTAGTGCACCCTGTGACGGAACCCATAATTCTGATCCTGATCTTAGTTCAAACCGTTCTTTTAGCGGTTGATGCAGCACCCGTAACAAAGTATGGCTTGCCACCCAAGGCGTGGCAAGCCTCCTGGATTGACTTTGGTCTACTCGGTCTATTCTCTATATACACGCTCGAAATCATGGCACGGGTCATAGTATCAGGTTTCATCAAGAATGCCGAGGAGTACAGCACAGTCGATACTGCCCTGGGGCTCAAGGCAGCTTTCACCGACAGAGTCCGTAGGTTTTTTGCGCCTCAAAATCAGCCGTCTACGCGCAGCACGACGGATGAACCGAAACCTCAACCGTCAATATTGCGATCTTTCACTGCTGTGCAACTACAGCTCGATAGCGACCAACCAGGGCATTCCCGTCAACAGCAGCGGATTCGGTTGGCACGTCGGGCGTTCTTGCGTCACGGATTCAATCGCCTAGACTTTGTGGCAGTCGTGTCCTTCTGGATAACGTTTTTCCTTTCGCTTTTCATGGTTGAGCAAGGTCGCCATATATACATCTTTCGAATGCTGAGTTGTCTGAGAATACTTCGGCTTCTAGGTCTTACACAAGGCACATCGGTCATCTTGAGAAGTTTGAAAAAAGCAGCGCCCATGCTGGCAAACGTTGCATTTCTTATTGGATTTTTTTGGCTGCTCTTCGCCATCATTGGGGTCCAGAGCTTCAAATCATCTTTCCGACGTACATGTGTGTGGTACGAGAATGCCGCAGACGTTCTCAAGAATCCTGATGGGTTACTCATGCCCAATCAAACTTATGTTAAAAACGACCCTGAAAACATCGTTCAATTCTGCGGCGGGTACCTCCATCCCGTCTCGGGCGAGGAGAAGCCCTGGCTAAAATCAAACCTTCGTGATAATGGTAGCTCGACACATAAAGGCTATCTTTGTCCTAAAAATTCGCTCTGTGTAGAGGGCGAAGGCCCTTATAACGGAACAGTGAGTTTTGATAACGTCCTGCAGTCCTTAGAGCTGGTGTTCGTCATCATGAGTGCGAATACTTTCACCGACCTCCTCTACTACACAACCGACTCAGACTATCTTGCCTCAGCACTATTTTTCGCATTTGGGATCGTTATCATGAGCCTATGGCTTATGAATTTGCTGGTCGCTGTCATCACCTCTTCCTTCCAGGTCATCCGGGAAGAGAGCAAAGCAAGTGCTTTTACAGCAGATCTCCGGGATGACTTCATCGAGGAGAACGAAGACATACGAAAGGTGAGCCGACTGAAACGAGCGTACGAAAGGATGAATTGGGTATGGATTTTGATCATTATCTTCGACCTTTTTGTGATGTGTCTACGGAGCGCGGACATGAGCCACAGTCGAAAGACTTTTATCGATACAACCGAGACAACAGTAACGATCGTTTTGGCTTGTGAGATTGTCCTGAGATTCCTCTCTGACTGGAGAAATTCCCACCGAAGCACACGCAATTGGGTCGACCTTAGCCTAGCGATCATCACGGCTGTCATTCAGATCCCGCAAATTCATCAGTCTGGGCAGACGTATGAGTGGCTCACATTTTTTCAGATAATTCGAATCTATCGTGTGGTCCTCGCCGTGTCACTTACCCGCGAGTTGATCAAGAAAGTCTTGGGCAACATGGCTGGTCTGCTCAATCTCATCGTGTTTGTGTTTCTCATCACCTTCCTCACAGCGCTATTCGCTGTCCAGATATTCAGAGGGGAGTTTCCGGACGCCGATATCAAGGGCACCCCCATCCGCATAACATTCTCGGATATTTATAACGCCTATATTGGAATGTACCAGATCTTGTCGAGTGAGAATTGGACACAATTGCTGTACAATTCAACGCAGTTCGAATATCGATGGAGCGAAGCATGGATTGGGGCGACATTCTTCGTACTATGGTTCATCCTCGCAAATTTCATCGTGCTCAATATGTTCATTGCGGTCATTCAAGAGAATTTTGACGTCTCAGAAGACGAGAAACGGCTGCAGCAGGTCAAAGCCTTCCTCCAGCAAAAGGAGCTTGGTGGTTCATCCCATGGAAACCTTTCACTCTCTACCATCTTCAAACTCGGCCGAGATACCAGTCGCCACAAGGATCCTCTAGACTTTGGTCCTGCGACCATGGAAATGTTGCTCCAGGAGGCTGTGTTCCGCGACTTTCTCGATGAACATATGGAGCCTATGGAAGAATTGCATGAAGATGATGACCCGATCACCGGTCGCCCAATCAGTCAAGTAAAGCCAGGTATGCTTTCGATTTGGTGGAGCAAGCTTTTGCGTCTTGTAGGCGACCGAGAGCCGAATCCCTTTTATTCTCGATTGCAATTCTCCCGTGCCGAGCACGAGCTTGATATACGAACAAGAGCGAGAGAAGTCGTCTCGGCCACGGAGCAAAGAAAACGAGCACAGCGCCAGTTTTTGCAAAGGCATCCGAGGTACAATGTATCACTCTATATCTTCGGCCCACGTAATCCCATACGGAAAATCTGTCAGCGCATAGTTGGGCCAGGTCGCGGTAATACACGCATTGAAGGTGTTGACCCTGTGAAACCCGTCTGGTACGCCTTCTCCGCCTTAATCTACGCAGCCATAGTGGCTATGGTCCTCTTAGCCTGCGTATCGACTCCTTTGTACCAGCGAGACTATTTCAAGAACCATGAATACAGTGTCAAAAACTGGTTCGTTTGGACTGATATGGGCTTCGCTGTAGTCTTCTCTATCGAAGCGTTGATCAAAGTCATCGCGGATGGCTTCTTCTGGACACCAAATGCCTACTTCCGGGGCTCCTGGGGTTTCATTGATGGTCTCGTCTTGGTGACGCTTTGGGTTAATGTAGTTACATCTTTGTATTCAGACGGTGCCGTCTCAAGAGCTGTTGGTGCATTCAAGGCTCTAAGAGCGCTTAGGCTTCTGAATGTTAGTGATAGTGCGAGAGACACCTTTCACTCTGTGATTGTTCTCGGTGGGTGGAAAGTTATATCGGTCAGTTGATATCCCACACTACGTGTGATCAGACTTTTAACATCTGCCTAGGCTGCGTTTGTGTCTCTCAGTTTGTTATTCCCCTTCGCTATCTACGGCCTTAATCTCTTTAATGGACAGATGCGATTGTGCAACGACCTAAACGTGGTCGAGCTCGCCGATTGCGTCGGCGAGTTCCAGAATACTCCCTACAATTGGGACGTACTCTCCCCAAGGCAGGCTGCAAATCCATATTACAGCTTTGACAACTTTGGGAACTCGCTTAGCATTCTCTTCCAGATTGTGTCTGAAGAGGGATGGACGGATGTGCTGTGGTCAGCGATGAACTCAGCGGGCCGAGGATTCCAGCCCAAATATAGGAATGCGCAAGGCAACGCTGTTTTTTTCATTATCTTCAACCTCCTTGGAGCAGTCTTCGTCCTAACCTTGTTTGTCTCTGTATTCATGCGCAATTACACAGAGCAGACTGGTGTGGCCTTCTTGACCGCCGACCAGCGATCCTGGCTGGAGTTGCGCAAATTACTGCGGCAGATATCACCATCGAAACGGCCGTCGAGCCAGTCGGAAAATGGCTTCCGAGGTTTCTGTTACCGGATTGCCGTCAAAAAGCACGGAAGATGGCAGAAGCTACTCACGACAATATTATTCTTACACCTCGTTCTTCTAGTGCTCGAATTCTATCCTGAGCCTATGTGGTGGCAGCGCATGAGAGGTACGTTGACGGAACCGTCGTAGTCTGGAATCAAAGAATGCTAATCTAGATAGACTACATCTTCCTCGCATTCACGGTCTCCTACATTGCCAACGTTGTTATACGCATTATCGGACTTACTTGGAAGAGGTTCAGGAAGAGCTCTTGGGACCTTTACTCCGTGCTGTCAATCACAGGCACCGTCGTCACGACGCTCCTCGACCTTTCCAAGTACAACAATAATCTCTATACTCAGCTACACAAGCTTTTCCTCGTCTCCATCGCTCTACTCCTCATTCCTCGCAACAATCAGCTGGACCAGCTTTTCAAGACGGCGGCGGCGTCTTTGACCGCCATTGGAAATTTACTGGCGACATGGTTCGTGCTGTTTCTGGTCTACGCTATCGCCTTGACGCAGACTCTCGGCCTTACCAGATTCGGATCCCTAGAGAGTGGAAATGTCAACTTTCGCAATGTGCCAAAAGCTCTGATTTTACTTTTTAAAATGAGCAACGGAGAAGGCTGGAATGCTATTATGGAAGACTTTGCAAGTATCACATACCCTAACTGCGTCAACAACAAGTCTTTTTACGACAGCGACTGTGGCAGCGCCGCATGGGCTCGCACCCTTTTCATTTCTTGGAACATACTTAGCATGTATATCTTTGTCAGTTTGTTTGTATCATTAATCTTCGAAAGTTTCTCCTATGTATACCAAAGGAGCAGTGGACTATCGGTCATCAACAGGAAGGAGATTCGACGCTTCAAGCAGGCGTGGGCAACCTTCGATCCCGAAGGGACAGGATTTATCTCGAAGGAAACCTTTCCTCGCCTACTCGGAGAGCTCTCAGGCGTTTTCGAAATGCGTATCTATGCCGGCAGTGACCATTCTGTTTACCGCATTCTCGAAAAATGTCGTGTCGAGACTCGAGGACATGAGACCCCACCACCAGGCGTCATTCACGGGATTGACCTCAACGCAATGAACGCTCAACTTCGTAGTATTGATGTCGCTGATATTCGCCGACGCCGTGATCGCATGGAAATCTTCTTTCAAGAGGTGATGGTATCTGCGCATCCAGACCGGGGCATCAACTTTACGTCCTGTCTGATGATACTGGCCCACTACAACGTCATCTCGGACAGCAAGTCGCTCCGACTCGAAGAATATCTCCGTCGTCGCGCACGCCTGCAACGGGTCGAAGAAGAGGTACGTCGTCGGGTAGTCAAGGGCTTCTTCGACATGATGTTCTGGTCGCGGCAATTCCGATCGAGATTGGATTTCCGCCACTCAGCACGAATGGTCAACATCCCGCAATTCGCCGTTCCAGAGATCTTCGTTGACGACCAGGATGCCGATATCGACGCGTCGCCGCAATCAGACACGTTCCCGCCTTCTGTCCCCTCCAAGGATGGTAGTCCAAGTGGCACCAGAGCCCATCCGTCATTTGATACAGCCCGACGCCCGTCGGGCGACACAAGCAGTCTCCGCCACCGCAACAACTCCGTCGGTGGCTCTCCATCCCGCTCCGAGCACAGCAGCAACGCGTCTCCGCAACTCACACCTTATAGACCTGGCCACTCGCCCTCACACTCCGGCGAAGGCGGCCTGCAATGGGGCTTGGGCTACGACGGTACTGGCCAATCTGCGTCGCCGGTTGGTGGTCTGTCGCCTGTGGCTGGCAGGAGTCGAGCGGGCAGCGCGGTTGACAGGCAGGATGTGCTGGATGTGTTCGACAACAGCGCTTGGGGCGAGAGTATCAGGAGGAGCTTCACGGTGAGTAGGCGAGCTACGCAGGGGAGAGGCGGTCGAAGACCTTCCGCGAGAGGAGATCGTGAGTGATTGGGGCGGAGATGTGCAGGATGGAGGAGAGTACGGCCATTCCGTAATGATTTATGATATAAGGAAGGGTGTTTAGGAGAAAGGTGTATAGGAGAGAAAAGGGGGAAAGGCATTCCTGTCTGAGTATACTTGGTTTGCATGAAGGAGGGGAAATGGAGTATATATGCATCGCGATTGGCGTTCTCATTGATGTAATGGGCGCCTCAGGCGGCGGTGTTCAGAGGAAAGGTATACCAACGTCGTTCCGGCGGCCTTTTGGGAATGGTTCTTTTTAACTTCGTAGTAATTCATTTAATGTAGTCAACGTTGCCGATATCAAAGCATAGATACTTCGCCACACAGCTGATAGTGCATCTCTGGGACCAGCTGCCCGAAATCAGCTGGACAGATTTGTACAAAACGCGGCATTAAATAAGGCTCTATGGTAAGCCCTAGGCTACCATAGGTGCTTTGAATGGAACTTGTATTTGGTGAAGTTTTCTTCTATATACCCTAAGCTCGCCGAAATGCTAGAGAAGCTAGACCACTCGCTGAAGGGTATTTGTACCACGAAAACAGTGAACTTTGGTATTCCCAATTTAAACCTACCATTTACACAGATGCAGGGACTGAATCATCGCAGCCCGATAACGCTCTGAGCAAACTCGTCAGCCTGTAAGTCCACCAAAGAGGCAGACGAACATTCAATTAGAAAGAAACGTACCATTTCAAGGGTCCAAACCCTCCGTATCCAAACCTTCAACTTACCCTCTACGCCTTCAACATTGTCCAGCTCCACACCCTCCCACCAGCATCTCCGCGCTGGCTTCCTCCAGAACAGTAGAAGCTTCTGTGCCATGCCTACAGCGTTAGTATTCGATACACCTTCGCCGCCTTTGATGTCAGTCCGGAGTCGTGCGAGCGCTAGACTGCAAACGACGGCTTTTTGAGGTTCACCGGCGCGGTGGCCCCAACGATCGTCGTTGTTGAAACCTCTGGGGAGGTTGCTGTCAGCATAGGTTATCCATATCCCTGCAGATCTATGTCTGGCGGGTGTAGCTCAAATGATCACACATACCCTGCAGTCAACATCTCAATCAAATGCTGCTCTGTCGTTCCAGTGTCCTCGCTCCGTCTCAGACCTGAGAATATGCCATCTTGCTTCAATAGCGCTCTGCCTGCAGCTCGCTTCACCTCAATCATTTCCGTTTGGTCGATTTCAGCCTTGGGCGGTATCGCGTAGAAATCTAAATCTTCTCGCAACACGATAATGCCTGCTCGATCCTGGAGCATGTCTCGGGCGGAATTGGTTGAAGGGTCTGTGGAGCGCGCTGGTGTTTCTGATGTTGGGGAAGGCGAGCCAGACGGTATGGTTTGGGCGACAGTGCGGAAGAATTCGAGCATGTATTGGAGGGATTGGGGATCATACTTTGGCGTACGTTAGGTGTGATGGGCATGGTTACAGTAGATGGAGTCACATACATCCACAGGATAGATGTCTCCTTCATGGAAGGAGTTCATGTGACCGTCCGGCAACAGACCGTTTGGGAACAGCGACAGAAGGACAAACTCTGGAAGTGTGAGCAGCTCATCTCGGGAGAGCGTAAAGCGAGTCCCTCTGCAGTCCTTGAGTTAATCAAATTCAAATATTATCACGACGAAAGCATACCTCAGGTCCAGTGTGATATGCTCATCCGCACCGACATCTAAATGACACCCACGTCAGAACCCAGACAGCAGCATCGACGCGTTTCTGATGGTGATATCATACCTGCTAATGTATTCACGGGCGCTGGTCCCCCCTGCTGGACCTGAGTGATGATACTCGCGGCACCCCCCGCTGCAGCCATTACGTAGGTGAAGGAGTCAAGCGGACTTGAGCCCTCTGTATATGGAGGTGGCGCTTCCTCGTCCTCGGCGCTCTTGCTCGACTCACCCTTGTTGTCGGCCGGAAGCGCAGCCTTGGTCTCCGCCTCTGCGCTTGTTGCAACCACAGCAGGCAATACTGGAGTGAATGCTGGCGGTGGGGGCTCGGTGATTGAGGCTTCTAGCCGTCCGGATAAAGTCGCTGAGGGGAAGTAAAGCGAGGAGAAGGGTGGTGGTGAAAGGAAAGTCCCAGAGAATGCTGGAGGAGTTGCTGGGATCTGGTCGTCTGCAGATTCGGTATACGGAGGCTCGGCGTCGCAGGGGGCGATAGACGCGTGAAAAGATACCTTGTCAGACACGGACGAACCGTCGCTTGAATCTCGTGTCGCCGACAATTTGATGGTGGTACCCTGGCACTGGTGTATATTTCTTGCGTTCCAAGTGCAGTGGCTCGTGCGTTTCCCCAGAAAATTCCGCTATACGAGCTTGCATAGAACTACACTACCATTGGGAGTGATCAACTCAGCATCGTAGTTCCTGGTTTAGTGTTTGAGAAGTGGTATTGTCGATATATATTCTTCATGCATGTTGTTGATGTCTTCGAGAAAGCCAGCCTTTGTTGGTAGAAGCTAGCTCGTTTAGGGCTGGGTCATATCGATAGGGGTAGAACATAAGGTATGCCAGGCTTGCTATCACGCTATGTACCAGGAAAGGCTGCAATGGACATCGTAGCTCGACCTTCAGTACATTAAGTACTATTTCGAATTTGTTCTTATGTTCTAGTCCTCATCTGACTAGCACATAACTAATCTTTAGGCATCAATCGGACTCCATTGGCCCCCTTGAAAGTGCTTGATTCATTCGACGGTGGTGGCCGAACAACTACTAGTGTCGCTGATAGCTTGCCAGATGCATTACTACAAAAGACCAGACTCTTGGACGAATGGTATTATGTTGAACTAATCATCCTCACTATCACTGCCAAAGATAGCCTTGAAAACTGCCTCTCCGGGCCTTTCCTTTTCCAAAGCCTCGTTTCGCTCTGGATCTAGAACGACCGCTTCGTCCCTCGCTTGAT
>JAABUL010002431.1_pt1 | contig 30923 bp, 34 predicted proteins | sample 5559151 | NCBI WGS metagenome assembly JAABUL01 (sample SAMN10711876, study PRJNA513368) | rock metagenome | isolation source: Antarctica rocks | place: Antarctica: Victoria Land, Pudding Butte sud
TAGGTGAGGCGTGAGAGGGTAAGTCTGGCATTGCGCCGGTCAAGCTAGGCATCTCATCGTTGTCGAAGTAATAGGATGTGGGAATACTGTCCTCGGGTGACGGGACAACAAATTATGACGATGAAACCGTCAGCTCATGATGACAAAGCAGGCAATATCTCGGCAAATAAGCCGATGCTTCCCGTAATTCTGGAAAGGACATCGGCCACGCATATTTGACCGACCCTCGTCCCCTTCTGATCTCTTGACACGCACGACAGGGCCAAGGTCGGATGAGAAGGGTGTTCCAAATGCACACGTCACATAGAGATTCCCTGAAGCTGACAATACCAGAGATGGTCCTCGCAATAGAATAGTCGTCTTGGTCGGTCCCAAAGAATTTCCAATATAACAGCCCCAGTGCAGAGGCTCACGTCAATTTTTGGTATCAGATCGCAAAACATCCACTCTCTATGATGATAGCCTACAGAAGGACTTCTCAGTACTCTTCTCCTGCCTGAATACTTGATGGGAAGTATGGCATTATTGCTTTGTAATACTCCGTCCTTGACATCTTGTTGAGTCAGACAACTGCAAATTCCACGTTACCAGCTTACGCTGCCTTTCCATCGTCGATCTGACCTTTCGTCGGCCACTGTCATATTCCTACAGTCTTCTTCTTCCTCGTAATTCCATTCATTATGTCATTATCAAATATGTCATCCTCTTGTTTTGTCATGGTGCAACAAGAGAAAATCACAGATCTATGGGTCGATTACTGAGCGCTCAGCCTTGGAAAGATGATTTTATATCTGAATAGTGATCACGCCGCTGTTCCAGAGCGTGTTATTGAATACATACATACACCGGCAAACTTTTTGCATGGGATATGTAAGCTTCAGCACGGTCTCTTTGAGGCTCAAAGATATAAAAACCAGATTATTCCTCCCATCGGTCTTGCAGTCTATCGTACCCATTCGATTTCGAATCCAGCCATTCTACTTACCACTACCGCATCCAACTCACAATAGACCCTATATACACTGCCGAGTCTCTCTGATCCTCGTCCTCCGCAGGACCACAGGCTTAAAGCCATTATCGGACACAATGTCTGGCAATCTTGTTCTCATCACCGGCGCGTCCGGCCATATGGGCTACCGCGCCGTCATCAACGCCCTTGAAGCTGGCTACAATGTGCGTGCTGCAGTCCGTTCACATGCGAAAGCGGAGACTATCCTCACGGCAGCTTCGACGAAAGCTCTTGCCCCAGGCAAAAGACTCCAAATTGTCTTCGTACCCGATATCATTGCAGATGGAGCCTACGACGAGGCCGTAAGAGATGTAGGATACATCCTCCATATCGCATCACCTATTGCCTTCGAAAGTGATGACTATGAGCGCGACGTTATTGCACCTGCTGTAAAAGGAACGACTGGAATTCTCAGGTCTGCCCTCAGGGCTCCCACGGTGAAGCGTATCGTCATCACTTCGTCTATCATCGCCGTCATACCCTGGAACGATTTCATCAGGGATCAGTCGGAAACGATCTTCACGGCTGACAACCGCATTCCCAACCAACACGCTCCATTTGAGCATTCTTTCCAAGCATACGCTGCGTCCAAGACAAACGCCCTTAATGCTACAAGTGCGTATTTACATGATTATTCCCCTTTGTAGTGGCAATGTTGACGTCAATCTTTTAGACGCTTTTGTGAAGGACGAGAACCCACATTTCGACGTTGTCAACATCATGCCGAGCTTCTTTATTGGTAGAAGTGAACTTATTGCCAGCCCTAAGGAAATTACCAACGGCACGAACGGGGTCGCTTTTGGGCCAGTCCTGGGAGTATCAAGCAATTTTGCAAACCCAGGCGCCACGATCCACAGCGACGACGTAGCAAAAGTGCACGTGCTGGCCCTCGACCCAAAGGTGCAAGGCAATCAGAACTTTGGAATGATGTCTGGTGGTGTTGAGGGAAACACATGGGGCGAATCTATCGATGTCGTCAAGAAGCATTTCCCGGAAGCCGTGAAAGATGGACGTCTGCCTGTTAATGGAAGTCAGCCGACGAAAAGGTTGCTATTTGATAGTAGTAGGACGGAGGAAGTCCTGGGTATCAAGTTCAGGAATTATGAGGAGCAGGTGATTGATGTAACTAAGCACTATCTGGAACTTCTCGAGAAGGAGGGTGAAAAGACGCAGTGACACTTGAACTGAAAATTATATTAGTTGAATGTGTATGATAACAGTTTTAGACTTGTAACCTCCTCCTGAGCTCGATACATCTGAAATTAGATGAGAACCGACATGTGATTTGGGCCAAGTAGATAACGTTCCAAGCAGTAAGCAGCAGCTGTCTACGTTGGTTGTTTTGGTCCAGGCATATTGTGAGTTCGGCGTGCCACGAGGTTGAGGCTTATGAACCAGCTTCATTGGGAAAGCGGGCCGTCGTCTTTCAAGGTGTTATCAAATACCTGCGATTATCTTCGTTCTCAACCTTGCGCCCCCGTTTTCTACCCATTGCGATGATGCGATCGATCTCGCAGCGCTGAGAGGGGTACATGATTCGCATCCCAGCCACCTCATTGGCTCCAAAGGCGGCCCCACTCCAAATCGCCTGGCCTACCACACGCACCCACCCGGCGTCATGAAGATGGCCACATTGAGACGTCCAGGCCCCGGGTACCTTGCACAACACCGGCAAAGCGTTCAATCATGTCTACCAGCCTCACCACGTGCAGAGCGATGAAGCGGAAAAAGGAAGGTGATACTGCATCATGGCCGAAATGGGCTATGAGTACCACAAGCTCGATACTCCATCCGAGGACGAGCTCGAGCTGCAGCATCTTACCCCAATACCCAGCGACCCGGCCACAGAAGAAGAGCTGGGTCCGAAGACAATCACACACAAGCTTCACCCGTACAAGCATCCAATACGCACGAGAGTATTCGTTGTAATCATGTACGTCCTTTTGATGAGCCTGCTCGCTGGCGCCGTCGCCGTTGTGCGTTCTGCTGTGGTCGAAAAGCCGGCAACTTCCACGTCGAGCAGCAGCACCCAGGTACCTCAGTACTTCCAGACGACGCCAGAGATATATGCTGGTACACATTCTTTCCAATCATCATAGACAGTGTCAATTGCTGATAAGCGCACAGGTCCCACTGCCACAGGGCGTACGCCTTTCCTCGCTGAGAGCAACCCAGCTCCATTTGGTGCATCGAGATCTTTCGTCCCCAACACTCCTCTTGAGACCGCTCTCCCAATCGTGGGCAACACCCAGAATGCAACCATCTTCCAACTCATGGGCCAGCTGAGCCCCTACTTCCCCAATCCCACTGGATTCGGCGTGAATGAATACCCTCTGCCAGCCGAAGCGAACATTAGTCAGGTACATGTTCTTCACCGCCATGGGAGTCGCTATCCTACTACTGGTGCCGGTGTACAGAAATTCGGCTCTGCTTTGTCAGCACTGATCAAGAATGGATCTGTTACTGGTTTCACTGGAGATTTGGCATTCCTGAATTCCTGGTCATACGGGCTGGGTGCCGAGATTTTGGTCCCAGTTGGACGTCAGGAATTGTTTGATTCAGGGGTTCTACACTACTATGATTACGGCCATCTTTATAATCCCAACTCCAAGATCATCGCCAGGACTACAACCCAAGACCGTATGCTCAAGAGCGCGGAATACTTTATGGCAGGGTTCTTTGGGCTGGAATGGACCAATAATGCTACTTTGGAGGTCATCATTGAGCAGGATGGCTTTAACGTTAGCTTGGCTGGCTATGACAATTGCAATAACTCCAATCGCGCGGTGTCCGCCGGTGGCACTAATGCTAGCATCATCTGGGAGAACACCTATCTGAAGAATGCTACCGCAAGGTTCAATGCCTTGTCTCCGCACTTCACTTGGAACATATCTGATGTTTACAAGTAAGTTTCCTAGCTTCGATTTCGTCCCCAGGCGACCTAACCCGCTTCTAGTGCGCAAACCCTTTGCCCTTACGAAACGGTAGCCTTCGGTTACTCTTCCTTCTGCGATCTTTTTACCTACCAGGAGTGGCTAGGCTTTGAATACTCAATCGACCTTTCTTTCGCAGGCAACAACTACTTTGAGTCGCCGACTGGCCGTGCCGTCGGTATTGGCTATGTAGAAGAATTCCTAGCCCGCTTGACACACCATACCATAACATCAGTTACCGCACAAGACAATATTACTCTCGACAACAATACCGTCACTTTCCCTCTCGACCAAACCCTCTACTTTGACTTCTCCCACGACACCAATATGGCCGCTATCTACACCGCTTTTGGCCTCACTCAGTTCGCGCCTGTCCTCCCCACCTCGGGTCCACCTCCGAATCAACAACTTATAGTTTCGCGCACCACGCCTTTCGGCGCCCGTCTCGACATTGAGATTATCAATGCCCCACAACCTGTAGCTGCCAACCGGACGCAGTCCAGTAACGCCTATACAGCCGGCCCGCCAACCTCATACGTCCATTTCCTTATCAGCCAGCGCACCGTTCCTCTCGGCGCCAGTTTTACGGCGTGTGGCCAAAGGACGGATGGGTGGTGTGAGCTGCAAACGTTCATTCAGATCCAGAGCCAGAGTCTGAAGAACGCAACGTATGACTATTCTTGCAGTGAGTCTCTCTTTCGATACAAGTACCACTCCTTTTAGACCTTGATGGCATATGGGATGTGGTTCAAGAGCGAGCGAGTGTATTCCGCATATGCTCCATGACACGTTTGCACGCCTTGATGGAAGAGTGCTGACCCGTTCGTTTGTGTAGATGGAAAATACTCTGCTGTGCCATACGGCAGCCTCACGAATGGGGTGCCGCAAGCTACCGGAAAGGCGTAGTGAAGGCACGCGACGAGGATACGTAATTCCACGAAGAGGAACTCATTCCACAAAGCGGACCTGTGTAATGCCACAAGATAAACATAAACACAAAATCCAGCTAACATAAAATCAACTATAGAACATATTCTCTCCGCGCAAGTCTTCTTTATCACCGTTACTCCCCGGTACTTCTCAAAAACGTCCAGCTATCACTTTCTCCACGCAGCAAACCCTTCTCAACCAGTTTCCTACATTGCGCCGAGAACCCATGCGTACCTATCCAAACGACATCGAACCGCATAACCTCAGTCTTCTCCACTCCACTCCACTCAACACTACTACGAATTTTGCACGGAAGCCTACAAATCCTTCCCTTCCAACCACCCATCGACCGAAAACCCTTCCCCATCCATGATCCGTAGCCAAAGAAAGAGGTCTAATCAATAGTCCAACGAATGCTTGCTACTTATAATGCCATCCTTTTCCTCTTCAATGACGTTAACACCTTCCTGGTCCTTCCCTTCCATGGATATTCGGATCCCAGATGGTGTACGCCATGCGCCACTGCTTGGTGGGGTTTTATGATTGATGATTTCTGCATACAAGAATATTATGGTATTTGGATGTCAGTCTAGTTGTTACTGTTGGAGGAGTGGGGGGTGGGAGTCTGTTTGTGTTCGTAGAGGAGAAGCATGGTGTCATGGTTGGGGGTTATGCTTTTTACTATTCTTGTTGTGGTATTTGGCTGTGAGGGGGAGAGGGAGAGAGATTCGGTGTGCAGCAGCTCTTACGCACAAGCGCTTTTTTTTTCGTTGTGGAGACGTTACGTATGTGTCGTTTTGGCCTTGGATAAGCGGAACGTGCCAGGACCTTAGATGGTGGCGAGGTTATTAGGAAAACGGTGTTTGGCCTGAAAAGGGGAAAGTTATGGTAATTTTCTACGAATGGTGTCGTTGCGAATAATGCTACATAGCTACCTCTGTCGTGTCTGAATGGCAGTGGATGCTGGGTGTTTAGTTTTCAAGCTAGCCAGCACACGGCCTTCTTGCAGGAGCATTTCGCTGTGGTGCGGTACGTATTATGGAGGGTGGAGATGGGAAGATATTGGAGATTGAGGTAGTAGCGAAATTATAAAGTAGGTTGTAGCAGCGCTAGATCTTGCTGTTGTGTACTGAAGAGTAAAGCGGAGGTGCCCGAACACAAGAGTCTCTAACAATCTCTCCATTGTAGAAGTCTTTCCGACCAGTACTATGTTGTACCGTTGTAAATTGGTCCAGGGGGTTTTGTGTTAGCGCGACAGGGATTCTTTTGGTGAGGACCCCGCCAGAAAAGTGCCAAGACGCTAACAATCAACCCGTTGGACAACATGCTTCTTAGAGTCTGGCAATTGAGGTTGGGTTGTTTCACCTCTGATCCTGTTATGGGATCATGCACAATGTCATGTCGATTTGGTAGAGGGACGGACCAAAAACCTCGTCAAGTTTTGCCCAACTCGAGACAAATAGTAGCGCCAAGAAGGGGATCTGGCGGTGCCAGCGCAGAAACCAAATGCGGTGGGGAGGACATCGCCGATGTATCATTGAATGTCGACCTCTCGACAGCGGGGAAAGAGCTCGTGACCAGTCGAGTGGAAGGTCACACTTCCGAATCACTCCGTTCGTCGAGCAGTAAATGGCGTTATCGTGCCTCCGTCCTGACCCATGTCGTCGTCATGTTGGTCACTATATGAGCTCCCTCTCACTCGCGATTTCTTTACCTTCCCCAAACCGACAGACTACATTCCTGTGATTCAGCCACTTCACAACTTCTCTCGCCATGGATCCGTCTGCGACCAGTGATGAGAATGGACAGCCGCAATTATCTGCCCACGTTCAACCACCAAAGACGTCAGAAATAGCAGGGGACAATGCAGGATCTGCCAAGGAATCTGGGGAAGAAGGTACATGATGCTTTCAGGTCCATAGGCTCGCATCTATCAGTCGCTAAAGATATCAAAGATATCACACCTCATCGCTGCGAAACACACGACTGCGATTACGAAGGCCCCGCCGAACACCCTTCTCACGTCGATGGCAAAAAGACGCACCCAAACCCAATGCTCCACAGCGTAACGGTGCTGGAGCAGCATGTGGAGAAGCTGATGCACCATGTAATCAACAAGGGTGAATCTCTGACCCACCATCTGCATGGCTCCGGTTTCACGGCTAGGGAAGAAGATCAGGGTGCACATGAGCGGAATGAGACGCTAAAGCAGACAGTTGCGAGGTTGGAGCACAAGGTTGGAAATTTGATGCATCAATTGCACGAGAATGTCAAGGACAATGAATTCTTGATCCGCAATGGCGTTCCACGAAAAGGCAATGAACCGATCAAGCACGATGGCCCTTCCATGCACGATACCCCCATTGGCCATGATGGTCGAAGTAAAGCTCCAAGCAATCAGGTCGAGTCAAACGAGCACGATGGGGAGGTGAATTACCCAGGTGGTATTGTTGGGTCGGCGACCGAGCCACGTCATCATGACAAGCACGATGGTGAAGTCAATTATCCAGGGGGTATCGTGGGGTCGAGGTGATGGCCATTCATGCAAAGAGCATGATTGAGAGCATTGCTGGAAATGTCAGCATCTATGCCATGATATCTATCGAATGAGCAGACAGTAGTTACAGAATTATTCGGTTTTTACTGCACATTTTGAAGTATTGCCAAACCCTGACCCTCGAACAACGTGGCTAAGTGCATGCAGAATCGAGTGACAGATATCTCTATGCTAGAAAGGAAGAGGACTTGTGTGAAAAGACTATGGTACGCTTTTGAGATGTTGAGAAGGTAGTGCACGGCAATTTCAAACCGGTCGACGGGTCCCCATTTTCTACTCAAGATAAGAATACGTTCCAGCAACCAGGCGCAAATCTAAGGCGTTTTGGATTACTAGAAGGGAGCATATCGATCAGAATGGCCTACTTACAGCGAGACTGCCTACCCCTTGATCGCATCGCCTTCTCCTCTCTACTTCACATTGAACATGGAAGATTGCCGGACACGTGTTGAATCCCTCTAGCATCACTACCTCCTCGTTTCGATTCTATCTTAATATCGTATTGATTAATTACGTAAGAGCGCCAAGTTGCGTCCAATATAAGCCTTTGCGCCAATCGAGAAAGGCACAACGGACATGGGTAGCTGATACCGCTGCTGGATATCTGACTTGTCAAGCCAGTGGCCGACTTTGAGACTGTCTAGATCTCGGAATGTACATGGGCGAGCGTTGGAAAGTGGTTATGCTGATAGAGACGATAGTGTCAGCTTTACATTGGATGGGGGTGCCTTACTCTGGCACTATACGAGGAAGTCCGTACGCATTCGCATGCAGGCGCGGCGATGATGGAGATTCTTGACGTTGTCATTTTGAGGAACCACGATTCCCGATGGCGTCTAGCTCGGCTCGTAGCTCCTTCATCACGTTGGGGTACTGGAACATATGGACGAGAGGGGGAGCCTTTGACCATGAGTATAGCTGCTTCAGCCATAAAGCTGATTTTATTCCAGGTCCATGGCTTGGCCCTTGTTATCACCAGGAGGCGGTGGAAAGAGTCTGGTTGGACGCTTCTTTCGTGCTCCTCCTCCAATTCTTGGTACACGTACGCTTCGCACCCTTTAAGTTTCTGATCATGAAGCAACCCGCTAGCGTAGATACAATATCCATTGCCATCCTTGATCCGCAGATTATGCTTATCATAATGGGGCAAAAGGAGGGTTTATCAATGCGATCAAAGCAAGGTTTAAGGTGGAGCAGCCGGTCGCAGATATCCAACAACAGTCAAGGACTACTGAGGCTGGAATGAAGCGATAGACTACATATTCATAGAGCCGAGTGGACCGAGGGACACAGCGGTGCCTCGCCTGCTGGACAGTATGTGACTAGCGCAGTTGAATCTCTGGAGGAATTACTGCATTCGTCCTACCTTGCCAATGTAGTCATCCTTTACGCTTGTACGATTTACCTCCCGGATAGGCAATGGGCGCGAAGCAGGTACAGTGACTGCGGAACGTGCCTTCTTCCACGTGCACCGTATCATAGTATCCTACGTACGCCTGCTCCTTTCCTTGGCGTCTTGAAGCTGACTCTTATCTGGCTGTGAGGGCTCGACGCACACTCAAGTGTCACGGTTGCTGCAGCTGTGTCCAAGTGCAAATTGGGCCACCTGAAAGAACCGCCTCTGGGACCGCTGGTTGGTTTGGCTCCTAAGACTTGAGAGTCTTTCGATCCATTTGATACGGTGCATATATTTAGTGGCGTGGACGAGACACTCTGCGAGCGATTGAAATGTAGCTCGAGATGCTTCGAAGACTACCAGCGACTGGCCTGGATAGATGAAGGCTGCTTTATCTCAGGGTATTTGGTATCCCTATCATCCACGCTCCATGCCGGCGCTTTGCAGTTGCATGGCTTTTGTACCCAGTCTTTACAATCCTGGCTTTCGTTTCCAACTGGCGTCTTGCGACGAGCCTGATTCTTCAAGACGCATCATATAGTGTAGTCGTGATGAAAAGATACCATGTTATCACTGGCGACTTTGAAACAGGTCGTCAATCGTTCCAGCCAATCATACGAATACTGCTTCCCTCTACGCATGGGCTGAGGCGGGGTACAAGGCTGCAAATACCTTGCTCAGATTTGTCTCACCTCCTTTCAACTCCAAGATTGCAAAGCATGGAACAGAGATGCCTCCCGGTTTCAAAGAATTATTCCGGTCAAGAAAATTGAGATCACAATCACCTCTGCCGTCCCGCGGGTACTCCTCACAAGCCTCCGCGCCTCAAGACCCACCTGCCCAACCGTCGCAGACGATCAGTCCGGCTACAAATGTACCGGCTCCTCCAGCGGCCATCGGAGAAGGCCATAATTATGGTGTCAATGTGCTACACGATGGAAACAGCGGCGCAAGTGTCGATATCGTATTTGTGCACGGAATGACAGGTAATGCGTATCACACCTGGCTTCACAAAGACACGAAGGTACACTGGCCAGGCGAGCTTCTAAGACAAGATATACCGGATGTACGGATCCTAAGCTTCGGCTATGATGCAGATATTGTCGGATTCTGGAACCCTACATCAAACAGTCGGCTCAGCAACCATGCTGAGAACATGGTCGGCGAACTCGTTCGAAAGCGAGAGCGAACAAATACAGAAACTAGAAAAATTTTATTCGTTGCTCATAGTCTCGGTGGACTTGTTGTTGAGTACGCTATACGCCACTCAAGAAATGCCGTAGAGAGACATATTCACCAGGTCGAGCGCTGCACGGCTGGGATCGTTTTCATAGGAGTTCCGCATCATGGGGCTGATCTCGGATCATGGGCACACCTTGGGACGCAGATAGCTAATCTCCCCCGACGAGCGAATAAAGATATTGTGGGGATATTGAAGCCAGGATCTGAAATGCTGCGTGGCGTACAAAAGGACTTTCACAGTATCCTAAGGCTGAGGAAGGATGAAGAAACTGCGATCGAAATCACTTGTTTCTATGAAGAGCTCCCTGTGATTGGGGTGGGGGAGGTATGACGATCGATGATATGCTCCAGAAGATGCTGGCCCTGATTCGTCTAGATTGTGCCCTTGCGTTCCGCCGAGATTCCGGGCTATAACTGTTATGGAATCCATGCAAATCACATGGTGTTCGGGGTGATACCATTGAGTTTACGCGCTGCTAACCATGGTAGGACATGACGAAGTTCCCAAATCGGGCAGATCGAGGTTACGACGCCATCCTAGGTGAACTTCTGCGCTGGAAATTGTCAGCCGATGAAGCACGTAGCAGTGAGCTACAATCAGGTTAGATCGAGCTTATTCATATCCGCAAATGATTCAACATTAGGTGGCATTGGCAAGTTTTATTCACGCCGTCTAGCGCCTATAAATATATTGTCTTCTGTCCGTTCCTTCGACTACTGCATAGCTCAACGTGTTAATACCTCAACAGCTGATTTTCTATACTCATTATTTTTAGAATACATCACGGATCGCCGAGACAATCCATCCACTGGCCTGAGTACCAAGTCGGTCGACAGGGAAAAGCTTATGTCAGGTCCCATGGTTGAACAGGCCTCGAATCATTTGGGTGACACTCCTGCTTGTAACGGCCCGGTGGTTCAAGGCAATGACTATAATACAGTCTTCGGTTAGTCCTCCAAGCTCTAGTATACTCCAAGTTCATTCGAGATCCACATTACAAGACTCCAAAGCAACGGCATGGCCCGTCTCCACCGGTCAGTATTCTCATCATATGAGAAGCATCCTTGTCCGCCAACGATGCAGTGCTTTGATTCACTACAAATCAACGACTATTCTAACAGCTTCATATACGCTCACAGATTATAAAGCGACCAAGCTACGGATAATTCCCCGTGCCGCCAGCCCACTGTATACCGGACGTGGAGAGCTTGGTGAGCGCCTTGCTCGAGTATTCTCAATTGATCCTTTGACACCTCCGACACGGCAAAGGACTTTTGTTATCATCGGACTGGGTGGTACAGGCAAGAGCGAAGTCTGTCTGAAATTTGCAGAAGAGCATGATGAGTACGTGATATCCGATATCTTGCCGACATCGTGCTGACAAGCTAGGTACTGGGGGATTTTTTGGCTTGACGCTAGCAGCATGGCAACCGCCGAACAGGGATTTATCGACATCGGGAGACGATGCGGTATAGCTGAGCCGAGCGTTGAGAATGTAAAGTCATGGCTAGCCTGCAATAACCAGTGGTGGCTTCTGATTATCGATAATGCCGACAATCCAGCGATTGATTACTCCAGATATAAGCCGCATGGTAGGAGAGGCGACATCCTGCTGACTACACGCAATCCAGAATGCGTTTTACATCAGACCGTGGGAAGCGAAACGTTGGGGGGCCTCGAGCCTGACCTTGCCCGAGAACTCCTACTTCGGGCTACCCTGATACCAGAGGACCTGTGGAAGGAGAAAGCGGATGCTGCTATAGCCGTTGTCCAAACTCTTGGATTACATACACTTGCAATAATCCAAGCAGGCGCGTATATTAGGTCCAGGTTGTGTACTCTCGAGCAGTATCCGACCGTCTTCGAGCAGCATAAGCGGCAGCTTCTCACTTTCCACTCCCAGCAAATGACGTCAACTTATGGCAATGTGTACGCGACATTCGAAGTTTCTGCAGAGTATCTCCAAAACTCCGAAACCCAGGAGCATTTGGATGCGTTGGACTTTCTTCACACCGTTGCATTCATGCACAACAATGGAATATCGGAGACGATATTTCAGATGGCTTCCGAATATACCTCGGAGCTCCACGATGAGGCGCCCAGCAGACATGAGATGGACTTGTCTTTATCTGTGCGCCATGTCGCGATGCTTCCAGATTATGCCCAGCAGGGGTGGTCAGATCATGAAGGCCGCATGCGATGGCGCAAAGCATGTTTGACCTTGGAATCTTTATCGCTTATCACCATGCACGAGGACGGCGGTTCCATCACCATTTCCGCGCATCCTTTAGTACACGCATGGGCTAAAGAGCGGCAAAATGACCAACATTGGTGCGAAGCGTGGCAGTCAGCTGCGACGATACTCGCGTTTTCATGTCAGAATGACTATAATTATCGTCCTATTTTCTTCTCCCTCCACCCTCACATGCGAGCCTGTGTGAGCCACAATTTCGCGAAGGCCACACAGAGAATGTCTGATATCGAAGCTGCTCAGCTACTTTACCCGTTTACGTACGCTCTCGGTGCTATGTTCGAGACCAGCTTACTTAGTTCTCTTGTTCAATGCATAGCATTGAGGCTGCAAAAGACAGACGGAGCCGATCAGCCAATGATACTAAAAATCAAAGCACTCACTGGGCGAGTATTTTGCGGCAAGGGAAGTATACAGAGGCCCTTGAGGTCTCAAAAGAAGTTGATGACAGTCGAGCTCAAGCGCTAGCGGAAGACCATCCGAAGCGGCTTGCTTCACAGCACGAGCTCGCCAGCGCTTACATGGCAAATGGGCAAATTGATAAGGCAGTAGAGCTACTTCAACACGTCGTTAGAGTCCAAGAAGAAAGGCTAGTTGAAGATCACCCTAATAAGCTTACTTCACAGCACGAGCTCGCTAGAGCTTACATGGCAAATGGGCAAATCGATAAGGCAGTAGAGCTACTTGAACACGTCGTTAGAGTCGAAGAACAGCTGCCCGAAGATCACCTTAATAAGCTTGCTTCGCAGCATGAGCTCGCCAGAGCTTATAGAGCTAATGGGCAAATCGATAAGGCAGTAAAGCTACTTGAACATGTCGTTAGAGTCCAAGAAAAGCTACCCGAAGATCACCCCGATAAGCTTGCTTCGCAGCGTACTCTCGCCACGTACAAGGCATACATCACTTAGCAGCGACCACAGCTTCAAATGTCCGCGTGCCAAGTACTCTATCCTCTCCAGGAACAACACCTAGAATACACGCAGTCCGGTATCGGTTTTCGAGCCATGTATACAGAAACTGAAATCCAACTTGGCTTTCGAAAGTCGAATGGGACAGCCAGCAACGCGTGTGGGACGGAAAGCGGCAAATGTTGAAAGGACACGAGGGTCGGAGTAGTAGGCGTCGCTGGCAATTGTCGCCGCTGTGAAGACCTTTGTCTCTCTTACTTATTCTAATATCCACCCGCGGGGCTGGTATAGGCAGCATGATCCATGAGGGAAGGAAGGGCTGTTCTTTTGATATATCGATTTCGCCTCCAGCGCTGTCACGCATTATCGTTGAATGAGCTTTGGAGCTTCTGCTATGTGGGTGAAGCCGGTTTATCCTGGTGAAGGAATGTTCATGAAGAATTTACGAGATATTTTGGATGAGGCTTTGGAATTTGGTAGGAAAGTATGCGAGGCGAGGCGAAAGTATTCGAAGGTCGGAAATCATGATCTTCAATAGGTAGTCCTTGGTACTTCTTTTCATTTGGCAAATGAGTACGTCCAATCCACATACGAATCATGGAATGGTTTTTGGATTTGCAGGAGAGTGGTATACAAAATGTGGTAGGGGATGATATATACTAGGGGGTTCAGATTCTACAAATCTACCATTCACCATCGCGACGCGAGTTGGCTGCAGGAGATATTGCACGGAAAGAGGCCTTGAACGAAAGATGCAGAAGCGTGGAGTTGGAATTCTTGGTTATTTTTATAGTCTAGCTACATTTCTCTGCCTTGCCACTGTTCTTACCAATTCGAGAATTAGCGAGGAACCATTGGCAGGAGCGGTGAAACTATCGGAATCAGCGGCGTCGACATCTTGCCGCTGAATGACTATATCATCGGGTTGGATATCGATCTTTTTTTCGAGTCAGCTACTACAACATACATTGCTGAAACATGTCATACTCAGCAACTTACCCGCATTAGCTTAACTATACTGACACCATCAACCTTGACCCTCAATAATTCAATCTCTTCATCTTCCGCTTCCACAAACCAAACCACAAATCCCCTTGAAATCAGAGCTGTCTATACTGACTGGTCAAAGCGTCTACTGTTCCTCTAGCGATTACCGCACGAATTTCTCGATCGAGTTCATCAAGTCTATCCCGGACAAACGGTGACGCTTCCTACTCCATTCGTTGAGTACGACGAGTTCAACGGCATGGAGATCGGAAATGAGCTGACCGCAGACGCCACGATGAGAAAGCACCACGTCGCGATCAGGCTTAGTCTCATAGTGCGAATTACAACCTTGATGCATCAGAGGTGTTATGGCTACGAGAAAACTAATGCTAAGTGCCTGTATGTGCTGGTACCATGATTTGAGATCATATCTTGTAGGACTCAAAGCATGAAATGCGCATAGGGCTTCATAGCCATATATGCGCCAACGTACTGCCGCCCGTCCGATCGTAGGATATAAGTGGTAACAGCGGGGACGGCGATTCTGGGGAGTATATTAAGACTCAGACGCTGGAGGCTATTCTAGTCCCCCCTGAACATCCAATTCAAGCAGACATCAGTGAACACATAACATGCCATACCATCCCCTAAAGTTACACAAAACAAATACAATATCATGAAATCAAAGCTTGAGTAACGAGACCGACTCTTTCACTCGCAGGGGAAAAGGCAGCCGGTTTGTCAATCGCCGATGTATCTAGCCTCACAGCCGCCAGCACTTGCTCGGCAGCTCTTCCACGCCGAGATCTGTTGCAGACGACAAGTCCTAGATGCGGTGTCTTCGTAGGCGCAAGGAAAGACAGAATAGAGAGCAGAGAGGGAGTTTAGCATTGGACAGAAAAGTTGTCGGATAGAATAGGTGCTAGCAGGCGCGATCGGATACCCCTATTATTTACGATGTACATATCGTCTTTTGTATCCCTGCTTCAATCGAGTAACATTGCTAAGCCGGGATGCCTTCGTTTACAACTCATCCCTCTTCCTCATCGCACTCTTCCCGTGAGATCTCAGTCTGTAAACCACAGTACCATGACTCGGCACTGTCGCACTCAACGTTCCCATCGGCGCAAGCGTGTTTGTTTTGACGCCCAAAAGCGCCGTGTTGTTCGCTTCTAATCCAGCTGTATAGCTTAGCAAAGTGCTATTGTACGTCTGAATTGGTAGCGTAGAGGTAGAATTGCTCTCGCTCGTGGCATTTGTGGCCATGGTCATGTTCCCGCTGATGATAGCTTCAGCGGTGGCATCGCTCATCCGGTTCGCCCAAAGATCGTAGACGTCCCATGTTTGCGTCAGCTGGGGTACCGGGGCGTTGTTTCCTGTGGTGATGAGATCGATGAAGACGTCGTTTATTGTCGCTGTCATTGATGTGGGAGTGGGTCCGGCGTTCACGAAGGCAACGGCATAGTCGCCGCCGTCAAGTTGTACGGTCCAGAAGGAGGTTTCGCTGGCGGTGTAAGCATCTACGGAGTAAGTTTCGTTTTGGGGTTGTGCGGGAGATTGCCAGACTCGGACGGCTGGCGTGCCGAGTGCGTCTTGGTTGATGGCGATGATGGCAGGATTGGAATAGATGGAAAGCGTTTGCGGTGTCATCGTTGTCATGTCCGTACCCATTATGAGAGGACTCTTTGCTAATGCCCTGAGCGCGGTTCGTTAGCCAGGAGATCTCGTAGATACATATGGCAAGATATTTGTACTCACCACATGCTGAAATGAGTAATATACTCATCGTCTGACATACCACTGTTGCCCACCTCTAGCATGTCCAGATCGTTCCAAGCGCCCGGCTGACTTTTGTGAAGGGTGGAAGCCGCTTTGTTGAGTATATTGGTGACCGAGCAATGGTAGCCAGGATTTGAGCACTCATACGTATCGCAAGGACAGCGTGCATCAGGACGGTCAAAGGAATCATATACATCGCCGCTCATTCGCCATGAATTGGCGATAGTTTGAGCCCAGTCCCAGGGATGATCTTGACCCCAGTTGCACAGAGAGTACAGGATTGGTCGGCCAGTCGCATTGAGAGCGTCTGACATGGCTTTGTATCGGGTGTACGAGATGAGAGCAGTTCCTTCTTGACCTTCATTGTAGCAATTGTCGTACTTCAAGTAGTCTGTTTCCCTTTGAATCAGTATCAACCCCTCTTGCTCCAGGAGGGCATGCTCACCGACGCCCCAATCAGCAAAGGTCTGCGCATCCTGCTTCTCCATCCCCAAGCTTGCTTCATATTGCGCGCAAGTGTATCTTCCCGCGCTCGAGTACATGCCAAAGCCAAGTCCCATGCCATGCAACTGATCCGCGATATATGGCATCCCATGTGGGAATGCGGTAACATTCGGCTTGAGCGTGCCATTTGATGTCCTGCCGTCAGACCAGCAGTCGTCGAGGATGATATAGTAGTATCCTGGTTCACGACTGCCCATCAGCAGCTCCTTTCATCAATGTGCAATACATGGATGGGAAGAGGCTGACCAAGGTCCCTCAGACCAAAGTCTACAATCTTCTGGGCGGTGCTGAGAAGTAATTCCTCATTGATCTTGCACCCGAAAGCGTTCCAGTTGTCCCAGCCCATCTGAGGCGTAAGAGCCAAGCCATTGTAGCTCGTCTTGCCTGCGGAGCAAGGTGATGCTACGAGTAGAGCTGCTGTGGCAGCGAGGCCTGCAAGTAATAAGTAAGCCATGATGATAGGATTGACTCTCGAAAAGCGCCATGGCGGGCAGGTACGTGGAGCTTATAGACTTTCTGGGCTGCATCTTCCCCACCTGCTTTGTGCTTGTTGGGTCATCGGCAGTGCTGAAGAACAACAAGGCGGAGGTAAAACCAATGGGACAGCTGCAGGATCATTGAAGGGCTTAGCTGAGGGGGTGTGACGGAGAGTGCAGTCAGACGCGGGGAAACTGTCGAAGCCATCTAGCAGCCTAGCTTTACAGGGCCAACGCTCGCATATCACCACCTCACTCATGTCAGAAAGTCGTGAACTGCATGTATCAATAGGTACTAAATGTCAAAAGCCTTGAAATTGACCAATTGATTAGTACGCAGAGAGACGGCAGAATGTAGTCAACTTCAGTTGAATTGCTATCTAAAGTATCTCACCGCAGTGGTGCTATGCGAGTATGTCATCAGCCCAAAATGCCTCCACACCTTTCGTGTCTATATAACAAATCGTCATCCGATTCTCCAATAAAGGACCCAGGGCCAGCTAGAGCATCGGGTAAGTCTATGAGTACAAGTCGTGGAATAATAAATGCACATTAAAGCCGAATAACCATGTCCTGCTGGTAACGAATGTCGAAGTAGAGGTTGTCGAATTGCAAACGGGTGACCATCAAGGCTTTGCCTGCACTGTCTATTGATAACATGTCTTGTTTCGTAAATGCGCCTTTCCATAAACACGAAATCGGGTATCATCATCGCCATCATGATCCTTGGAACTCCGGAGTGACATGCTGAACGTTTGCTGCTGCTGCTGCTCCTTCCCCTCAAGCCCCTTCGCTTGACTTCTCGCCGCTCGTACTCTTCGTCGTGCTCGTGGTGCTTGCCTTCCTGTCCCTCTTCTCCACGGACATGGTGCGCTTGAAGGCAGCTTTGTTGAACCCTCGCTTGAGAATTCCCCCCGTCTCGGGCATTGGGTCCTCTTTCTCTATCGTCACGGGTTCTTCCTTTTGGATCTTGCAAAACAAGGTGGCACAATTGAATTGATCTCCATTGTGGTCAAAGAGGCGCAGGTGACGATAACCTTCTTCGAGACTGCTAAGCTTCGCCGTAAAGGTAGCCAACGGGCTTGCGTTGGGGTTGGTAACGTGATTTCGTCCATCTGGCGAGTTCCACACGGTCCATCTTACAAAGACCAAGCTTGGGTATTTAGTGTCCAGCGACAACTTGATGTTCTCATTGAAGACAGGGTTGAAACCGTTCGCTTGCACCACGTGAGTGCGCGTTCTATGTGGTGCTCCGATGCCGAACATGCCATTGGAGGCTGAAGCATCATGGCCACCCTCACCTGTGGCAATGCCTTTACTCTTGTCTTCGGCACAGAACATCTCAATCTCAATGTAAGGATCCAACGTCGCGTCTGGGGCTATGCCTCGAGGCCGTGGTAGTTGTTGCGCTGAGATCACTTCAATCGAGAACTGGATCCGCTTCTTCTGAACCTTGCCAAGACCGTGGATAGAGGGTTCGGATATCTCTTCTTGTATCGACATTGACTCTCTCAACTCCCTCGGCTTCAGCACATATCCAAGCTTATCAGAGCCACATGCAAACATTGCTTCGTTCATCTGCATCGGAAGATCGTACGTTTGCCAATTCAGTGCCACCATCTGAACCCCCCGTCTCCAAAAGAGTAATGGATCTGGATTGGACGATGATACTCGCCATCCGGATGGGTACACACGCATGAGGTGGCGCATGTTATGCTTTTCGAGCTGTGCTTTCATGTCCGCATTGTGGCAGATAGTTCTGAACCCTTTCTCGGCGATGGAAAAGATATGGTTGAATGTCTTGCTTTCCGGTGCCGTGAAATTGTTGAATGAGAGACCTTGGGTGTATACACCAAGGCTACCTAGGGCTTTTGTGATCTTACTTGTGCGCTTTTTAGGGGACTTCTTCTTCGGGTATTTGGCATCGTTACATCCGCCGTTATCGCTATCTTCGGTTCCGCTGCTGATGCTCGTCGTGGTCATCGAGCCTATGCCAGTCGGCCAATATGAAGCATGCTCTGGAGGGCTTGTGGATGTAGGGCTAGGCCCCAGTGAAGTAGGCGGAACGCCGGCATTATCTAGCACCTGAGGCCGAGACCATGGAGAGCTAAAACTGCGATCGCGACGAATGTTTGGTGTGTCGCGGCGGCCAGGAGGTACATCTAATCTGGACCCTGGATCCTCCCCTGATTTTACCTTGACCAAAATCCGATTGCGAAGTTCCTCAGGCGAAGGAAGCTGGAATACGTTCGTCATCAATGGCCCGCGAACGAGTTGCTCTCCTAGTCCATCAATCATAATATCGACCATGGCCTGCTGTTGTTCTGGTTTGCAGTGAACCTCGAGAGACAAGATGAGGGGGTAAGGCGAAGCCCAAAATGCGTATTTCCCAATGACCGAAATGCAATCCGCGAACGAAACGCTCGACGTCAGTGTCCGCCCATGCATCACAATCGGGCGTCCCTCCGGACCATCCCAACAATCGATCTCCACACAGCGACAACCACGCTGTAGTGCTCTGATATATGCTTCAGGACTGGAGCTTCCTGCAACTTGTCGCCCCATAAGGTAGGTGTTGTGAGAGCTTGAGATGAAGTACTCATTTAGCGGCTTGTCAAACTTCACCTCTGATATTCTGAAATTCTGGACGTTGTTATCGTCAGAGCAGAGGAAGTCGGAGAAAGCCGCAAAATCCATGCGAATCAACGGATCTTCTACTGCGTCTTGGGGAGATTGACTGTTGTTGGCCTGCCGTATATACTTGTTGAAGACTTTGACCCAGTGATGACGGTAGGCCTCCACGTCAATGCCTTGAGTCTGCTGTAGAAACCGAAGGAAATCGTGAAGAGGGAGACCTGCGTTGGCATTTGAGTTGATCGACTTGTAGATGTCTTTGATGTCGTTGCGCTGCTTCAATCGCCGGATGAAATCTTTGAAATCGAGAAAGTTGAGAAACCCACTTGCATTTTTGTCAGACTTTTCGAATTGTGCACGAAACATATTTTTGGAGCAGTGTATGTGGAAACTGTGACAAAGTTTCTCAACACCCGCAAAGTTCAGATACTCTTCGTGCTCTTCATGGTCTCGGCCGACGAACAATTTGGCCATCTCATACTTCCAGTGACCTTTCAGAGTCTTCTCATTTAGACGGGATCCTGCTATTCCATTCATGAGCTCATGACGATATCGTTGAAGGTCGTCCAGAGTCGATGTCCACAGTTCGAACAAGATTTGGTTTGGCGCAATTAGATGCATTGTCTTGAATGGCCGCCCTTTCGCTCGACCGTGATCGGCATAGATGATGGTGAACCATCGACTCTCCGATTCAGGTAGTATTCCAAACTCTTCACGATAATGCCTGGCGTCGCTCTGAAGGCGGATCTGGTGTATGTCATCGATGTAGAACTGTTTCGACAGATTAGTTGGGTCCCAAGACACCTTGGCAGACTCCGTGTTGAGGACAAGGTGAAGAGGCTTCCTCTTATTTTTTGTGACTTTGGTGAGTGTGGTTCCTTTACGGAGGATCAAGGGCACAATGGGAGCCATGCCGCCTTCAGTCAACGACGGTCGGAGACTGGCAGTTCCGTCTTCAAGGCTAATGCCACTCATACCATTCACGGCCAGTCCCAGCCCCACTTGTCCTTGGACAGGCTCGGGGTCTTCCTGGACATCCTCAATGTCCGCTTCGAAATCCTTGTCCCCCATGCCTGTCTCCAAATCAACGTCGTTCTTGCTGTTGCTTCGACGGCGCAACATGACAGGACCAGAGCTGCGATCACGATTGGACAGGTGATTCGAGGACTGTCGACGACGCAGTCTATTCGCAGCGCCCCTTGATAGCCGGCGTATGAGCCCAGGGGACTTGCTGGCAGTGATGGCCTCGCTCATGGCGCTGTGAAAGTTTTGTGGTGTTGGTGGGGTATGGAGAGCGTTCTCGGGAAGTTGCAGTGGTGTTGGGGAGAAATCGAGAGGGAGGTTGCGTCCTCGAGGACCTTCGGGCGACGACTGTAAAGAGATGGTGGAAGGGCTTGAGGTTGACGGGGTTCCATTAGGGGTGAGTGCTGTAGCAGGTGTCACGGTCAACGGGACAGAGGTGCTGATTAAGAACTTGTTTGTGGTTTTCGTAGATATTATCGGTGGTGCAGGAGATGGCCAGCATCCATTACCGTTCATCATAGCTGGTGAAGATGTCGCGGAGGGAGCCATGATGAAGGAGCCTGGCGGCCAATTCACTGGATCGCTTCGTTCTCGAGGTGCAGGAGCTTCGAGTGTTTCGAGTGTTTCATCAAGGGACTTGGGAGAGGTTCTAGTTGCGCGGGAGTCGAAGAGGTAACTTATGGATACGCTCCATCTTGGCAAATTCCAAGGGTACGACAACCTTTCTGACTTGACTGGGAGGTATGTCGGTGGCCGCAGTCACATACATGCACGGCCGCGATGTCACTGTCGCTCCATGGCCGCTGACGAGTTGGTGCTCGCGTGAGGGTTGAGGGTACCTAGCTCGCACTGCCCAGTCATACAGACGCGCGTGCAGGGTGCAGCGCCGATCAAGTAGCAAGAGGAGGTGCTTGCAGCAATTGGAGAGCCAGCGGGTTCTGAGGAGGTATGGTATGAGGAAGGGCGCGCGAATTGAGGATGGTTGTGCGTAAAGGAGAGAGGCAAATTTGCTGGGGGTTGGATCGCCTTGCCAAAAAAGAAGTTGCGCGGTCGAAACGGTTGACACAAGAATTAGCTTTGGGGGATTTTAGCTTCACGACCAAGGCAGTAAGAGGGAAGCCCCGTCGCCTTGTTACTCGTCTGCAAAATGCAATGTGAGGTGTCTCAGGATGGATATAGACATGAGGGGAACAGATGTATTTGCAAGTACTCGTAGGAGGATGCTTCCGCTTGGATGACTGGACGACTCCGCCTGGTCCAGCCTCATCCTCCGATTATTTACGGCTTATGTGCATGATGCAGGCTCTCCGCCAAGGCCGCATGACTGCATCCTCCCATAAGAACTCGCCTTGACCTGCTATTCTAGTTGTGAGCTGTCGCTTTGTGGACCTTCTCCATCAGAGCAGAGGGAGCCTTTTCCATAGTTCTAAATTGACTTTGAGGTTCCTGACACCGCGACAGACCTTGACACCAGTGACACCCTGACATCTTGCTCCGCTCGAAGCCGGCTGCCGTCGTCCCGACAGGTGGCGCACACACACACCTCCCAGAAGAGAAGTGATCGCGATCGCACACCACCCCGCTAACATTGCAATTCCTCATTGCATGACCCAATTCGATAGCTGACAGTGACATGCATGCCCGGAACATTCGCTGCCCGGTTTTGCGCAAGATGAAGCACACCCTGGACCAGCTCCGCATCTCGTGACGCCGCGAGCGCTTATAGGAGCATTTCATCACTGCTGCTGCACAACATAAAGCCACCACCCACACCGCTGGTACCCTAGGAACCTCGGAACTAGGTGCCCCGTCCTTATCCTTGCTCGGCCGCGTGCTTGGTATTCCGTCGTCACGAATCCCCCTTTTTCCACTTGGCCCTCAGCACTCCCATCGAGATCTACAACTTTTGCCTCTCCTCTGGGAATGGAGACTGTTGAAGGGAAAAGGAAGGAAAGAGGGGAGTGTGCGCATTGTGGCAAGCCTGGCCTTTCAAAGGAAGGCCACAGCCTCAGACAAACAGGGATATATATTGCACAAGGCTGAGGCCAATTTTAGGCCGCCTGCACACCGCCCATTTGGGAGGCGGGATGTTCTGCGTTTTCATCTTGGCCTGAAATCCTTCGCTTGCAAATTCCTGGGCAGTTGGTGCTAGTCTCGTTCGAGCTAAGCCCAACATGAACGTCATCACAGCATTGGTTGGTGTTTATAGCCGCAACCCCGCCTTATTCCCTTCGTACTTTAATATTCCGGGGTCATGCACGGACCACTCATCTCGAAAAATCAATCGATGAGCTTGCTTGGCGTTATCGTCTGTGACTGTTGGGCAGCAAACCAGCGGTACACTTGGCACATGTATGAAAGTCTCTTGCGGGGCATAATATGCATCAAGAAGTCAGACATCGGAAATCTTCTATAATTGGGTTAGTTAAATAAGTCTTGATGTATAAGTTATGGCAGAATATCTACGAAGGAGGGCAAGAAAGGTCCCCAGCCAAGTGCAACTCATCAACAATGTAGTAGTACCTTGGATAGACGACACTCATCGCCGGCTCGGCTTAAATTCGACAATACATGTTGCGACTCTGTTCTCCTGTGTCTTGGATTATTCTAGTGCAGGGCGGAACAAATCCGAAGCTTCGTACATCTTCCCGTCGAATCATCGGGTCTAGTCTGGTTCAACAAGGCCTTCCCTGATGTGGTGAAACGCGTTTAACTGCCAACATCCCAACACTAACTTTCATTTCGTGGTAGCAAATAAGCACCGGGCGCATAGGTTGAAACATATTAATGAGCTTGATTGTCAGAGCACAACTTGAAAGGAGTGAAATTCGCTTCACTAACCAATGCGACCAATACAGAGGGTGGAGCCCTTAGACAGCTTGTCCCTCGATAGGTGATGGCTCGCCTTTCATATGGGTATAATGCTCGGCGCTCAGCTCCCTTCCAATGCCACTTCCCATCTGCTTTCCTGAAGACGGCAGTGTGTTGACATGGTTAGGATGACCCTCCTCGGCTTCTTTCCCATCAATGACCTTTTCGTCCTGCGACCCCTGCGAATCTGGTACCGATCGACGGCGAGAAGGCCCCATTGGTCCACCAGCTTCCATTGCACTATCGAGCCCACCGAGACCGAATATAATTGTGTCACTTCCATCTCCTGTCAGGTAAAGGTACCAATATATCCCTCCAACAAAGAGGCCACCCCCAAGAATGTTGCCAAGTGCTGCACAATCACGTCAGCTTCCCCTCGTTCAGCACTTGGCGGGGGACTTGTTTATGCCATGCAGAGACCCTTCAACGTACTTGTTGGTATCATGGATTTCCAGATATATAGGCCAACTCCGATATCTGGGTGACCATAGAAGATTGCGACTGGAATGAAGTACATGTTCGCAATCACGTGGTCTAATCCGAGCGCGACGAATGTCATGGTCGGCCACCAGATGGCAATTATCTTCGACGAGACCTCGCGAGAAGATATCGAGATGAAGACAGCAAAGCAAACAAGCCAATTCGCTCCAATAGCCCGTAGAAAGATTTGATGCCATTGTGGAAGGAGGCATTTCATTGTTGCGAAATTGATAACCTCCTTGCGATATGCTGGAATCGAAAACACCCCACCGTCTGGAAATTATGTCAGCAGCAACTCTAGGACACGAGCAAGTGATATTGCTCACAACCGGTAATAATGGCCATGAAGAAGAGCATTCCAGCTAGGTTGCCAAAGAACGAGACAACCCAATTGATCAACAGATCGACGATTGTACATCGGCGATGCAGGAAAGCAGTCGTCATGAACTGTGAGTGGTCAGAATCTGGGCTTTCAGTCTGGCAAAGCAGAGTATGACCATAACGTTGCTCGTGAACAAGTCCGATCCGGACAACACGATCATGATAAGTCCCACAGGAAAAAAGCAAGCGCCAATAGTCCTTATCAGACCTGGAGCATTTTCCTGGTACCACTCGCTGGTCTCAGTGGACAGAGCAACCGCACAGCTATCACATCTATCAGCCAGGTGATGATAGGCTCCGAATGAGAGCCGAATGCCGGCGTCTAAATGCAATGTCCCATGGGAACGCGCATCGGGCTTTTAGCAGCATGGCTTACCCAAATCCCAGTAAAGGTCCACTCATGAACGATTTGAAGAAGAGCTTGTCCCATCTCATGTGCACCTTCTTGCATCCTATCCTTGATACCAACTCGATTGTTTGCTGGGGTGTGAAGGCGTCCATGGCTGTCAACGAGATGGTACAGTGACAGGCTGTGAGAGAGAAGCAGTGCCTAGGTAAGCAGCAGGTCGAGGTACTCTTACATGTTCAAAAAGCAATTACCAGATCTGTGGGGGTGCCTCGACACATGCAAAACGGCATCACAGGCTTGGCGGGTTCTCGCTCCAGAGTCCCAACCAACGCGTCGGCCAAATCAACGATGGGAGCTGTCAGGAGCCGCATCCCTGAACCATGCACATTTGGCGTCTGTAGGCTGCACGGCACGACTTTCGGGCTTATCGTTGAGGGGACGTTTTCAAAATGCAGAGATCTCGTTGGTTACGATAAGAGCACTGCGTCGATTGATAACGCTAGTGCCTCATGCCCATCTTTCCCGTTCATCCAACTCCAACTCTGCCATCGGGCTTGGATCATGGTTGGTTCAAACATGGAGTCGATCAGTATACAGAGGATAGATCCGAGCGGCGATCTTGCATACTGCAACTCCACGGCTGCCACGAGAAGCCTCCAGCCAGGAAATATTTCACCATCTTGCGATACCGGACGTCAATTGTACGGGTATTTGAATTGGAAATCCGTTCGAGGCCAAACATGCAGCCTTTCGCCTTGATTCAGAGAGGGTTTCGTCGATCCTCCCGTTGAAGACGTCCCGGCTGCAGTGAATGCAGCGGATTTTGCAAGCATCAATCCTACTAATCATCGCTCCAAAGGATCCTATTTGCGGTAAACACCGCTATTATCGTACACTATGAAACGATATCTGTCCATCGATTGCGATGTTTCCTAGCTGGGCCAGCTCAAAAGGCCGGGTTCAAGCTCGAATTGTGGCCCAATCACCTTTCACTCCTCTCGGATCTGTATCTGGGGAAGCGATTCAGATGTTGCAGACATTAGGTTGAGCCTAGAGTCACCGCTCGTAGGCTATGCCTGTACGCGATTGCAGTCATTCCACCAATCTACTATCTGAGATCCCTCTGTACTAGTACTCTCGTCGGACATCTTTGCACATATTCATAGGACAAGTGCAGGCAGGAGATCTCGAGAACATACGTCAGCACGTTGGGATGTCTAGCTAGACCGAAGCCAAGACATGATCGTGAGCTGTACTCGAGAAGGCATGGACATATGTGCATGCAGGTAAATGGTGGAGAGAGTGGAGCTGCTCCGACCGCAGTCACTGGACCGTTGGCGGCAATGACGATGCAATCAACGGTGAACGTCGTGTGTGACTCTTTCATTGCTGCCAATCATCTCTTCAGTTGATTTGGGTAAACATACCTGCCCGGATCAATGCATATCAGCGCCCCGAAGCTCTTGCTGTGTGGGATTGATGGTCTACATAGGTGAAGGCTTGCGTATGATATCTCAGGCTTTGAACTCAAGATCTCCACTTGATCGGTCCACATGACAGCTTCCACCACACTACGCAGTATCTGGTGGCATCTATTATTGATGTATCTGCCAGCTACGTGCAACAGAGGAGAGATTCTTCAAGTTGACAATCTATGATGACCAAATCTCACACTCTCCATAGGCTCTCACGATCATTCAACTCCAACAATTCGTCAAGTATACTTTATTGCATAACGAGCAGGTACCGAGCGTCACTCTCTATCCGCTTTACTTCCACGGTCCTGTTCCATGGGCTAATTCTGCGGCCTCCGCTCCGCAAATCCGAGGCTTTGGCACTAGTGAAACAGAGCTCAGTCTCGACACAGCGCTTAAGAGATTAATCAGGAGCCAGGCTCAAGATGACAATGGCACATAGGCATTGTGTAACAGGTGAATGACGTTATGTTGTGACAGCGAAGGATGGGTTATGAAACTGCCAAAACGAAAGCGTCGAACATTTGCCGCAGCCTGGGCGAAACTACCGTGTTTCACAACTTGTTTTTGGAATCTCGCTTGTTGCAGGTTTGCGATTCCGAGACGGGCGCATGCGACTTGCGCAGATCTCTAATGGACAAAGTGGCCCGCTGGGGCACTCCGGATTTGTTTCAAGCCTGTGCCTACCCATAATCAAACATCGAAGGAAGATCACGCGCTGGTCTGAGCCCTGTGAAGCAGAGTTAAAGCCAACAAGATTTGGAACGACTGGTCTACAGCAGCCCACGTCCACGGCCTTTTAGACGATGAATGGTCCTCTGGCCCCACTTTGTGGCTTGATATCGCGGGAGGAAGGGCAAGGGGTGCTGCACAGACTGGAATCGCTCCGAGCCTGTGGGCGCTTACAGAAGCTCTTTTTAGAACACGACAAGCGACACCATAGCAATTGTAGTCAGGAATACTCCGTAGATGCGGGGTATTAAACCATGTGCTGTTGTGCTATCACTCGCTATGAGCACGAAATGTGATGAGCGGGAAGAGCGGTGAGAACTCGAGGGGTTGTAGGGACAAGGGAGTAGTCGAAAGACAGATATCGAATGGGCATCGAGAAGTGGCCTTGATGCAAAAGATGCATGCCATAACCGTCCCGTTTGGGCGTCGAATCAACGGTCCTGAGCTTGGGGTTGGCAATTTGCCCCTCTACTAGCCTGCCGATTCACACTGGTCTAGCCCCCAAAGGAGCTTAGCAGTCGTCCTTGACGGCCAATCAATGCCGGGACAGAGCTCTATCCCCCCTGGTGGCCCCTTGGCAGCAGTCTCTGGTGTACTTCGTATCTCGCTACTACAGTCAGTCTTTTCACCCCTCCATCTCTCCATCCACATCAGCATCATCCTTCTTGTCTCATCACCTTTGCACAGCTCTTCTCTTTCCTTCTCGTGCGGCCGACCACTGACGACACCTTGTTCGCCATTTACCATACTTATAAACTCAGACTATCTTTGATCTTTTACCCATCACCCTTTAATTAATACTATACCCTATACCCAACAACTTCCGCATCTATCCTTCTCTCACCATCGCCTTTCCTGCCGTGCTCTAAGCTTCTCGGTGCTCTTACACGCGCCCAGGATCATACAGCTTCCATAATCAACCCAAAGAACGATCTCCCCAACGTCTTCCCCGAGAGCTGGGTACCTGCTGCATATCTTCTAGGTCGCTACTTCTTGTGGTTTGCTGGGCAACAACAAGACGGGCTACCTCATCGACCAACGTCACCCACCTCCCGGCATTCACATCCACCTCACTCTTAGGCTACAACGATTCGTGCCTGCCTTTCATTAACACCCAACCTCAACATTCACTCCTGCCAATCATTCAACTTCACTTCACCGAGGTCGTACAGAGTTTTAAAAGGTCCGAGCTTCAACTCTCACGTCTCTCCACCCACTGACATTGGATTTCTTGGAACAGAAAGTCAAACTCTTTGCCTCATCTACACTGTCCTGTTGACATTGGACACTCGCCTTCGATAGGTCCTTCAAAATCCTTACACATTGCATCGATAAGACCGAATCCACCTAAGGCACGCCTCCATCGAAACCTCAACTAGCTCGAAGCAAACCGAAAGGACTGTAGCCGCCTTCACACAGAACTGACATCAATTTGACCTACACTGACCGACTCCACTACCCAAGACGACGCAGCTTACAAGTGCCAACACCCATCGTATCAGCCAACATGAGTCTCAATGCCGGTGGCCTCGCTCAAATGACCTACAACCCCCACAACTCTTTTGAGCATGGCATTGGCCTTCCTGTATCTGGCTTTGGTGGCAGACGGGCATCTCAGGTCAAGCATCTCAGCATGGCTCCTCCCACCAACATCTCCACCATCAAAGAGATGCGCCAGCAGGATGCCAGTCCAGCTCCGAGGACCAGCCGTTCTCATTTGCTAGCTGGATTGAGAACGGCTCCCAAGTCTCCAACCTTCCCTTCGTCGGCCCCACCAACTCAGGCTCAAGCACCGTTCCAACTTGAGCCGGTAAGACTCAATGGGCAAGCCAGCAACAGTCATTACGGGCGTGGTATGCCTCAGACGGCTGCCGTGGGGGGTGGTTTCCCACAGAATCAGCGCTATGCCATGAATGGGAACGGCCAGATGCATGCTCTGCCAGAAATTCTTGCACCACCTACAATTCAGTTCGAGGATGAACAGGAGGATGTAAATATGGATCCTGCGCAATATGCAGAGCTGATGGCGACCAAGCAATATCTCGCTCAACAACAATTGCGTCTGCAGCAACAGTTAGCGAACCTGACGGCCGCGCAGCAACAGATGCAAAACTTGGGTCTAAGCAGCGGTATGGGCCAGCAGCAGCAGCAACAGTTCTTTCAATCTATGGCACCAACCAATGGGTTCTACAACCAGCAGCTCCACAATGGTATGCAACCGATTATCTCACCAGTACCTGGAACCCCGGGTGTATACACTGTCTACAATCCCATGACTGGTCAGCAAGGGTATGTGGTCGATAATGGTGCTCACCAGCAGAATGCTCCTCAGGCTCCAATTCCCAATCATGAGCTGAGCCAGTCCCCACCTCCAATCACGCCCACATTCCGTGCTCAAGTGTCTCCACCACCTGTTGAGAAAATTGTGGAAGCTCGCGCTCAGAGCAGCTCTCCCCCGAAGTTGTCCCCGCCAAAGTCAACTTCATCACCCGCACTCATTGTAAATCCCCTTCCACCACCATCAGCGAACGCATTTCGTCGAGGTCACTCAAAGGGTTTGTCCTCGGTCACTGGAAACGCGATGAAATTTCCCGATGGGCCAAAGAGCAGCGTACCAAAAACCGCAGGCTTTCCTCAAACTCCAATGACGGGCACCTTCGGGCCAGGTCAGAACCGCGCTGGTGACCATCCCGTCCGTCAGCCCCGTGGTCCCCCTTCGCTGGAAGAGCTCGTCGATAAGCCAACCTCGAAGCACGAGGGCAGCAAGAACTTCGTCACCCGTCAGCGTCGTCGTGCCGTGCACAACCTGGTCCGCGCTGGCTTAGATCGTCGTGCTGCTTCTCGCGGTAGCAATTCGATCGATACTGTGGGGACTCCATCAAGCGAATGTGACATCACCTTCTCGATCTCGAGTTCCGACAACGACAGCGATAGCGTTGGTAGCCGAAGCGAGAGCTCTGGCCGGCCAAGTCCCATTGGATCTGAGCGGAAAGAAATGAAGGCACGTTCGCGTGATAGGAACTCAACGGGCACCCCATTCACAACGGCAAGCCTCAGCAGCGAGGATGGCATGGTAGAGGTCAAGATGGACGAGCGCAAGACTCCACTGTTAGTACTTACCAATGCCGAGAAGCGTAAGAGCGCCGTCTTCTAGAGCACCATCCCCTTGTGGCTGTGAGTAAATGGAGTTGCTCCGCCCCGGTAGATCCTTGGGCAGACCTTCGACCACCTTGCATTTACTGGCACATACAGTACGGCCATATCCAAATACTGCACGCCTTTTACGACTTGCTGATCAGCAACCACGTCCATACCGGCTTCGGGACGCTATCTTATGACTCTTGCGACTGTCCTTACATTACAAGATTGTAATTTCCGCTTCTTTTGTCTCCGTCACTTGTTACCTGGATCATTGAACCGGCTGGCATGTGTTCGGAAGACCCTTTTTATCCTGGACAGCAACTAGTTTGCATACTGGGCTTGATACTTGATGCTTGATTTTTTGCTGGCAATATATCTTAATGGGCGTCTTGATGGTCTTCGTCAATAAAAATGGAGGGCACGATATGGAGAAAGCAATGGATGTGCGAGGAGGATGGGGCAGAAGATATCTTGATGTGAGGCAATGGACGGGCCCGGTGTCTCTGCAGAGAACATACTTGGCTTGGTGCCGAGCTTTAGCTAGAGAATTACATGGCTTATTGAACATATTCATGATACCTCGATTGCGCACGACCCTGTTATATGAAAGTCTACCTCATATCCGCTACTAATTGACTTGATACTCCTTTACCATCCGTTGCGTTTGCTGGAGCAACAATGGTTGTTTTGGTGATTGTGGGGGTTTATCTTTGGGCTGTGCTTTTGTTGGTTTTTGTGTTGGCGAGATTTCTTGTTGTTTGATTCGGAGCTGTCGGTTGGGGTTGGGGTTGGGGTTGTGGGGTGTGAAAAAGGAGAGGGGCACATGGTTGTGTAGAGGTATGTGTGCGTGAGGTGGGGGGGAGG
>JAABUL010002433.1_pt1 | contig 30916 bp, 57 predicted proteins | sample 5559151 | NCBI WGS metagenome assembly JAABUL01 (sample SAMN10711876, study PRJNA513368) | rock metagenome | isolation source: Antarctica rocks | place: Antarctica: Victoria Land, Pudding Butte sud
GTTTCATATGGTGATGCGCAGGCGAGAGCTCTCGAAAACAGCAGAGGGCGTGGTGGGCTGCGCAGACGTCGGCCGTGGCCATGTGCCGCATGAACGTGGGGCCGCTGTCGCGGCAGCCGACTTGACGTTGGCGGCAGCAAAGAAATGGAGGACGAATGGTGGCATGGAGGCAAAGGGGATAATGGCAAAAGGAAGAAAAAGAAAAAAACAAACAAAAACAAAGAAAAGTTGACGATGGTGTCCGCAGCGGCAGAGTTAACGCAGCAACTCCTTTTCACCAGGGTTTGACCGATTTGGGGTGCTCAAATTTGACCTTTATGAACACTAATCAGCCTGAGTGAGGCTGGGACAGTGTAATATCCCTCTCTCTCTCAGCCAGCACGTCGTCGGCTCAGTTCAGCAGCTGTTTTTGCCTCGGTAGCGACTCAGTGAAGCCTAATGTCTCAGTGAAGCCTAATGTCTCTTCAAAATGAACAAAGGCTGCATAGAATTGCATTGCTTGATGCCTACATGCTTGCGTGTGACCAGTGTGAGGTGCTGTCGTGTCTTTCACATGCTGATGCGCAGGCGAGAGCTCTTGACAACGGCAGAAAGCTTGGCGGGGTGCGCAGACAAAGGCAATGGCCATATGCCGCCTGAATGTGGCAGCAGCCTGCCTGAAGATGGCGGCAGCATATAATGGTTGAAGAATGATGGCATGGCGGTGGAGGAGATGATGGCGAGTGACGAGAGAGGATCAGAAGACCAAGACATGGCGGGAGGAAAGCTACATGGATGGCATAGACCATATGGACGCATCTGTGCAGAAATCATTGACAATAATGGCCGCAGCGGCAAAAGTCGGTGGCATAACGCAGCAACGCCTTTCGAACAGGGTTTGGCCGATTCAGATTGCTCAACTTTGACATCTGTGAACGCTAATCAGCCTGAGTGAGTGTAATCTCTCACGCTGCGGTTTTTCAATAGACAGAAGAGACGTTCTTGGACGGTCAAGGCAGACCTGACGGAACAACTGAACCTCTTGTCAGAATGCAAACTTGACCCATTTGGAGGACCTGGTTCATTTTGCCTCGGAATACGTTCTTCATGCTGCAGCGCATCAGGCAGTTCGCTGCCAGCTGGTTGCAGCGACGACCAGCTGAAGCATCCACCAATATCAAAGGGGTCAACCCACTCGATTCACTGCGGGTGCCCGCCCGGCCGGATCGCGACACCAGGCCAGCCGTGAGGTTCAAGGAAAGCAAGGACCACGGTGATCCCGCCGGATCGTCGAAGGTGGGCGGCGGCAAAGCTGGCCCCAGGTCCTTTGCCAGGCAGACTGGCAGCATCCGGAGATGTGGACATCGCAGAGCACGCCGTGGCAGCTGGGATTGAGGGTTTTGTTGTGGACATGCCCACCTTCCTGGTCCCAGATGCCAGCAAGCGGCTACCACTGGATGCGAGACTGGCGGCAATCATCATGCGGTTATTGCCGCTCGTCCCTCTCGGCAAGCGCATCACGGTGTGTACGGACTCTCTAGCAACTAACATCAGCAAGCGACATGAATCACCATGACATCATACACACGCACAGATCGCATGTATGGACCGCAAACTCATGAGGTTGGAATGATGATGGAATGATATTCTGACATCGTGTGGTCACTGCATGTCGAGACATGTACACCGCCCTTGGTTAAAAAAACTCCTTCTGGTGCAGCTGGTGTGGGAGATGAGCGGCAGTCGCAACTTTCCCCCGAAGATCGCCGCTGATCACGACCGGCGTCAGCGGCGTCATGACGGAGGCTGCACAGATGATGATGGCTCGCTAGCGCTTCACCAGCTGCGCATGAATACGAGCCTGATGTCTGTGCTAAACAGCCGAGAGTGAGGGCTTTGACCTCCCTGCATGAACTGCTGGTGCCAGTGCGCAGGAAATTGATGGCATCAGCAGCAGCTGAATTGCTTTCTTGACTTGATAGCAGCAGCTGAATTGCTTTCTTGGCTTGATAACATAAAGTGGTTCCAGCGACCATGATGCGCAGGGATTTCCGGCAGCTGAAGGATCTGATCGTGAATGTTGGCGCCCTCTACGAGGCAGACCATGCAGTGTATGCTGCGGCAGACGACATCCCGCTTGACAAGCTGGGGGTGATCAGCCGCGACGGCGACCACATGTCTCATGCACGGCATTTGTACCTCGAGACAGGAGGCCTGGCGACGGCAAGGTGGGTTAGATTAATGAGCACAATGCGTCAACTACAATGCAGCATGGGCGTCACAGCAGGCGGTCGCATGCTCCTCGTCACTGCCTACCATGCTGCCCAACATACGAAAAGTCTCTCTGGGCAAAGTCTTTGTGCAAAGTCTTTGATCATAATGTTTGAAAGCAGGATTCAAAAGCTTTGAACGTCAATATGTGTAGGGGCTGCGTGGAGTACTTTGACAGGGAGAAGATGGGCGAGGCGCTCGACACTGACCCGTGCAACCTGCCTGTGTTGATGGTCCTGGCGGGCCTGCACAATTATGGCACCGGCATGCACCAGTTTGGCTGGGGGTCTGGTGTCAAGCTCGTGAAGGGTCAGCAGCAGCCCATGACCATGCAGGAGGTCAGATCCACTCCCCACAGACATGCAACAATGCAGACTGCGGTTCTCTGATGCTGTAGTGAAGGCTCAGTGCCCGGACTGCAGACAATGCTGCCGATGTTCAGCGGACATGCAGCAATTATGACCTCGGCACATGTCGGACTCAATCCAGGAATGCTCTGGTTCTGACTCCCAGGCACTGGAGCGTGCTGCCTCCATCGTGAGTTCCAGGGGGCGACTGACACCGGAGGCTGAGATGCAGATCCTGCCTGTCCTGCTGGAGCAGCTCTGCGCCTTCCGTCACCCCCTGGCACTGCACGGCCGCAGCCTGCCGGTGAGCGGGCCGTCAGCGCAGAGCATCATGCAGCTGCCGCCTGAGGCCCGGTTGCTGGGCAGCCCAGATGCAGAGTGCATGGGGACTGCTACAAGGCTGGCCGAGGAGCACTGGCCTGCCGGTTGGGACGCCGCTTCCGCTGCTGACATCTTCACATGTAGGTCACCTCGTCTGAAAGCGCTGTTCAGTGACACGGTCCATCGAACAACATGTGCAGTGTTTGTGTAACCCGGATACGATCGCAAAGCTATAGGCAATTCTTGTTTGGCCTTGTGTGTGTCAAAGCGCGCTGGCTCTCGGACAGTTCCGAGCTCTCCAAAAGCCCACGTCATCTGCAAGTTGCAGGCAAGGCGGCAGTCCTGGTGGGCGGAGAGGTGCCAGGAAAAGTAGTCCCACTGCAACTGGGTGAACAGGAGCTGGCTGACGCACTGTCCTACAGCAATGGCGAGCCGGCAGATCGAGTGGCTGCTGCGCTGAAGCATCTACAAGGACGAGCAGCGGCCGTGGCAGAAGCGGCAACTGACGATGACAGCAGGTGAACTTCTATCTGGTGGTGCACCGTTGTCTCATTCCTGCCTACCAGTATATGTTGTGCCAGTGATTGCTCTGGGCAGAATCGCAGCGAGTCAAAAATTACTTTGCATGCTTCTAATCACAGTTATGACAACGTGACAGGCAGTACGAGAAGGCGGCCGCTGCCGTCGGACGTGCCAGCGGTGAGATTGCATATCGTCAGCTGTTGGGAGGTGCAAAAGTTTGCGTATCATTGCGCAAACCGATAAGTGCATGCACTGCAACAGCGTACTCTACAGACCTTCTAGCGAAATCAGAACGTGGCTGCATGGAAGCCTGACGGATGAGAACTGGAATCGATAGTGACCAAAGCAGCAGCGCCGTCCATATGCGACGCTGCAGCTGAGTTGAACCTGAAGAAGCACAGCGGCGACCGTCCAGCAAGCCGCCGCTGGCACAGGCATCACTGTTCCGCCGTTAGATCTGCGCAGCATCACAGCTGCCATGGCGGCAGTGCAGCCTCTGCATGCTGTCTTTGCTGTGGCATCAAATTGGATCATCAGGACCCATGCCGATTGGAATTTGGAGAGGTACTACGCACGGCCGATGGCGGTACAGTTCATACACGCGTACAAGCAGCCTTGGCCTGACACCCTGACAGTTGGTGAAGCCTGCAGTCGTTCTGACTTATTCAACACCGTTGTTTCGTGCCCTCTACAGACACATCATGCTAGTGGTGCATTTCTGTGAAGCTGAAGCTCTGCGAAACATACATGCTGCTTTGTGACCTCCTCTGGGCAACACTCTGCCACAAAGTTTGCGCCCCTCGAAGTGCTGCCGCATTATCACGTCATGTTCCCTGCTGATAGATCAAGAGCGTTTTGCCTCGGATCATGCGGCGTCACTCGCCATCCAGGTGGATGGTCTCATCATAACCTTGCGGCCTCTGACTTGCGGCCACATAAAATTTCGTTCAGTAGCCGTGATCGCGGGTGTCCTCTACATCGATGTGATATCACGCATCGTCTTCTTCATCAGGCGTCGTCTTCGTCACCAGCGTTGGGCGATTCGTCCTCCCCGCCCAGCGACACGCTCTTGTCGTCGGCCTCGCCGTCTCCGTCGGCGCCCTCCTCGTCTTCGTTCTCGACGCCCTCTTCCTCGTCCCCCTCTAGGTACCTGTATATATCACAACATATAGAAGTGATGGGGAATGCCAGCGAGCTGGAGATACTGTGCGCGGCAGAGTGTTCGGTGGTGTTGTTATACAGCAGTGTCGCATCAGGTGTGCGCTGCTGCATGCTGCATGCGGGAGTCAGCAGGGGGTGCGCCACGGCAATGCAGGGGAATGCTGAGGCGGGCAGAGTCGAGTGTATGCAAGGCAGATGTGCAGGAAAAGCAGCAGAAAAGGATATACCCGGGCGCCAGGCTCAGGGTGTCATCCCACTGCTGCTTTGTCAGCGGCATGACCATGAGCCGTTGCTGCAGTAAAGAGAGAGTACGGTGGTGGTCAGAAGGGTAGTAAGTCCTACTGCACACAGAGCCTCTGATGCCTAGTAGCGGGTATTTGAGGCAAAATTCAGCACAGAAGGCGCTGCCGCGCTGGCGCTACAACACAACTTACACAGCATAGCGAGCACAGCAGCATGGCTCTCAGCTGAGAAGGCAGACAGGCATCAGGACGAACAAGCAGAAAGGCGTCAAGCTGAAAGCCGTCCAGCAGACAAGACAGAGAGTATATATGACTTCACATGAGAAAAATTGGTGGCGCACGTTGTCGAACATAGGCAGGCCCTTGAGCTTGCCGTCCTTGTGCTCCTTCAAGTCACTCAGCGCCAGCACCTCTGGCAGCCGGTGCTTCTGTGGGTGCAGCATCGTGGTAGCTGATCCAAGATAGGGTGTCAAACGAGTCGAGCGGCAAGACGCTGCAACGCGAAACTATTCAGAGATCCAGCATGATGTGCATGATCATTCAGAGATCCATCATGCTGCTAATTACAGACATGGTGCGTCCTGGCGTGTCCCATGCTGTTTGCGCAGACTTTCGAGTTGAGCTGGGCAAACGCACCAGCTGCACATCGATGCTGTACCAGCGCGTCTCGCCATTCTGCACAAACATAGGAGATCGCGGCATTTTCGAACCACGCAGTGGACACCTGCATAGACTTTCTACGTTGAAGATGCTGAGCCGGTGTCTGCAGCAGCACTGCAAGTGGTACAGGCCCTCAACACGTCAAGACATGCATACACATATTAAAACCTGCATCGTGCACTAGTCGCCCGGCCATATTTGAACCGGCCGCACCTCAATGGCCTTCTTGTCGGCGAGCTTCGACTTGGCGTTGAATTGCGACTGATCCACGTAGGACGCCCCGGCGACCTGGAGGATGCCGACTATGCCCTGGTTTACTTTGCCCGTCTGTAAAGGAATGAAGCACGCTACTGAATGCGTAATTACTTGGAAGATGAACTCAGACTCAAAACCGAGTGTTTCATCAGCACTGAGGATGCCGACGTAGCCATGGTTGGCTTTGCTCGTCTGAAGGCAAAAATGTGCACGTGCTGATGGGAAGATCATAGGAAACCTGTGGACTATGTCACCATCGCTCTGTTCGCTGAGTCTGGTGTCAGTTGGACACTGCGTATGCAGGCGGCCACAGAACAGTGAGACGATGCAGCAGAGCCCATTGCGGCCGCTGCCTTTGCTGTGCACTCGATAGACATATCTGCTGTGCACTCCCCCGGCATATCTGCAATGTCCTCTTCTGGATGCGAAGTTCATGAACTGGGCATTGATCACTCTGCTCTGCACGCCGTGTGCGTTTGCACATGAGCCGCTCATACATAGAGTTATGAGGCAGCAGCAGAGACGCGCCTGGAACATGAGCGCCTTGTTGCCGATCTTCATGCGCTGCAGCACGTTCAGCGACGGCATGGTCCGCACACCTGCAGTCAGAACCACACGTTCAGCAGTCAGAAGCCGATCGGTCGCCTCCCGGGCTGCAGAACAGCAGCGTGAGAAGTGTTTGCGGTGTGTGCTCGCACGCCGCACACGTTGCAGAGCTCCTCCATCAGAGACTAGAGGGCAATGCATGTCGTCCGGCAGATCAGGAGGCACTGCGATAAATGTCTATCGTCGACCAGATCTGGCAGCGCACCATTCCACTCCAGCGTCTGGCTGGGCGCCCGCTCGATGTCGTCAATGCTGATGTCTGCCGGGTCCTTCTTGATCAGGTAGTACGGCGTCACAAAGTTCAGCGCCTGCACCGGTCAGCCGTGTCGCTGACTGCCGCCACTGCACCAGCGCCTGCTTTGAGACCTTTCTGCAGCATTGCACAGTCATAGCACTGACAGAACACTCTAGCTTCCCCTGGAAGAGCGCACAAACCTCCTTCCGCTGCTTCCGGTCGTCCGCTGCCTGCTTGGAATCTTTGGCCTTGGTGGCCTCGCCGTTGGTGGCGGACTTCTTGCCCTTCTTTGCCAGCGGCGCGTGCACGTCCGCCGTCCGCTTCTGCAGGCAGCGAAGGCCGCAGGAGTCAGCAGTCTACTGCAGCGACAGCAGTGGAATCAACAAGTGTGGCTTGAATCGGGCACAGCGCGACCCGTCAAACAGAGGCGTGAGTGATACGGTGGTTCGCTCCTGAAGGATTGTGGCGGTGCCTTTCGCCTCTGAAGTTCCATGATGGACTCAACAAGTCAGCTGCTGGACTGAGCTGAGCTGCGAAGGGGAAGTTGCCTCACCGTCCTGGGCGCCATGGTTGTTTGAAAAAAAAAGCGGAGATCAGTGCTGATTGATGTGGCCTTCGGCCTGAAAGCGCTCAGATGACCACGCTGAACGCCTTTGCTTGCTCTTTACCGCCTGTCTAAATCAGGACCAAGTGGCGGCTTTGCAGGATGCAATCCGATTGAATTTCGAGCAACACAGCTTTTCTGCACGAGCGACCCAGAGACAACCTCAAAACCTTCCTGCTGATATCACACTAAAAGCTGAGACGTGTGTCGCACGCTTTTCACAGTGCTCATTCTTGCAGCAAAGGGAATTTCAAGTTTGTCGGCGGTAATTTCTGCGGGGTTTCATCGGCGGAAACTCTGGCGGTGAACAGTCCCTTCTGTGTTATCGATCCTCCTGTGACATCAACTCAGGTCCGGGCGCAAGTTGCATAACTACGCGTTTTCGAGAGTGTCTCCCGCAGTTCAAGTGTTCTCACTGCATTGTCAACTGAGTTTCTACTTGCCAAATTTGACAACTTGACGCCGCCGCCGCCTCGTGAGATACGATGTCGATTCTGGGTCTGATGGCGGCATTGTGGGATTCTGATTGCTGGATCACTGGGCCCATGATTGTAGAATTCTGCATCAGGTCGCTGCGTCCTCCTCGGCCAGCTGCAAGATGAACTCGAAGTGCTCCGCTGTCAGCGGCATGACCTGCAATGTCCATGCAGCACATTTTGCCGCTGAAGATCGATCAGAAGCGAAGGGCGGCAGGCAGCATCTCATCCGATCGCAACGCGAATTCTCTCACCGAGAGGCGACTGATTCTGAGAAGCGCCAGCCCTGTGCGGCAGCAAGCCCGACTTTGACTGCCATTGGCATCGCAATGCAAACAGTTCCCTGTGATAGGACCCAGTGAACACAAGGACATCAGACACACATGCACCGCAGTGCAGTAGATTCTCACCCGCCAGCTCTGTGTCCTTGTGCTGCTTGAGCGTCGCCAAAGGGACGAAGCTGTCGAACTTCCGCTTGAGCTTGAAGTCCGCCATGAACCATCTCGGCTCCTCCTTCGAGCTCTTCGGATCGTAGCCCTGCGCACGCCCAGCAGCCTATTGTTGTTACCTGCTTCTCAGCAATCCGATTCTAGATATGACAGCCGTATCAGCAGCTTGAGCTTAGGGATGGTGCAACAGTGCAGAAAGGAGCTGAAATTTGCAAGGAAATTACCTTGCTGCCCTTCTGCCAGCTGGTGTGGTCAGGGTAGGGGTCTCTTGCCACCTCCATCAAACCCACCACGCCGGGATCTTTTGTGCCGCTGCGGTAGAACAGGACCTGCCGCTTTGCAAAAGTCGGGTTGGCCGTCAACACAGGACCGCAAATCTCAAGCAAGAATCCTGTCCAGGTGCACAAACAGTGTTCCTACCTGATTGCCCTTGCGCATCTTCTGCATGATGTTACGCGCCTGGTAATTTCGCACACCTGGGTGACACATGCCACATCTGGTGTAAGAGCCAGCTTCACGCAGGACCTTGTGTACGGTCTTCCGCCGGCCATCAATGCCATACAAGACAGTGCAGGCTGCGCACCATCCCACTCAGCTGTCTGGTTCTTCTCTTTGACCAGATCCTCAATGGAGTAATCCGATGGCTCATCCTGTTTGAAGATGAAATGGCACGCAACCATTATCATAGGAGACCACTTCTTCTGGTGCCTGCCAGCAACCTCGTTCTTGCAGCCAGACTGCAAGTCATACCTTGACAAGGAAGAAGGTGGTGTGGTCTGCGAGCTCCTGCACATGCATGAATGTATGCTCCATCAGGGTGTGCAAATGCTTGCTCGACAACTGATCCCAACTTGTCAGACAATCAGTTGCGTGAGGGCTGCAAGTACTGGAAGAACATGCAATAGAACATGCAACAACAACTTACAGCCGGCTTCATGACGTTTGGCTTGGCCGCTGCCGCGTTGTCGTCGTCGGCAGCGGCTGCCGCCGGTTTGCTGCCCTTCCGCTGTCTTGCCGGCATCTTGCCGTCCTCTGCTGGCTCTGTAGCGGCCTTGCTGGTGCTGCGCCGCTTTGCTGGCTTGTTGCTTGCCTCTACTGACGCACTACCCGCGGAAGCTTTGGTCGTGTTTCGCTTGGCAGTCTTGCCGCTGGCGGCAGCAAGGTCCTTGGCCGGTGCCGCAGATTTGCGCTTCTGCACAGGCTCACAGCAAAATCGTTCAGAATTCAAGAGCGAGTGATGGAAGCTTTAGGCATGATCTGACTGCATGTGGAAGTGATATTTGAGCATGTGCTGTGTTGCAGTCTGCCGCATACCGGCGCCATGTCGACAGGCGCCGCAGTCAGCTGCAAGCGAGCTGCGGAGGCGCGATACAGTCCGCAGAGCACGCGCAGTCGCAAAGCCAGGGCTAGGATACTTATTTCGCGACGTCCAGCTGGAAGCAGCTCTGCTGCACTTAAATTTTGCAAAGTTCCGAAAACAGTATGAGCTGTGAGATCGCCAGATTTGCAAGGCGTTGTGTGGGGTCTACAGACACAGCGCTGATCGAACGGAATTCAAAGCAACGAGAAACGACGGTTGCGGCGAAAAGAAAGAAGGGCTGCGTCTGACTCATTCCTTCGTCGACCTCGTTTCCGCACGTGCAGTTTATTCTTCATCCCCTTGCTTCATTTCAACCACGAGATGTTGTTTGCGGCAGTTTGCTGGCGACATTCTGAGCGTTTGTTTTCCTGTTGTGGTTGTTCAGGGCGCTGCTTCTGGCCCCTCAGCTTGGCTTCCCGGTCGCCTTTTGTCCGAAAGTTTGTCTGAAACACACAACTGTCGAAAACTGCATAACTGTACTGCTTTCCGCCAGTGGCTGATACGATACAGAACAGTGTGGTGTCAGGCGTATAAAATGCCACCGCCGTGGCAGTTGTACCGTGGGTTTCAACTGCGCCAGACCTGAGCTGTTGTAGTCATCCAGATCAGGTGCTTGCAACAGCACGGTCGTGATGCCTCGCTGAGACAATCTGTGCATGCATGTGTCTGAAACGTCGTCGATTGGAATCCGAATGCTGCACAACGATGCTACAGGCGCTGATAAGGCAACAATAGCCGCGACGCGTGCGCTGTTGGCAGTCGGAGCGTCACAGGGCGGCGCAGCCAAACAGCGAAGCCATTGTCACAACCAGTCGTCATGGCGATCCTTCTAGCCGGTGAGTCCTCCATCCGATCTAATGCGACTTGCTTGCTGGCGCCTCCCTTGAGCTGCGTGAACAACACGGCTGAGCCAGTGGTAGGCTGCACTATGCATGCACATGCAAGAAAGACTGAAATTCGATGACATTCGAGGATAATCCGTGCAACACATCAACTGCCACACAGCAGAGGGCATCAGCAAACCCGCGAAGCTGCCTGCGCTGACGCTTTGTCGGTCTGCTACATCTGCCCCCCCCTGTTCGCAGACGCGGCGGCGGCGTCGCAGTTCTTCTACAAGGAGGCGTACCTGGACTACGGGCAGCTGGTGACGGACGGCTTCTACCACGTGCGCAAGCAGTTCTCGCGGCTGCCGACGCTCGGCGAGCTGGAGGCCAACCCGCAGCTCGCGGGCGGGCAGGTGGTCATGGTCGTGGACCGCGCCCGGGACGCGCCGCTCGTCACATTAGAGGTGCAGCCTCTTTCCATCTCCGCGGCACCTGCTCGATGACCTGCAGTGCGTATCAAGCTGGTGATGTTGTGCTTCCGTCCTGGCCAAGTGTGGGGGCTGTGTTGGAAAGCGGACTCTCCTGCACTCTGCCCCCTGTCACCATGACAGGGCCGCCATGCGATTGAGTCCAGCAGGGGTCTTCCGAAAGCAAAGTCTTTCAATCGATACAGGGCCTGGTGCGGGAGCAGCTGCCGCGGCTACGCTCCGAGGCGGACCGAGCGGCGCTGCTGGCGAATCTCATCTGTGAGGCGTTCGGCAACTTCATGGGCGTTGTCGCGGAGAACTCGGGCACGCCATCGCTGCAGCAGCTGCAGGCGGCGTTCGGCGCGGGGCCCATCCCTGTGGGCGAGCTGATTGCCGCTGGCCTGGGCGGCGCCAGGTGGGCTCTCAGTGGCCTCTGCCTCCACCAGATATGAATAAGCTGTGAATGCTACTGCGTGTCGGGTGACGGCAGCTCGCCGCCGTGCGCGCAACTGACGAAAGGCCACGCCGCTAGTCGTCAAGGCAACACTAGGACGCATAGCGCACCGTGTCGGCAGCACGCGCCTCGCCAGTGGTACCCTCGGCAGCAGCGCATGCCTCACCGGCGGAACCCATGGCTGCGCGCAGGAGCCGTGCGATAGCCTTGAAGGCGATAGGGTCTGCCGGCGGATGGTGGCGGCAGCCCGATACACGGCATGCCGTACCGCGAGAACATGCCATCAGTGTTCTTCTTCGTCGCACGCAGGAGCCGTGCGCTAGCCTTGGAAGGCAATAGCGGACGAGCTGCCATCGGAGGCGGCGCTGCCTCAAACATGTGTCGGCATCTTCCAACTCTAACATCCGCTGCTGTTGCGCGCAGGAGCCGCGTGATAGCGTTCGGCACGATAGCGGACGGGCTGCCGTCAGACGCGCATTGCCCCGCCAGCTCAAGCCTCTCATCAACAACATGTTGTCTCCGCTGCATGCAGGAGCCGCGCGATAGCCTTCAAGGCGATCGCGGACGGGCTGCCGTCGGACGCGGCGCTGGCGGTGCGGCTCGTGCGGGCGCCCTACCCGGCGACGCTCATGCACGAGCTGCAGCTGCACGCGTGGAACGACGTCCGCGCCGACGGCCGGCAGTATGTCGTGGACCTCATGGACGACGCCGGCGCGCTGTACGAGAAGGTGAGGAAAGCATGTGCAAATGATCTTGAAAGTCGCGAAGTTGTTCTGTGCAGCAGGCTTGCTGGCGATGTGTCATGCAACGCGCGGACGACGCTGGCGCGCTGTAAGAGAAGGTGAGGCTTTGGGCGCATCAAAGCAATCCTGACAAGAGACGGGACTGAGGGCGCGAGCGCACGCTAGTTGCAGGTGGTGAGCACTGCCGCAGCATGCTGAGCAGGTTGCTGCAGCAGGGGAGGCAGGTGCGGGATGCGGCAATGCACTGGGAAGCTCCTTCAGAGCGCCTTGTCGCACATTGCAGGCGTCCCCTGAGGCGGCGCAGTATGAGACACTGGGACGGGAGGACGATGCGCTGCTGGTCAAGATGCTGCACGCCGGCCTGCCCAAGCTGCCCGCCGGCCAATGTGAGCGCCTTTATCTGTTGAGCTGTTGTCGGATCATCTGCCTGCATTCCGAGTGTTGCGGTGCTCGCTTTCCCCCCATTCCGCCCCTGTGAGTTGTGAACACAGCTGGTGAGGAAAGGCGGACGTTCTCAGCAGCGGAAGGCGGGGCTGCATGTAATCGAACGCTGCAAACAATGTGTATGTGCAGTCAGCTGCCGGGGCAGCGACATCGTGCGGGACGAGGTCATCGGCAAGGGCTCCTCAGCGGAGGTGTACAAGGTGGTGACCGCCTCCGGCGTCACGCTCGCCGTCAAGCGGTGTGTGTGCAACTTTGACCTTGACAATATCAAAGGTTGATGTCAGCCTATTGTAATTGTTGTATTGATCGGCAAGGGCTCCTCCACGGATGTGTACAAGGTGGTAAGGCGCCTTCGGCGTCACCATCGCCGTCAAGCTGCGCGTTGCCGCTGCCGCGTGCGGGCATCCCCTGTTGGGGCTCAAGCGTTTCCGACTGTGCAGATGCATAGGGAGAACGACTGCTGCAATGATGCGCTGGGGAGGCGGCAGCTCTTCGCATGTTCTCTAGAGTCCGTTGTCAGATGGGTGATGAGACGCGCAAAAGCAGGAGCTGTGAAAGAACCGTCGAGGATTGCGCGAAGTTTAAGGAGATTGCGAAAACATGGAAGCACCAGGAGTGTGAAACCCTTTGTGGGCGCAGGATGACGGAACCGGAGGCGCGGCACACCAACGGCGCAAAGCAGCTGTTCCAGGACGAGGTGCAGGTGCTGGCCACCCTGGAGCACCCCAACATCACCAGGTGGGACACCTCTTTTTCCCTCGCTTGCACTTGCACGAGCGTGCTGATAACCACCCGGCTGAAGCGCGGAGGACAGCTCGAATGCGGATTTGGCCAGCATTCGAGCTATTTGCGGCTGGCACCTTGGGCGACGTTCCCTGGGAGGCGTGATCTCAGTCATGAAAGCCCTGTCAACGTGTAGACCTGCAACAAGTTGACAAGCTTCTGGTGATCAGGCTACTGGGCACATGCAAGACGCCGGGCAAGCTGTTCGTCTTCATGGAGAGGCACCATCTCCTCATTTGTTCCGACAAAATAATACCAACGCTCTAGTGTTCCCGCAGGCTGCTGGGCGCGTGCGAGACGGCAAACGAGCTGTTCATCATCATGGATTTTTCACTGCACGCAATTCTTCTTATGACGCTTCAGCTCGGTTGCGCAGGCTGCTGGGCGTGCGGGACGGCATGCGAGCTCTCCATAATAATAAAGTACCTTACTAAATCGAGGCCCGTATCTATTTTTCAAAAAGAGGACACCAACGCAACATGACCATATGCAGGTTGCTGGGGCGTGTGAGATGGCGGGGCAGCTGACCATCATCATGGAGTCCCTGGAGGGGTCCCTTGGTCTGACACTAACACACTACGATGTTCAATGTGCATTTCTCCGTGCAGGCTGCTGGGCGCTTGCGAGACAGCAGGGGAGCTGTTCATCATCATGGAACATCTGGAGGGCGGCACCCTGGTGGATCTGCTGTCGGGCGCCAAGGAGCTGGCCACAGCGCGGCGCCTGGAGATCGCGCTCGACGTCGCTCTCGGGCTGGCGTACCTGCACTCTGCCACGCCTGCCGTCATCCACCGCGATGTCAAGGGGTGAGCAGCATGGCGCGTACTGTCGAGGGCCTCATTCTCATGGCAGCACTTTTCTGGAAATTGCGATTGACGTCGCGCTGCGCGTGGCATACCCGATGCCCGCCGTCATCCATCGCAACTTGAAGCGTGAGGGATGAAAACAATTTGAGAGCAGGATGCTGTGCTGGGCCTGGCACACGTGTACTCTGCGATGCCCGCTGTCATCCACCGCATTGTCACAGAATGCAGGATGAAACGGTACAGAATACAGCGTACTTGCAGGAGATGGTCCTTCAATTCTGTGCAACATAAGACAGATGGGTTTCGACTTTTCATTTGCAATAACTAACGAAAGATTACAAAGCGAGTTGGGCAGATGATCACCGTGGGTTGTGCTCAGTGTGGGCATGTTGATATGCAGGAACAATGTGCTGATCGCGCCGGACGGCACTGCAAAGCTGACGGACTTTGGCGTCTCCGTCATCATGACCAACAACGCGGACACCATCGAGGCAGCCGGCCCCAACGACACGTGCGCTGTTTCACTTGCGTCATGTCCTTTCGTCATGGCCTCATTAGTTCTTGCGCCACCATGTCACTGGTTCCAGCACCACGATGTAAACTCATTATCGTGCCTGCGAACTTGAAGCATGCTCGGCGTACAGACTGCTGGCGATGCAGAGCGACTGGCTGTTGACCTATCGGACATGTGCGATAGCTTATCGTCTCTCGAGTGCAGCCACCCGCGCGCTGCGGCATGCGGCGCCGCAGGTGCTGGAGGGCGGGGCGGCGACCCCAGAACAAGTGCCTTGTGATGCAGCTTGCAATCGTATGTCCTGCTTTACACCGATGAAACGATGTTTTCATGCGTGCAGCCACCCGCACACGCTGCGGTATGCGGCGCCGGAGGTGCTGGAGGGCGGGGCTGTCAACGACCGCTCTGACGTCTATGCCTTTGGCATGCTGCTGTACGAGATCTTCTCCGGCAACGTGCGCGCCAGATTCTTTCATGCCTGTTGCTTTCTCCGCATAAAGATCGTGGGAAGCCTGCCGTCCCCTGATAGGAAGATCCGCCATGCACACGTGCATAATTCGCCAGCCAACGCTGTCATTCTGCACGCCCGCACAGAAAATACAACTAACATCAGCACCTTAGCCACTGTCACATGATGATCCAAAAGCGTGCTGTGCCGCAGGCGCCCTGGGCGCAGACGTTCCCGCAGCAGATCAAGGGGCTGGTGCTGCAGCAGAAGCGGCCGCCGATGCCGGCGGAGGCCAAGCACGGCATCGCGGGCCTCATCCAGTCCTGCTGGCAGCACAAGCCGTCCAAGCGGCCCGCCATGCCCGACGTCGTGGCCGAGCTGCTGCAGGTGGGTCGGCGCCCAACCCTGCACGGGGCCCTACTTGCAACAAATGCGCCAGCACATATTAAAGACGAAGAGCGGTCTCCGAGCAAAGCTGCAGCAGGCGCGGACACAGTGGCGCTGGGTCCGGAGACGCAATGCGGTTTTGGAACGTTGTGATCTAGCTGAGCTTTGGCAAACTGGTATTCCATATATGGAGGTTGTCAGTGCTTCAGCAATGCGCTGCCTGGCTGCGCACGCTCAGACTACGCGTCGCTCTGCCTGCGCAGGTGGCATACAACTACCTGTGGGATGCCAGCGGCCGCGGCAGCCTCGGCGCAGGTGCGGCTTTTCTCCCAACCGGCTCCTCAGGGCCAAACAGAGCACACTGCTAAATAGCTGCTTTAAAGCGGCAGCTCTCCAAAGAGCATCTTTTGCTGCACCCCGTCCACCAGCCTCATGAAGCTGCTGGTCGTGTGTGTACCTCAGGTCCACATTCGACAAGCTGCAGCGACTCGCAGAGGAAATGCAATGAGCAGGCGACATGAAGCTGCTGGCGGCGTGCACCACGCTGCGCGGCGAGACACAGCGCAAGGACGCTGCAGTGGCAGGAGTTTGCGGCATCTCTCACACCGGTGCTGTGTTTTCAAGTCTCATGCATGCAAACCCGCAGGCGACATGAAGCTGCTTGTGGCGTGCACCACGCCACGCGGCGAGACGGGGCGCAAGCCGCTGCAGCGGCAGGAGTTTGCGGCGCGGCAACTCGGCGGCCTGGCCGGCCCTGACGGCGACGCTGCGGCGCGCGCCGTGATGGGCCCTGCCGGTGCGGTCCGGGCGCTGCTGCGCCTGCTGGAGGGCGGCAATGACAAAGGTGCGGGAGTCGGGAGTGAAGAACAGCAAGAGAAACCGTCGGCATCACTCGTTGCCTCATTTGGCAAAATGCGCCTCCGCGATGGGCCCCGCCGGCTGTGCAGCGGCTGCTTGAGGGCAGCATTGCCAAATCCAGAGAAGCACGGCAATCGACTGTGCAGCTGAATCGCAATTTTGGGCATGCCCACGGCAAGGCGGCAACGCCAATGGCTATGGTTGAGACCCTCATGATCGATTGTCCACGCAGGCAAGGAGGCGGCAGCGGAGGCGCTGCGGGCTGGGCTCTACAGCAGACTTGATCTGTTGGGCTCGCTCACCGATTCTTCATGTGTGATTGTCCACACACTTTACGTGTGATTGTCCACACAGGCAAGGAGGCGGCGGCGGAGGCGCTGGGGGCGTTAGTGTGGGTCAGCTTTGCAGACCCGGCGCAGCGGGACGCAATGCGGGTAATGCAGTTGACATGACAAGCAGCATCGCAGTCCAAACGTTGCTTCTGCAGTTCAGATTCGGATTGAAGCCCAAGTCAAAGCTCAGACAACGCTCTGTCAAAGCAGTGTGAAAGACTTTCACTTCAGGGAATCTGCACAGTGCTTTCAACGCATCCCTTCTGTTTAAACAAGCCTTGAGCAAGCTTTAGACCGGGCACGTTGCCTGTTGGCTCAGGGAGAGGTGCTGCCGGCGCTGCTGCACATGCTGGGAGCGACCAACCATGATGGCTGCCGTTGCGCCTCACTTGCGGCGCTGAAGACCATGGCCGCTTCGCCTGGAACCTCCGACTTCAGGTGGGGCGCATAAACTATATAATTGTAAATGCGGGTTTGGATAATCAACGAAGCCGCATAATCAGCCCTGAAGATCGAGGCCACCTCGCCTGGCGTCTCCAACTTGAGGTGGGGCGCCTCAGCTAGTGTTTCTTGGTAGCGTTGATTTTTCTGAAACCGCCTGCAGTAACAATATTGAGACCATGGCTGCCTCGCCTGGCACCTCCGACTTGAGATGGGGTCTAGCTTTTCGGAATGCAACCTCCAGGGATTCCAAGTGCTTTAAAGTCTGGCACTCTGACAGCAGCGTGTAGGGACAGGAGCGCATCCTCGACTGAAGGACGACTGAGAGCTCCTTCGAGCTCACATGAGGCAGGGCGCGCCAAGGAAACGACCATGCTGCTTTTGCATCCGATGGAATCAATGTGCCGCCGCAGGGCGGCGATGGTGAGCTCGGGCGGCATCAGCGGTGGTCAGCGCTACAGGATGGCAGCAGGCAATGACTCACCCATAGATTCCGGTCTCGACAAGCATTGTTTTCCTGCGCAGGGCTGCAATGGTGGGCTCCGGTGGGATCAGCGCGCTGCCATATCAGCGCTGCAGGATCGCGTCATGCGCAATTACACCAATGTCATACCCATACAATCCCGTCTGCATGTGCAGGGCATCGATGGTGGGCTCGGGCGGCGTCAGTCCGCGCTGCAGGACGCAGCATGCGAGGCAAGGCAATGGCGTGCTCGGACAGTCTGTCCATCACAGCATGACCAGCTGGGTTTACGGATGCAGGGCGGCGATGGTGGGCTCGGGCGGCATCAGCGCGCTGGTGAGCGCACTTCAGGACGGCAGCATGTGCGCCAAGGCCGCCGCCTCGCGCCTGCTGCTGGGCTTCGCTGCGGAGGGCCCGGACGCGCAAGAGTGGATCGCTGCCGCTCCCGGCGCTATCGCCGCCCTGGTGGATCTGCTCAGGTAAGCGTTTGCAAAGCCTCCTTATCCCTGAAACCTTCGCTGCGAAGGGCCCCTACATGCTCAACTTAATTGCGGCAGGGCCAGGGCCGCCGCCCCCCTCGTGAACCTGCTCAGGATCACATCCCCGTCCATTCTGCTAGACATTTCGCACAGTCTCGGCCTCCCGAATGTGCTCCAGAAGTGCAGCTCCCATCTCGCAGGGCAAATGACACGGACCCAGTGAAACGGCGCTCCTATATTGGTGGACATCCTGCACAACCCAAACCTCTCACAACAAATTCCTTCCGGTCCCCTGCAGTTCCGGTCCCCTGCAGGGTGAACGACACGGACCCGGTCAGCACAGCGGAGACGCTCACCATCCTGGTGGACATTCCTCACACCCGCAAAACTTCTAGTTGAACTGATATCTCGCCACCCTCCAGGGCGAACGACATGGATGCGGTCAGCACGGCGGCGCAGACGCTGATCATCCTGGTGGATATCCCTCACACCCGCACCGACGCGCTGAACGCGGGCGCGGTACCGCATGTCACGCGGCTGCTGGGCCCGGTGCGGATGACTTATATATGTCAGATTTCACGTTTGATTCGAATTGTGCCTTCTTCGTCACGCGTCTGAGCAACTTTCCTGTCAGATATGACTGTCACGTCATACACTATTGAAGCCAGTCATATTGACAACTACGATGGTCATAGCTTCGACGTCCATTGTTGTGATAGACGGCCTACGAGGGCTTCGCGCCAATGGAGGAGCTGGCAGCCATGTGTCTTGATGCCGATTCACATTTTGCTTCTCATTTGATTCAGGCTGCGGACGAGGGCGTTACGCCGACGGAGGAGCTGGCGGCGATTCTGCTCAGCAAGCTGGCGCTGGAGCCGGAGTCGCATGCCCAGATCGCGCGCGCCGGTGCTATCCCGGTGAGTCGCAATGGAAACAGTGAGGGTGGTCTGATGAAGATCGTGGCAACAAGGCTGTCAGTGCTGGTTGTTGCAAATCGGTTCCGATCCAGTCGCAAACCTTGCCGTAGTTTCCCGAGGTTGATGGACACAGGAAAAGCGTGAACAATGGCATGCTGTGCCCCTGCAGTTGCGGCACATCGTGCAGTCGTGTGACGAAGAATCGCAACCCATCAGCCTGTGTGGTTTCTGTCCTGGCAGGTGTTGGTGCGACACATGGCACAGTCGCGCGACGCAGGGCGTGAGCGCATGCTGAACAGCGTGCTCCCCCGCCGCACACCTACACAGCTAACAACCCTGAAACTGAAGCCGTCATGTCACTTGGCGCCAGGTGCTGGTGCGGCACATCGCGCAGTCGCGCGACGCGGGGCGAGAACGCATGCTGATCGGTGTGCTGCGGGCACTGGGCGCTGTGTCAGAAGGCTCCAGGGCCAACGCCGCCAAGGTCATCGCCAGCCGCGGCGTTGTGCCTGCTTTCCAGTTGCTCGGCAGCCGCCTCCCAGCCGTGCGCCAGGTGACTTAGGCTTGAATATGATTTGCAAGTTGCTTGAGTCTTTGGATCATTCTGCCAGTTTCTTTCTCGACTACAAGTGAGAAAATGGGCTATCTGCTTGACGGTCGTGCTTCAGGGAGTTTGGAGTTCTCCCCTGCATGTGTCGCGTACTGATGCTGACATTCCTGCTGCCACCTGCAGAATTCACACTGGGGTGCCTCTTCAGCGCAGACGTAGCGCACGCTACCTGTTTCGGGGACCTCATCCGTTTTGTGTCTGATTCTCTACTTTACCCTCCCACATAGGCGGCGGCGTTCACGCTGGGGTGCCTGTTCAGCGCGGATGCGGCGCCGGGCGACGTGGCAGAGCTGACCAACATCGAGGGGCGCCTCACGCACTACCTGGTGGACCTGCTCATCCAGGGCCACGAGCGCGACCAGGTGCCGTATGGCTCATTTTTATACCCTATTACCCTTTGAACTCCTCACCTTGCAGCAGCGTCGCCGCTGACAAATAAAGAGGGCAAAAGCTGTCCCGTCCTCTCCACTTCCCTGCACAGCAGTGTGATGATTTGTGATTTGTCAAAAATGCTATGCCCGGGGAATCCAAATGCAGCGGTCGGCTGCAAACCCTCCTGTCGAGACGACACACTGCCGCACAGGCGTGCCTGTGTGTGCTGAGCTGTCTCCCACGACCTGGCACGAATGAGATCGTTTCCTCACTTTTTGCCTCTGTGTGCAGGCGTACGGGGCGGTGATGTTGTCGCGGGTGCTGACGGCGTCCGCCAACGCCGGCAACGTGGCACGGGAGCTTGTTGGCGATGATGCCGCGCTGGGCGGCCTCATCACCATGCTGGCCAGCTGGGAGCCGCCAATCCGCCTGGCCGCCGTGCGCGCCCTTGCCAAGATCACCTGGCTGGTGCGCATCAGCCGAAAACGTTCTCTGTTTACTCAGCTGTACACCCCTGCAATGAATTGCCGCTGGCCAGCTGGGAGCAGCCCATCCACCTGGCCGCCGGGCGCGCCCACGCTAAGATCACCTGGCTGGTAAGCGCTTGGCGAGTTGTTTGTATCTCATTTAGACAAACTCGGCAAAGCCTCAGCCGCCGTGCGTGCCCTTGCTAAGATCACCTTGGCTGGTGCGCAAGTATCTATTTTATGAGCCCTGGAAAGCGCCAATGCCATGGCAGCTTCCCATTGCTCTGTTCGGAAGGCGTGAGGCCCCAGCCTTTGGCTACGAATTCAGTAGTGCAACCATCCTACACATGCTGATATGCACCGCTGCAGGGGGTGGACCCCACGAAGCCACCGTCGGTACTGCCGCATGCGTTCTGAAAGCAGGGGTACTGTCTGCCAGATAAAATGTGGCCTGGCAACCTTGATTGGAACCATTCTCCAACCATCAACTGCCAGTGTCTGCAGGGGGTTGACCCGGCAAAGCCGCCGTCGGTGCTGCCGCACGCGTTCCGGATGCGGGGCACAGTGGAGGGCTGCATCGCCATCCGCAACTTGGCAGAGATGCTGGAGTCCGACACCGAACTCACCCGCTACACCGCCGCCAAGGTGCTTGCTTCAGCTTGCAAAACCAGGATGTTACATCTCTGAGTCTGTCTTGGTTGAGCGTAGAGATGCTGGTTTCCGACACCGAGTTCACCCGCTACACCGCCGCCAAGACGCCCGCTTGAGCCTGTGCTGTTGTAAAATCACAAGACCGAGTTTATATTCTGTTGCGATGTGAAATCGGATACCTCTTCCAAGGCGGAGCTGTGCATTCGGGGTGTTGCCGTCTTCTGCTGCCTGATGTGGTGATTGGGGAAAGACACTGATGGTGTGGGATGCTGCTGGCGAGCTGCAGTCCGCATGCATGTCGAACCCTGGTGCAAGATGCCTCTCGTGTTGTACCGCCACAAGTGCTGATAGCACTGCAGTCGTTGAGGCGCTTGTTCAAGGAGGACATTGCTCGAATCTGGGAATCTGCTGAGTGCGGAGAACGGACAACCAACATACATTTCACCAATGTACATCTGCAATCGCCATTGCAGGTGCTGATCGCGCTGTGGACGTCGGGGCGCTTTTTCCAGGAGGAGATTGCGCGCGCGGCGACGAAACCGACGGGCGTAGCGTTGGCGGAGACGCTGCAGATGGCTGGTGGCGGCGCGAGCCGCTCCGACGTCATGGAACTCTGCGCCGCCGTGCTGCACGTCAAGAGCGGGTGCGACATCCACTGTTTGTGGTCTTTAGGCTAGTTTATTGGGCTGCTGCCTCCTTGGCAACCGCTCTCACGTCATCGAGCTCTGCGCCGCAATGCTGCACGTCAAGAGCTGGCACTTTCCTTGGTTCGTCGATGTTTTCGCCAGTTTCCACCGTGCTCCAGCAATCTGTTCGTCGTCGCCCTGATCCCAGGAAGCTGTGTGCACGTAAAAAGCGTTGGGGCCCTGAGGCAGGTCGTCGCGCACAGCGGGTAGCCCTCGCTGCCGCTGATGCTTTCACCGTCTGACTGCAGGCCGTCGTCACTGGAGGCAGTCAAGCTGTGCCCCGACTGGGCAGGTGGGCCTTGGATTCTCTTCATGACGATTCACACGCGTAACACACTTTGTGCAGTGCTCCAGTCATGTTGCGCGCACATTGTGCAAGTCATTCGCCAGTTCAGTCCTGCCCAGTGGCATGTCAAAGGCGCACTGCATGCATCGCAGCATGTCTCAGGCTGCCCCTGCACTGTGTCTGAACTGCACGCTTCAACTGCGCAGCATTCTTCTGGGCGCCGGCGGCGGAGGTCACAGGGCCAGAGGTGCAGCGGCGGCCATCAGCGACGGGACAGCCTGACGTCCGGCGATCCACCAGGGGCGAATGATTGTAGGCAGTTCCAGACGAATGAGTGTGGCCGGCAGTTCCGGCGCATTGCTGCAATGCTGCAGGCCGCCAGCAGCCATCAGATGCCTCGAGTGGTAGTCTTCGACACGGAAACGCAAGGGCGGTCCTCTGCAGGGCTGCTGCTGTTGCCGCATTTTGTAGAACGCGGTGGTCTGGGCAGGTCAGACATCCATCGAATTTGAGACATCCATCTCAGAAACGGAGCCGGCAACGGCTGGGACTGAGCTCCCCTGCGTCTCCGTTAGGACATGAACCTGGTGAATTGGGTATCTGTCGTTTGTAGCGCATTTAACGGCGGAGAAATCGAGGCTGCCCAGATCGGACACTTTCTGGTCTCGATCCTCACAAGCCTCATTGTGTTGTTGCGGTACCCGCTTTGTTGTTGCGGTACCCGCTGCCTCACTGGACGTGCATGTCTGTGTAATCTTGAAGAAAGGCCGGGGCCGCACGTAGCTCGGCGCAAAGGAGAGCCAGTCGAACTGTGTGAGACGGTGCCACAAGCAATCATGAACGGCACGCAAGGGGAAGGCATGACGCAGTGGGGCGACGGAGGCGACGAACCCAAAGAGTACGCTGCTGACCCTGTTGCGTTCGCAGCACGTCGTGAGCATGCGCCCGCCGGAACCTTCGTCGTTTCAGATAGATAGATAGCGTACAGCCGCCAGCCTCACTCGGGCTGGGTTGATAAGGCATCGAAACACCAATTGGATTATTGCAATAACCCGTCATGTGTCATTATGTCGAGAGAGACGGGTTGACGACGAGGAAAAATCTGGTGACTAGCCAGAGCACGGTGTAAGACTTGAAATCAACCGAGCCTTAGAACCACCGTCTGAGCCGCGGGCCTCATTCAGGCGCATAAGCACTCTTTCCCCATCCCGCACCGGCATACTTTTTAGTCAATTGATGATACTCGCTGAGCAGATGAGCGGATGAGACCCACCTCCCCCAAGCATGCCAACATGAACTCGGCAACCATCATCCTGTCCCCTCCACACACCAGCTGACGCATGCACGGCGGCGCCGCCAGATCAAACAGGCAAGAAAAGCTCAAAAGGTGGTCACTGCAGAGGGTCATTGCGCCGGCCGAGCCAGGACGGCGTTGCGTTCGGAGAAAGGAGGCCACACGCCCCCAACAATAGCAGCGTCGCACGCCACGTCGCAAGCGAAGCAGATGTGGGACGTGAGCTGCTCATCTCTTCTCCTGTCAATTCATGCGCATGCGCATGCCGCCTTGAATTTGACAGTGCCTCGGGTGATACTCCACTTCTGCTGCCTGCTCTAGATCGCAGAGATGTGGGGTTGGAAAGCTGCAAAAGCTGCTGTGGCCGCAGAGCATGAACAGCAATGAATGGCCGCACCTGGAGGATGGCAGGGAACTGGACGAGAGCGACGTGGTAAGTTGGCATTGCAATTTTATGTTTCATGAATAACACCCTAGCCTGCGCCGCGGTGTACTGGTGTATGAGCAGTGCCGGTCCTGTGTTGAGCGGGCGCGTGTTGCTGTGCAGGTCAAGCTGGTGGGCAAGGTCATGCACGTGGAGAGGCGCTTGCACGATGCGCTGATTTTCTTTGACGACGGCACCGGCATCGCGCGGCTGCGGCAGTGGCTGGTCAACGAGGACAACACTGGCAATGTGGTGCGACCCCAGCCTGATGCCCAGCAAACATATGCATCAACCAAGAGCAGACTTTCAAATGGCTTCAATGGCTTTAACTTTGCCGTGCATCACTCAGCTGCTTTGATACGCTGTGTCAGCGGCGCTGCTGGGGCATTCGATCAGATCCGCCTGTGCACAGGGTGCTGTGTTTTGTGGCGCTTTATACACGACACTGGTGGGTAGCATCCAGTCACGCCCGCCGGCCAAGAACTCACCGGAACGACCTCGACCTTCCGCCAGCAGGCGGCGTCGTGTTTTGTTGCCGACAAACTCGTGTCGACGTGGTGGCTCGGCGGCGGGACGTGGCAGGACAGCGGCAAGTACGCGCACATGGTCGGCGGCATCCGCTTAAGGGGGACAGCATGTTCATTGAAGCGCTCGCCATACACCCCCGTCACCGACTACAATGAGGCTCGCTGTTTTACAGTCTTCCATGCAAGTGCAGTTGCATTTGCGAACGGCAAGTGCAGTTGCAAACTGTAAATGCAAACGCTCAAGATCTGAAATTTCCATGCACAGAGCGGCGCTCGCCGTCCACTCCAGCGCACGAATATCAATTGCGCATGTGCCTGCCGATGTACGAGGGGGGTGTTTCCAGGCCGAAGTGGAGGAAACCACTGCCACGAGACCCGTGCATGCATGTCAGGATAGTGATGGGAACAGGCTGCTATCACTGGCTGCGCAGCTGACATACCACGGGCTGCGCGTCATCTTCGAGCACCTGTACATCTCCGCCCGGTCCGGGCGAAGGAGGCGGCTGCCAAAGCGAACGCCGCGGCATAAGCAAATGCGAAGGTGAAATGCGGCTGCTCGGCCTGGCTGTCCCTCCTGATCCGGCTTGACTTCCATAGTGGGTTGATGCGGCTATTGTGAGCGGCACTAGCCATGACAGCAGCAGAGCTGAGCAGGTCCTGGCGCTTCCCTTGTTGCTGCGGAGGCGTCAGACTCTGCGAAACTGCCCTGGGTGAAAATGAAGCTTAATTACAGCAGACTTCTCAGACTCTGGTACAGTGTTGTGAGTGTCATCTCCCGCTGCATAAGTTGATCACATTTTTGCGTCATGTTTCAGACGGCCGTGGCGGTGGCCAGCCAGCAGGCCATGAGCCAGCACCATCCGCCAGCCAAAGGTGCTTTTGTCCGCTACCGCCGTCCGGCCTGCTTGTTTGGCTGCACTGCTGTCGTGTGTGCTTCCAGCCCACGAATCGTGCGGCAGAACGTACGGCAGGAGACGCCACCTGAGCCTGCCTGCTGCAGTCATGTCACAGCTTGTCAATTGACTAGCAGGCGCTGAGCAGCGGGCTGACGGACGGCGAGGTGAGTCTGGCAGAACCGATCCCAAACACTGTTGCATGTGTTGGTGTGTGCATTCAGGGGATGTTTGCATCAGGGGATTCTTTGCAATGCCCTTTCGTGCGTCATGACAGATGATCTGCAGGAGAACTGCATGTTGAAGACCTCAACTTGTCGATATCTCCAGGTGGTGATCCAGCTGCACGTCCGCAACAACGAGGCCGCCGTCAAGAACGCGCTGGGATGGCTGAAGAAGGAGGGCTACGTCAACAAGGGCGGCGCCGCGGACCAGTGGCTTAGCGCCACCTACACCCTGTAGTAGTAGCTTGGGCTTAGGTCCCTGCGCCGCTGGAGGGGCATCTACAAGGGCGCTAATAATAGGTTCAAGTGGGTCCAGTCCTGGCAGGCCACGGACAGCGGCCAAACCTTCAGGAGCTGCCTAGCAACAGACCCATCTCGCAGTGCCTCACACGCCGTGTATTTTTCAGATGCTCAGCGCGTGGACGCGACAAGGTTGCCAGCCGCTGTCGCATGCGACCGAAGAGTGTTGGGTTGACAAGCGCGGCAACGCCACCTCCGCCTAGCAGATGATCAGAAGCTGGGGAAAACTTAGGGCCGTTTGTTGGCGCATTGCTTTGAGACGGACATCATTATGACCGGAGCGGGAGTTCGGCACAGCGTCATGGCATTCTATTTAGTTTATTCGTGCGGCGCTTGAATCTCTACCAGGGATATTGTGTTATCAGGTCAGGTTGAGACAAGCAGCTGGGTAAAAATCGCAGTAGTGTTGCTGCAGGATATGCTGTGGAAGTGTTGAAGCACACAGCATCCCGCTTTCAGCTTTTTTCCAAGTGCCTATCCACTACTTCTGTTGAAATTCATTTCGAGGGCGCAAGCAGTATTTGCTGCCCGGTTCAAAAATATTTTTGTGCGCACAACAACAGATTTTGGCTGAAGAGTTTCTGACCTCGACACAGATCACGCGATTGACGTCTGTACCATCTGCCCAAGACGAACTCTTGTTCCTGATGTTTCAACTCTTCAAAATTGCGAGAGCACTGCGAGAGCACTACGAGAGCAATCGTACCAGCTCTGCGTCTGTCTGCGACTTCGTCAGCCCCCTGACTGCAGCCCCCTGACTGCATTTGACTGTTCTTGCTCGACTCACTCCCGCGTTGCGCCGCCATCATTCATGCCGTGGGCGCCAGCAGCGTCGGGCGGCGGTCCTCACCCCAGTCGCTTCCGGCCTGTGAGCCGCACCCCGAAGACCGCCGGTGCTGCAGGCTGCCGCTGCCGAGGTTCCGATGCAAGGCGCCTCTGCCGCCGCCGCCTCCGCCGCTGTTGGCCCCGCCGCCGTGTGCAGGGCTGCCGCTGGTATTAGCACCCCAGCTGCTGTCACCGGCGCCGGCGGCGGCGGCAGCTGCGTGGTGAATCTCCGTCATCTCCACGCCCTCTTCTGCAGCGGCCGGCGAGCCGGGCCGGGATGAGTGGCCGCCAAAGCCCATGCCCCGCTGCAGCAGCGCCTTGGCCAGTGTGGCCTTCAGACGCCGAGGCGAGGGCGGTCCGCCGCCGCCGCTGCCGGCTCCGCCTGTGCCGGCTCTGCTGCTGGGGCTGGGCGGCCTGCTGCCGGCAGGCGTGCCGCCGGCGCTGCTGGCCGTGCTGCCGGGCGGGGTGGCCGCCGGGCTGTCGTGGATGCCTGCCGCCATGGTGAACTGCGCGGAGATGGTTCTGACCAGGTTTCAAATATTTGCGTTGCAGAGCAGCACACCTCAATGACCATTCTTTGCAGTGCACGCGCCGCTGGCAGCCCGGATGACGCGTGCCCACAGAGGTGACGCAAGCGAGCAGCGTATGGGCAATGTGCACCACTCCTGCTTCGACTCGTCGTGAAGCAAGCTGGAAAGCGCACCTCCCAGGAGCTGGGCGCATCCGTGAGGCCGTGGCAATCGCGCAGGCGCGCTAGCGCCGAGCTGCCGGCGCGGCCGGTGGGCGACGCTGTGCCTGGCGCGCCGCGGCAGGGTGTAGAACTGCAAAACGCGACGTTATTGGTCAACACAGTTACGTTACACTGAAGATGCCGTTAAAACGGCTTCCGCGTGAGATGGACCGAGGCCATCATATTTACAATACAATGCAGGTGCAGGTGGGAGATGTGCCGCGTGAGATGGCCAGGGTGCGGAGGCGCCTCACCCCACTGGCAGCTGCCGCGTGGGAATTAAGAGCTCCGTGTGCGCAAACAGCGCAATGTCGTCCAGCAGGCGGTTTGCCTGCTTAATCTGCTGCACCTGCAGTTGCGGCACTCATACTGGAATATATAGATTCAGGCTGGTTCTCCATGCCGTAGACCGCTGCCGCACACAGAAAGCAGCAGCAATGCAACATCCTCAGGGTGCTCGCCCTCTCACCGACGCATTGTATCGGATGGCGAGTCCCTGGAGTGAGTCGGAAGGCACAACCTGCGCAGAAGACGTGTGGCAAGTCAGTCACCTCGCCATAACTTGCGACTGCCACCGAGCCTGCCGAGGAAAGCAGAACGCGTCGAACAGGCCCAGTGCTTGTCAGCATACCTTGTGCACGATGTATCCTTTCGTCTCCATTTGCGGGCTGGCCCGCACACCGCCGGCGTCGCCATTGCACCTCTCTCGTGAGGTTGTGGCCGTCATGCTTAGCTTCCGCCACCGTCGGGGCACGAGCTGCGCCACTCCAATGAGTGTCGGCCGGGTCTGCGCTCTTGTTGTTGCAAGAGTCTCCTATTCCATGTGCTGGGCCTGCCTGCCGACGTTTGCAGCAAGCGGGCCTGTCGAAAACTACGGCCTTTGACCGCTCCCCGAAATCGGCTGACACGGTCTCGGACAGCTGGAGATCAATGTCAGAATGTTTGAATGTCTTGAATGTCTATTGTGAAGTTCACAATCTGCAAAGCTGCTGCAAAATCACAGCAGCGGCCTTCAGATGTCCGCTGAGCTCAGATGCAGGTGCCAACACAATGCAACGCAGAGCTTCAGGGCTGCAGCAAACGGTAAATTGATGCTCTTTGTGCAGAACGGACGCAAATTAATGTCTGCAATCCAGCTCCGCGTGGTCGGGACTTGGCGCAAGGGAGGCTTGCAATATGGCCGCTCATGACCAGGGAACCCAAAGCTACCTGCATGATTCCCTTTTGTTCCCGCCAACAGCAAGGGGCAATTGTAACTGAGTTGCTTGTCGGCCGGCCTGTGTATTGAAGCTCAAAGAAGTCAGAAGCTGAGTAAACCTTGATCAGGCCACCTGCACGAGCTGCAGCCGCATGGCGCGCACCCTTTGACCATTTTCCCCGCTCATGGCCAAAGCTTTCGCGCTGAGGACCGGATTTTTGCGCAGCGGACTGCTGAGCAACGTCGCTGCCATGCTGAGTGCCCGTGTGACACATGCAGAGCACGCAGCTGGTAGCTTTCTCGGCGGCCGAGGCGCCCCCGACTGCGGCAGGACAGCACGTCGGCTGCACACGGTTCCCGGTTGGGGGGCGGACGCTTTGTTGCGCGGACCCTGCGCGGCAGCGCAGCGAAATGCCACGAGGACCTGCAGCATGGCCAGCGCCCCCAGCGACCGCTCGGGCGGCAACGGCGCCGGTCCGGCAGCCGTGCCGCATGACGCCCGGGCGGCGGCGGCCGCGGCGGCGGCGCACGCGAGCAGCTTGCGCACCGTGCCGGGCATCGGCCCGAAGAACGAGCAGCTGCTCGTAGCGCGCGGTCATTCCTCGCTGGACGCTTTGCAGCAGCACTTTAGCAGAGACGTGCGAGGCGACACGGCGGCCATGGCGCGCTACCTGCGGGTAAGACTCGCTGTCCAGAAACATGGGTTTCGAATCGAAATCAGTCCTCATGGTAGTTTTCTGTGGAGACAAACATGTTGCAGCTGTTGGGACAGACACGTAAAGCTGTATCTCCGGCATGCCGTCTCCGGCTGCGCGCCGCCTCACTGGCACGGCAGCCGCTGAGCGAGAACAGTGAGCATTGCGTGTGGACAGCGGAACCTTCCACGCGTGTCACTGTACAGGGACCTGGTATGTGACACCCTGACCGAGCACCATGGATGTGGTATGGATGATGCGCGTGTTTGTCAGGTACCCGCACAGGCAGAAGAGCGGCCTTGGGTCACGCAGGAGCCTCACTCCTGCCGTATCGCAGAAAACAGATGCTGACGGGGCACATGTGAACGTGGTGTGCGCTGTGCGCAGAGGGACGTGGGCATCCGCATGCAGAACCACTGCGACATGATCGCGGCGCACCTGTTGGACCTGCAGCACGCGGAGGAGGACGCGGCGCCCGCGGCAGCGGCGGCGGCCGCCGCCGAGCGGCGCAAGCTGACGCTGTGCGTGGAGGGCAACATCAGCGCGGGGAAGAGCAGCTTCCTGAAAATGCTGTCGGCGCAGGTCTCGCTCCACGGATACGTGGAGGTGCGGCGCCTTACTGTTGCCTGCATGTTGCGCCTCTCGGCTGTTCCTCATTTGTATCGTGAATGTTCTCAAGAGCACCTTACTGTGAATTCAGTGGCGCTGCATGAGGCTGTCGAGCTGCCTTCAGACGGTGCGGCAGTTGATGGACCAGGGGCAACACGTCCGGTGGCGGCCCAAACACAGTGCAGCTTGATACGCTTGATACGTTGCCATGCGTGAGTCGAACCTCCAAGACAGCGTCTCCAATATTGGGGTCTGATGCATTCAGATGGTGTCGGAGCTGGTGGACCAGTGGCAGAACGTGGAGAGGAATTGTGTGAACAGCCTAATATAATCAATCGTTAAAAATCCAATTCTCATCTCTGGCATTGATTTTTGTGGTTGTGTGACTTCAGATGGTGCCGGAGCCGGTGGACCAGTGGCAGAACGTGGGCGGCAAGGGCGGCAACATGCTGGAGCAGTTTTACAGCGACCCGCAGCGCTACGCCTACACCTTCCAGAACTTCGTGTTCATCACCCGCGTCATGCAGGTGCGCGCATCAAACCCTGGAACGTAAATGCCCGGGACCACCTGCGCACGCTGCCTGTTGCGGCCACTGCCATGCCTCTGCATGTGCATCCCATGTCAGTGGAGGCAGAATTGTACAAGCGAAAGACTGCTGAACACTGAAAAGACTGCTGAACACTGAAAAGACTGCTGAATCCGGTATCTGCACTGCCGCGCCACAGGAGCAGGAGAGCCTGCGGAAGGGGACGCTGAGCCAGCGGCTCATCGAGCGCTCGGTGTTTTCGGACCGCATGGTGTTTGTGCGCGCGGTGCACAACGCCAAGTGGATGTCGGAGCTGGAGCTCAATGTGTACGACTCCTGGTTCAACCCCATCGTCTCGGCGCTGCCCACGGTAACAGACGACATGAACACAATAGGAACAAGATCGTAGCGACTTCGGCGCACATGCTGCCTCTGAATGTTGCATGTCAGGCATTGGCCATGCGAGGCGACTGCCGCACACTTGAAGAGTTGCAGAGCCGCACCGCCTGCCGCAAGCTGGCCGGCGTCGCGGCGCTTATTCTGCTTTTGGCGCAGCTCTCATAGTCATTTTTGGTCTGATTCGGATGTTTGCATGCCAGACGCATCTGGCTTCTTTCAGACGCATTTGCTGTTCGTCTGCAGGTCATCCCGGACGGCTTCATCTACCTGCGGGCGAAGCCCGAGACGTGCATGACCCGCATGGAGCGGCGCTCGCGCTCCGAGGAGACCGGGGTGCGCCACTCAGGATCT
>JAABUL010002436.1_pt1 | contig 30846 bp, 33 predicted proteins | sample 5559151 | NCBI WGS metagenome assembly JAABUL01 (sample SAMN10711876, study PRJNA513368) | rock metagenome | isolation source: Antarctica rocks | place: Antarctica: Victoria Land, Pudding Butte sud
CCCCCTTCCAGAAACAACTCATGCCCGATCCAATTCCGCGTATACACCTCCCCATTCAACCTCGCGCTCTGGACATAGATATCCCGATACGCCGGATCAAAGTTAACATTCCGAATCGTCGCTACCTTCCCCGTCACCGCATTCCTATAACTCACGCTCTCGAAAAAAGGCGGAGAAATGAGATAAACATTCTGTCCCGCCACGGGAAACACCCCAGACATCGCCATCGCGAGAAACGAGCCCGAGGCACCGCTGTCGTCGTTCCCGGGCAGGCCGTTAATCGAGTCGTTAAAGGCGGAGGGGATGTAGCTGTGGATGCGCTTTGCGGATAACCCCGGGCGGCCGGCGTAGTGATATTGGTAGACTACCAACTCGGATGGCTCGTTGGAGATATCGAGCAACCCGCTCTCGTGCAGGAAGTCGAGACGGCGGATGAAGTTCGCCTTCCCTCCGACAGTGGCGATCAGGCGAGCCTGGTCTTGGGGGACGAAGAAGACGTATTCCCAGATGCTGTCTTCGAAGGTTTCTTTCGGGTTCGAGCTGTAGCTGCAGAAGCTATCGAGCGGCGAGCACTCGATCGGGTCTTGGTAGCGCCATGTCCCGTTGGCGTAGCGGGGTTGGAGGAAGCCTGTAAATCCAGTGTCGTTCCCTTTGATGGAAGAAGTTTGAATGGCGTTCCAGAGGTTATGCCAGTTCCCGGAGCGTTGGAGATACTTCGCTGCGTTGGCTGTCTCGCCCAGACCAGCAGCGACGGTGCTGATGCAGAAGTCGTTGTAGGCGTACTCGAGTGTTCGCGAGATGGAGTGGTAGGGTGGGCCGAAGCCGAGGGTATCGTAGTCTAGAACTGGAATGTAGCCGTGTTGTTTCCACGACTGTAGACCGCCGCGGCCTTCCACGCCCCAGTCGAAGGGTTCGTTCTCTGCGTCGTTCTTGATAGCGGCGTAGGCGAGCGTCCAGTCGATATTGGTGAGGTTCTTGACGTAGGCGTCCGCGATCACGTTGTCCGCGTTTGAGCCGCCTTGCGAGTAGCCTTTGCAGAGCTGCATCCGGCAGTCTGGCAACCATCCTGTTAGTTTGTAGATGTTGAGGTAGCTGGTGATCAGCTGGCTGAGCGTGGTCGGGTCGAAGATCGTTAGAAATGGGAACGTCGTCCTGAAGGAGTCCCAAGTGCAGTAGTAGCTATCAAAGTACAATTCGGAGGCTTGAAAAAGCGGATTGTCGCCAGTGTAGTTTTGCGGACTCATCATTGTTCTATAAATCCCGGTGAAGAACGTGCGCTGGATGCTCTCGTTCACTCCCCCGGCTTCGATCGACACGGTGGATAGCTTTGCCTTCCAAGCATCTTCTGCGGCAGTGCGAACGCGGTCGAAGTCCCAGTCCGCGATGTCGGTCTCTGCATTCTGGCATGCTTTCGCGGCGCTAATGAAGCTCACGCCAACTCGCGCTTGCAGGACGTTGCTATCTGGTTTGTGGAACCGGACGAAGCCGCCAGCTTGGATGTAGTAGAGACTGTACCCTCGATTCACGAACAACTCCTTTGGCTCCGTCCCAGCGCGCTCATTGACCCAGACACCAGTATCCCGGATCTCAGCACCCTTGAAGTCGACGCAGACGTAGGACATGTAACTGCCCACGCCAAAGGAGGGAAGAAAAGTGCCGTTAGCTGTTATACGTCCAGTATCCGGGTTGACGGCCACAGAGGCATTCTGTCGACTATCCTGTAAATCGGTCAAATCAAGCAGCACCAACGGGCTGAGCTTATGGCCATCGGTATCATTGGCGGTGAACTCGAAGTTCCAGAGCGCACTATGCTCCGTCACCGTAACCCCAACATCAACCCCATTCTCCAACCCAAGCCCAAAGTACCCCGGCTTCGCCCGCGGCGTCCCTACGCGATAATCAACCGCTCGCTCGTACTTAGACCCAAACCGACACTTCCCCAAATCATCATCCGCACAGTAGGGTTGGATAGATATCGGAAACTGCCCCTGACTTGGATTCCCGCCAGTCCCAGAATCATGCTGCGCGGAAAAGCCGGTCACGTTGCTGAAGTCGTACGCCCAACCTGCGGTGTTCGCGCCAGAGACATCGGCGACGGCTTTGGCCATCCCGTACGGGAGGGAGGCGCCGGCGAAGACATTGCCGCCGTTTAGGGAGCCGGTGAGGGGGGAGATGAGGTCGAAGTTGCTTTTGCCGCAGGCGGCGTGCACGAGAAGGGCGGAGATGAGGAGGAGGGAGTGCATGGTGGTGGCTTACCTGGATGGTAGAGGAGAGAGACATTGGAGTGAGAGAAGGAGATAGTAGTGCGCCTACCTATCTACCTCGATGTAACCTTCTGATCTGCGATTTTCGTCCTACATGTCGGGGAGTGGAGAGGGCAAAGAGGGGTCGACGAGAGATGGAGATAGAAGGATTGCGAGAGAACGCCGTCAGCCGGTCGCACGAGTTTCTAGCAGTATCGTCTAGTCGTCCGGCAGATAGTACTGTCCTACGGCTGTGACAGCTGTGATGGAGGTACAAGAATAAGGTAGGAAGAGCGGAAGCTGGAGGTCGTGTCAAGCATCACGCCCGGCTTGGCTGCCAGCCACTCCCGCTCATTACATGGAAATGAGCATACAGTGTGCCGTGGTCCATCGTTATACAAAGACGTCGGTGGTAGGAGCTGTCAGCGTAGTAGTGCAGGCAATCAACAAAATTGTTTCAGTCTACACATCTATGCACAAGGGGTATCGGTGTATCCACACGCTCCCAACCGATCATTATCATCGTCCCATCCCAAGTCATCTCATCATCCCTCTCCGAAGGCCTCTCCGACTCCTTCTCCGAGGGCTTCCTATCCACGAGCCCACCAGCCACCAGACACAAACTCAAACCCCATTCAACGCCCCAACAAAATCAATACACCCCTGCATCCCCCTCTCCATCTCCCCCATCCGCACTTTCAACCCCTGGTTCTCGCTCCGCAAAACCTCCACAGTCGCCCACGCCGCTCCCTCGCCCTTCCCTGGCCTACCACCCTGCCGCAGATTCCAGACCTGCGCGTTCTCCCCGTCCAGACCAACCAAACCAGCCGGACCAACCAAACCAACTACCGAGGCCGAGGCGGGCGAGATAGGCGTCTCCGCACCACTAGCAGCAGAGAACACGGAATCGAGATCACTCTCGAACCCACTATCGCTCGCGTAGGAGCTGCCATGTGACCTCCGCTTGCTGTGTCGCGTAGGCGTCTGCTCCTCATCGCCAGCATTACTATCACGTCGGACTAGCCGGACGGATCGCGCGGCATTCTCGCGGAGCTCCTGCACCCGCATCTTCTCCTCCGCCAGTTGCGCGGCCATCTCCTGCATCGCTTCCTCTTGTTGCTGAGCACGTTGACCCATGTCTTCGAGCTGGAATTTGAGGTGTTGGGAGCGGGTTTCGGCTTCCTCGACTTCTTCGCGCTGGGCGGAGAGTTCGGGCTGCATGGAGGCGATGAAGTCGGTTTTCTCTTTGTAGGCTGACTGCATGCGTGAGAGGAGGTCGGTGGCGTTGAGCAGGAGGTCGTTGAATGCTGCCGGGCTGAGTGGGTCAGCTGCGCCGTTGGGGAAGAGGGCCTGCGAGATGTTGAGGCTGGCGAGTTCGTCTTGTTGTTGAAGCCTGGTCGGGGTAGTGGAGGTGGGCTTCCGCGCAAACCAGGACGCTTTTCGTGTCTGGGCGGGAGGTGTACTGCGCATACTTTCGGTGGTGTCGCGGCGCTTGAACATGCTGCCTGGCCTTTCGGTAAGGGTAGGGGTGTATTCCATCACAAATTCCGTCTCTTCTTTCTCCTTGCTGGGCGAGAGGGGTGGGCCGAGACGAATAGGTGCTGACTCGCCGTTGAAGAGGTCGCCGAAGATCCTGTTGGGCGCCTGGGTCTGTAGTCTGTCGGAAGAGGTCGTTGTGGTGGTTCCAGTATTCAGCTTTGGCACGTATGCTGCAAGTGATTTGGCACGAGAGTGCAATATGCTTCCTTTCCTGCCCAACGCTGCGGCAGCTGGCTGTGCGTTGGAAAGGCTCGAGAGGAACCGAGCGCCAAACGCAGGTCTTGCTGGTGGAGTCACGATCCTTGAAGGTGTAGTGACTGGATCTTCGTCGTACACGTTGCCGTCGAAGCAAGCAGCGGCAGGGGCGTCGAGATCGTTGATGAGGCCCTCGCTTCCGTTATAGGCGATGTCTCTCAACGATGTCGATTGTGGTGTTCGGTGTGGGTTGAGACGGGATGGTGTGTAGGATGTTGAAGATGTCGTGGAGAAGGTGGACTGTGTCCGGGTGTGAGGTCTTGGGGATGCCATGGCGGATGTGAGACAGCTTGCTTTGTCGCAAGTTGAAGGTGTGCGAGTTTCGTCTAGAACGGCGTCGAGTAATCTGACAGGAGTTGTTCTGGTCACCTTTTCGGAAGCCAGTAGACCCTGGTCGAGTGGTGTGTTGGAGTTTAGGAGGGCCGAGAGTGGAGGGATCGTTGAAACGACACCGTCCGAGGATCGCAGGCCGGTGTTAGGAGTTGTCTCGACTTGATCGGTTGTCGTTGATTCCGTCACCAGACCGTCTTCCTCCACCCCACGAGAGCCGGTCTATTTTCCACCAACTCAGCTCGAAAGCTGTTCGGTGGTTTTGAAGATTGACTGTCGCGTGCCTGGAATAGATTCAGCCCTACGGATGAGCTGTGGTAGGGTTCGGCCCGGCTGAGACAAGCAGGTGCGACGAAAGCTGGAACAATGCGACAATGCAATTGTGCAAAGGTGTGGTGGTACAGCAGAGGTTCGTGCAGGTGAAAAGAGAATGAACAAGGGTTGGAGAGTGTGCAGGACATATTATTAAGGTCATGGACGAAATGCTGGTGGCTTGGTTGTTCTCGAAGGCTGGCAAGCTCCAGATTTTAGGGTTTCGCACCCCTGCCACCTGTCTCTTCGCAGATTTCGACAACATCACTTCAATCACATGGAATTATGAATCTTGGAGCTGCCTACCAGTAAAGTAACATGGCCTGCCGTACGTCGTATTCATTTGTCCATGGTATCTCGTACTTCTGGTACAACCTGGCCACGCACCCCCGATGACCCTCGTGCCGGTTCCGCGTTAATCCGACTGTTTCATCAGGGCAGTTTAGGCGGCGAAACCTCATAGCAAGACGGGCATTGTGACCCCAGCACCCTCTAGTGAGTCGTGTGCTAGTACGTCCTGATGGGATGGTACCGGCGACGCACAGTCCTTCCTGCAACGGTATCTTGAGCACCAACCTCAATGCGCCACACCCACCACCGGAGGACGTTCCACAGGACCCAAACGGCGTTGGCATAGCTATGAAGCCAATTCACCCAGGCCACTGATTCGCCTACGAACCACGCGAATGTCGAATGCTGGGCGTGGAAAGGCGATCTGAGGTGTGCGTCATCGCCGAAAGCCAGATAGAGCAGTGCCAGAGCGATCGGAAGTACTGCGAGCAGGATATTCGAAATGACTCGACGGCGAGGGTGAGAGAGGTCTTTGTTGTTGAAGTCTGCGTAGTCGCCCCAGAAGATGCAAAGGATGAGGTGTCGCGTGATGGTGAAGACGAGGGTCGGTAGCATGAGATCCATAAGGGCGAGAAACAGGAAGGCTGGGTTGCTGCATGGCTTTCCTTCCAGTACGAGGGTACCGAAACGACGGGATAACCATGCGGTGATGACCTTGTCTGTGCCACGGACCAGCTGCACGCACGCGATGGCGCTCGCTTGGCAGAGGGCGGCGGGGATTTCGTGGTGGTCTGGTATTCTTGCAGGTGAAAAGTGCGAGGTACTGTGGTGGAATGACTGGATGTAGTCTCAACAGTTTGTCGCTACGGTTCCTTAGACGAAAATTCTCTGACAAACGCCACCTCGCTGACTCATGATCAGCTCAATAACACATGAGAGATTCACACCCGACGGGAAGATCTCGGCCCGAGCAAGCGGCGACGTTCTCTACCGCGCGATGCAACATTCGAGAGATTGAAGAATGAGAAGGCTTCAGAACCTGCACAATTACATCGATGCGGATGAATGTGCTTGGACTTTCTTGCTAGCCAACGCCTGAGTCCAAGCACTCTGCAACTCACCAACCCCCACTGCAACACTGCAAGGCTGGCCTTGATTGCAGCCCTCCGCAATCTCGCGTCTACCCACGGTCCGCTCCGATAATACCCAGGACACTTTCACGTCAAGCATCATCCGACCCTGCTGCCCACGAAGTGAAACCGCGGACTCCATAACATCGAGACCCAATGATCAAGCATACTAACGAACGCCGCCGCATACACCCGCATCTGGACCTCTAAGATCATCCTTGCAGCAATCGCCACGCAGTCGGAGAAGCCGTGAGCACCGTCGCCCGCAACGTCATCCCATACCACCACGCCAACGGTCAAGGCGCACCATCCCGCTAGTAGGGTGAATGATAGAGCAGCGTACTCGCAACACATCTCGCTCCACTTGGCCCTCTTGAGCGTGCGGCGGAAGTTCCGGCGACCGTCTGCCGCATTGGTAACCAGCCACGCGATCTCCACCAGGAGGACAGACTGGAAGATGAGCTCGGTGTAGATGCTGAGCAGGCTGTCGAGATTTTCGGCTGGGTGTGTTTGGGTGTCGAGGCCGATGGTGTGGAGGATGAGGTAGCGAGATCCGAGCCAGATCGCTTCGACGATCTTCTCCGTGGCGCAGTAGGCTATGAGGTATGGAAGGACGAGTTTGAGCGTGGTGCCACGGTCGGAAATTGTTTTTGATGTGCTGTAGCTTGGGATGAGGTTGGTTGTTATTGCTTGCGTTGAGCTGAGAAGAAAGAATAGTGATGCGAAGGCTGTCAAGACCCAGGAGGCACATTCACATGGCACATTCACTCCGGGAGGCCTCGATCACATGGCGATCACATGCATCTCGAACCACAACTACGATATGCCGGAATCTGGACGATATTGCAGAGTACTGGTCCTGACTTCACGAGAGGGGATGGGCTCAGAAATTGAACTATTGCATGCTAGTACGGCCACGACCTCGACCTTGTCAGGATGAAGATCCGATAACGACCAAACCACTCATATCATCTTTCAATCAGTTGCTCTCCGCTATCCGAGCTACAACCCCATCTCTCCGATATCCATTTCACCGCCACATCTCGTGGATACATGCATTGACTCGCGGTCGCCGGCTTTGTGTCCGCGAAAGTTCAGGCTCGCTCGTTTGCGCCCAGAATGATTCGTCCGGCATGGTTTATTCTTGATCCCTTGGTAGCTGAGGACGTCTGATCGTTTCCGCGCGAGGCGGCAGGCTGGAATGGTGAAGATGATGGAGCAGCAAATCCGCGGTGTTGTGACGTATGAGCTAAGGGAATTTGCAGCCAATGAACTGCTGGGTCCGGAGCCTGCATTCAGTTCGAGTGACGTATTGAAGCCTGAATGCCCAGAGAAGCTTCAAGCAGGCGCCGGCGGACCCATCAGCCAGCACACAATCCACCAACTCATGTCCCGAGCGATCCACAGCGAACCGAAAATGAGTTGAATCTTCGTCGAAGCGCACACCGACTGGCTCAGATCCTGCATCATCCAACCTATCAGTACCGTGCTCATAGGAATCCCGATAAGCGCGAAGCTGTCGAGAAGTCGAAAGAAACCGGTCACCGTGGCACCGCCATTGTCGTCATCGAGCGCGCCAGCGGTGTCGACTGTGCCATGGTCCTTTTGCAGCTTTTGCTGCTCGACCCAGAGACGTACCGTGTGGATGACGATTGTTTGGACTGCATATTCCGAGAGGATGGTGTGATAAACATTTGGGTTATCACATGGACCTGCTTCAGCGCTGGGGAGGAGGTGGCGAGCGGACATCCAGAACTGGTTAAGGGTGAGGTGGACTGGATACCAAAGTAAGAGCGAGGGGCGATGACGAACAAGATGTAGTCGACAAGCATCTTGGGCTCCTCGTCGGCCATGCTGAATAGTCGACTTGTGGGGTGGATGAAGTGTGCGTTGGTGTGTTGGTGTTCGTTTGCACTTCGCAGGTCGGGAGTGACAAGTTGGTGGCAAAGAATAGCCGACAGCGCAGTGACTCAAGCAGGGGGCTTATTCACTGTATAAGAGATTGCGCAACCACTGAGTCGTTGGCTTTGATGACTGCACTCACTTCACGTGGCCCGAATGACATACTGGCCCTAGAATGAACCGAGACTTCACTTAACTGCTCGCCGAGACAATGTGAGATGAGGTGATTATGGATTCGCTCTTACGCCAGCCAAATTGATAGGTGGAAGGGCCCTACGAGACGGTACCACGCACCAAGCGATGCTGTGGAACCTTTCAAGCTCGACAGTAGATCCGAGACACCAATCTGCCTATCGGTTCTGGCCCACAAGATATTATCGTTGGGAGCATCGAAACTATTTGAGTACAAGAGTGCTGATACGAAGGTCCGCTCTTCCACCTCATACTTGTTTCTCATCTCACAGCAACTGCGGCATCACCAGGCCGCTGTCGCCAACGCATCCCCAGCTCTCCCCGAATACCACTTCTGCATCCTCGATAGAATCTTCGCCCCCCATCTGTCCATTTCTCCGCCGGTTAACTTCCGTCAGAACTCAAGTCTCACTTATGCCTGGCTGCGACGCTCCGAGGTGAACGCATGGATACGAACCAGAGGCCAAGCCAGAAGGCACCGAAGCAGCCACGTTGGATTGTGGACGAGGTATCTGCCATGCGACAAACTCGTCAAGGATGGTCTTGTGGACGAGCAAAGTGATCTCCGCCGCAGCAATGATGTCCTCATACCATAGCAGATACGGTCCAACCTCGCCACACCCAAGTCGCCACTTCCGCTGTGTATGTCGCATGGAACGGGCAGACATACAAACTCATGGTCAGGAGCGTCAAAGAGACCAAGACCACCGTACAAGCAACCAACATCGCCCGGAATTGTCTCAAGATCCATTTGATGGAAAGCAACAACTCTGTAGCTGGTTGAAAGAAGACCGAGCTCCACCTCGTGGATGTGGTGTGCACGTCCGCATAGCCGTTGGAGTCGTTCACTAGAACGCCGCCTAAGCGATCTTCCATCCTGGTTGCAATTATCATAAGCGCGATGAAGGAGGCCGTCTGGAAGGCAGTGATACGCAGTGCGATACCAGGTGAGCTGACGGGTTCGAACACATCATACGGGCCTCCAATAAAGCAGCGGCGTGCCCAGGTCCACAGCATCATGATTGTCTTGTAGAGGTGTATAAAGGTATAGTAGTAGATGTTGTTCAGGGCAAGACGCACCACCGACTTCCAGCTCTCGACAAAGTTCTCATGATGTTCAGCTATGTTTGGCTCGAGCTTGATCAGGAGAAGGCTCATCAAGGCAGAAATAGACCCTGGTAGCCAGATCGTCGAACGGGATCTACATCGTCTGTGTAATACCGTGATACGGTTGTTGGTTGTCGTGCGAGGCAGTTGATTCCCGGTCTGGATGGGGCAGTTCGTGGATGAGATGTGGATGTGTTGCAGGTGTGTTGTGGGGATTTGGTTAGGAGAAGAAGATGGTGAACATTGTTCAAGACGTGACACAAGACACGCGAAAGAATAGCCAAACTTGCAAGGCTCGCATCCCGTGCAGCCAATGAGAACCTGACATCCACAGCTGTATTCACTTCCCGTGCTTGAGATGACGCACTCAGCTTGGCACAGAGCACTCAGCCTCACTACCCATAACGGAGGTGGTCAGAGTCGATCGCGGGCTGTTTGTTTGCCGCCATGGCCGCTAGCTTCGCAGCATCCCGCCGCAGACATCATTGCTACTTCTATCCACGTCTTGTCCGGCCTGACATCGACCCATCGCTGCAGCACCGCGAGGAGCATGCCTCTGTTGTTGTCGCACACTCTCGCACCCCGTCATCCCAAGCTTTGAACCTCCGTTCCAGACCAGCTCGATCTGGAACGCCCTCAATCAAACCTGGACTCAGGAGTCAGGACTGTGCACCAGGATGTGGAACAAACTCCTGTCGAGGTTGTGCATTGGAGTGTGCCCGAGGAGGTGCGTAGAAATGTGCACGACGACGAGCATGGTATTTCGTCGTGTTGCGATGGGCACTTCTGGATTCTCTGAAGGGCGTACGTGGACATGTGCCGTACTGCTCGTGAGACGGTGCGTAGAAGTTCGATTGAGGAGGCCGGTGCTGCATCTTTGCAATCCTCCAGGCCATCAAGCAAACTCGCAAGAAACGCCAGAGCCAGAAGACGAGCACAAAAGTTATCGACAGCGCTGTCAAGATGATCTGGAGGCTCAGTACGAGAGATGCCATTGGCGTCACAAAGTCCCCAAAATCCAGAGCAGTGCCGGAGATGGGTGCGGTCAACTTGATGCCGGCCCAGACCAGTACCGCCGCGGAGACTGGAAGGAGCGCTAGCAGAATGTTGAGAGCATGCCGAGCGAAGATTGAGCTCTGGGTGCGTTGTCCATCTATTGCATCAAGGAGATTGCCAGGAGCGCCTGTCAGAAGCTGGCACAGCCCCTGACACGTCACCGTGAAGATGACTGTCTCGACCACCATCTCCGAGAAGACATGGCCGACTGTATCCAGATTGTCGTACGGAGTGCGTTGCGTCTTGATGTAGAAGCCACGAGCGAAGAGCCATATGAAGCTGAGTATGGTATGAACAGGTAGATAGATCCAGATCCAACAAGCGATGGCGTACGCCAGAAGGAGAATCACCGACATGATTTGTCGCCCACAGGTGGTCATAAAGAGTGGTCTTGCTTCACGCTGGCGATTAGAAGATTGAAAGAACAAGGAACGTAGTGAAGTCATGTCAAGGCGTGAGATACGAACGCAGATGCAAACGAAGCCGCAAACGCAACCTCACCTCATCTCTGGTATACGGATACTTGCTGATCCTGTTCCGTCTCCCCAACGCCCAAACAAATATGCCCTCCGATCACGACATCGAACGACACCAGCTTACATCCTGAGGAGATTGGCAATCGGGAAGGTGGAAGTCTTCGTGCGATCGATCTAATCAGTTTCGTTGTATGCGAGCGGTGGTGACGCAGTCAATGCTCCCAGCCACATGCTACCTCCCGTCGGCTAACTGCAGCACTACGAGGCTGATGTCGGCAATACGCACTTCCACTCCCATCATCTCACGATGGTCCCCACCGCCATCTAAATGCCGTATTGCTGGCTGCGGCATCAGAACACACTTGCGTCCCGAGTGGCTCACCAAACGAGACCAACGAAGTCCAACACCGTCAAGACCACGCTGACCGGGAGCTGAAGATACACCACGGACGTCGGAATATCCTCAAGGAGCTTTGCGAACTGTGCGGGACAGGCGTGAAGTGAGAAGCCGTCGGAGTCATCGCTGAAAGCCAGCGCCACCAGTCCTAGGAAGATGAAGAGTATGGCCAACAGTGGGTGCATGGCGATTTGACGGGACCGTGAGCGCCATGTTTGCGGGCGAAGCGTCCTTCTCCGTACAGCCACGTTGCGAGCGCGAGAGTGAAGGATCGCAAGAATGACCATTGGGGTGACCAGGTTGGCTAATGCTAGGACCATGGTGTAAAAGCTTGTGCGTGCTCGCTGTGCGGCAGTGAGGTAGCGGCAGCTGTTGTACTTCCACAGTGGAGGCGGTGTCTGCTCGACCACATAATGAGCGACTGAGTCGAGCGGGTTGGTGAAGAAGTTTGGCATGTTTGCGTGGCTGGAGACAGCGAAGTGGGATGTCGGGGTGAGTGGTCAGGTTGTGGTTCGAGGCTGCAAATCGGTGTGGTTGGACAAAACATTTGAGGAAGGAGGGAACGCAGTCCTTGAGATGACGTTGCAAAGCAAAGTGAGAACCGTGAACATCAAAGGTACAGCAACCTCCGCTGCAACTTCACTTGGAAGCTCACCTGCTTATGAGAAAAGTAGTGACATATGAGAACGTCACCCTTCCGCGTGGATCGCAGCTTTGACGCACCAGCTGTTCATATGATGACAGTGTCGAGCAGGCCAGCAAGCGATAATACCTCTCCAGCCAACAGCCCTTCTCAATCCCCCCCCTCACCAGCTGTTCAACTAAACGCACACGACTTGCTTCACAGAAACTGCATTACTGAACTATCCACTTCTGTCGCTCGTCCCGCATAATGCCATCAAAGACATACCACGAATCATCGCCCTCTTCTTCTATGACTATCCGCCGTATGGACTCCTCGAATTTCTCAATTCTGGTCTCGCCGGCACGGACACTGGCTCTGGCCTCGTCAAATCCTATCTTGTTCTTCTCCGTAATCTCGACAATATTAGCAGTCGTTGCCACGTCCAGCTCCTCGAAGGTTGCGCGTCCCATGAACTCCCCAGCGAGAACATCGTTCGAAGTGATGATTTGTTGAAGCTCGGACATCGCTGGATTCGACACATACTGGTCCAATCGTATGACGACTGCCCGCCGGTTGGGATTGAGCATAGACGCCTTCCGCAGAATCACTGCAAGGACAGTCCATTCGTGACTCGACTTGACTCGACTCCCATCAAAACTTTCGAGCTCTGCCCACCTAAAGTTGTACCATTTTCCTGTCGTTGGGTCCCGAAGATGGGGGCCCCACTTGTCGAGATAGTGTGTTTTGGCACGGAACAGTATGCCGGCGGTAGTAATGGCGAGACCTTGCTCAGTAAGCTTGAACCCAGTCTCAGGGATCCCGCCTGCCGAATCGAAGAGGTTTTTGGGTGCCCACTTGAGACCAGGGAGGGCCATCGAAGGGTGGCCGTGCCTGAAAACCGACAGACGTCAGACATCGAGCACTGCGTGAAGAGGTAATGTGTCTTGACTCACCAAAACGAACCTTCGGGAATGTAAGGAAGCTTTCCGTAGATAATCGCAGTTCGCGCGGGACCCTCGGCGTTCAATATCTCATCCATATTCATGCCGAGCATCACCGCAAAGCATATCTCCTTGTCCTCTTCGTGTGAAGTCGATCTTGCGCGGATGCCGGTGAGTGCATTGACAAGTTGCCCGTCGTCTTTTGATGCACCGCTGGCCATGATGTATCTGACCGCACTACAGCTCTCCTCAAGCACGATGTTGGTGGGATCGCTTTGCAGAATCTTCATTGTCAAGCTCTCTGAAGCATCCACGACGTTGACTGCTCTGTCCCTGAACTGAACATAGAGAGACTTCGCAAGAGCGCCCTCCTGCAGAGTCCACGCACGTCTCATCCATGCTGAGGCGGCCACCCGGAAGCAAATCTCTTCGAGAGGACGTTCGACGGTCGAGAAGTGCAGCATTGACCGATCTAGCACTAGCACATCTGATGCATTTTTGTAGACCTGATACATCAGCTTGATGGCTTTCTTGCGCAGATCTTTGCGGTGCGGTATAGCTAGAGTGTCGTTCCAGAAGTAGACTGGTTTGATCTTGGAAGACCTTTTAAAGAAGGTTTTCACAGAAGACCACTGTGGCCTCGTCTCTTCCTGCAACGAGTTGACAAGCCTGTACAAACGCTCTATCTGGCATGCGGGGAGAGTGGGATTGTGAGGATTGCCCATGCCGTCCGCCCAGACGTGTGATATGGCCGTGTAACGTAGTGACTTGTGGAACGGCACGGCTTTCATCTCGACTCTTGAGCCATCTCCAGCCAGTGACACTGCAATCAAGGGATAATTGCCAGCTACAATGATAGACTCCACATCCGAGGGGAGCAGTCCTGTATGCTTGCACGAAGCACTATCCGGACAACTCTCGCTATGCGCAGTGACATATGTGCTCTCGTCGACATCTTCGGCCGAACAGCGGAGGTCCGTACACGCAGAGTGGTCAACATGGAGACCAGATAGCTCCATTGACGCACAGTAGAACTGGCCAGTAGCCATGAAATAGGTCTGCATTCGTGTGGACTCCGACCTGCACCACCCTCCTGCTGCCAGCCGTTTCCGCACAAGTTCTGTGATTGGCCAATTGCCGACTTGCGTTGCAATTAGGTCTGCGTTGCTCATTCCGCCACCTAGGGAGTTGTGGTAGATCTTGATCTCTTCGAGCGTGAGTCCAAGAACAACGATGGAGTAAGCAACCTCTTCGCTCAGATTACTCTTGCCTTTCGCTCTCCATTCCGCACTATCGAGGAAACTTACGGCGTCTGCAGCCTCGCGTAAGCTTCTCTGCACGCGCTCATATTCAGCGAGCCGATCTTTGCGTGAGAACTTAGGTAGACTCTGCTGCCACTTGGTTGCCATTTGAGGCAGCTTGGAAGTTGTGATCCTCTTCGCATCGCGGTCGATAAAGTCTTCATCATCGGCTCCGAAGAAGTCATACACCAGTCCGAAGTACAGCCAGGCCTGGAAGAAGGCATCGTGGTCCTCCCGCGGGACAGAACTGAAGTCTCCCCATTGGAAGTTTGACTTGTCAAAACCACATCTTGCGGGATAGTCCGGGAAGCTGCCTTTGTCATACTTGTATTTGTCGAAGTACGGGACGATTAAGGGTTCCTGAGAGGCATTGATAGGGTGTGGGAGATGGTCCATGCTCGAGATTCTCCGCCGCCCCCAAAAACACCACAATCGTACAATCTATTCGCTAGAATATATGTTTCTGGTAGATGTCACGGAGGGACGGCGATCTGCCGGAGTCCTTCATTTCGACAACTCGACTCAATATGTACATCGAACCCTACCTGAAGGCTGCGAGTGCGTCCCGAAAGAGTATGGCTCCCAAAACCTGCCACGCTGAGGCTGAACCTCACGCCATCCACTTGGCATGCATATACGGAGTCCCTGGTCAGCGACGAGACTCGATATTGACCTCACTCTCCCAAGTCAAGCATACAACATGGCCGACGATGGGTCTTTTGAGGGCACGGCTGCGTGGCTGCGCGGCCAATGGTCAAATCCTAGCGACATCTTCACCATCTTACTACTGATCGGCGGAGACATCGTCCAAGCTGCAATCGCTCAGCTAAGTGCTGGTCCAGTGTCTGGGCTGACTCCTGTTTCGTTCTCCTTCGGCTGGGTAGTCGCCACCACATTTCACAGTAAATGCCCACTGACGATCCCCTAGGTGACATACGCAGTCTCTGCCATGCTCTCTGCTGTAGGCGAGAATCGGCTCATGCCGCGTCCGGAGGTCGATTGTATACTCATCAACGCAAAGTCTGGTTACGTACGCACGAACTACTCTTGGGTTCTTTCACGCATGCTGCGAGACTTCGATCACTGGAGGCCAAAACTATCTGATCGCGTTGAGAAGGACAAGCTCGACGAGCTCCGAGAAATCAACAAGACAAGTGCCAAACCCCGGCACGTGGGCGAAATCCGGGTTGCTTTACGTGTCTCTGTCTGGGAGTGCAGGTCTGCGACAGGCAAAGGCGGCGGCGACCTCATCTACTGGGTCGGTCTACTAGTGACGGCCGTCCAGTTTGGCATTGCTGCAATACCGTGGGGTTTGTATGGTGAATGGTATACCTTCTTTGTCACCTCGGCGGGTACTGCATTGGCTTACACTGGCGGCGCCTTACCTCAATGGTGGGACGAGAAGGTTGGAGTACGGAAATTAAAGTACACCGAAACGGTCAAGGAACGGAAAGATGTCTTCCTCACCGAAGGCAATGGCGCTCATGACGTAGTGATGATCCTGGGCTGCGAAGGAGGCATGGATCTGGAGGCACTCGCGGCAAGCCAACGCCAACTGCGGAGTCCCTGGACCACACGAGTGCTAAGTTTCATCCTCGCTGTTCTGTGGATAGCATTGCTCATCAGTGTCGCCGGGTGGCAGCAGCACACCTGGTACGTTCTTGGAGTCGGAATGCTCGGTCTCATCCACAATGTCATAGTGGCAGGCACACCTCGAGAGCCTCAAGCATTTGGCATCGATCTTGTCTACCGCGACACCATTGTGGAGGGCAAGGTGATGGAAGTTCTGCGACTGGTTGAGGAGTCTTATCCCAAGGCGGGTGCGGCATTGATCGAGACATTCTTTCCGGGCAAGCTGTTCCCTCGAGAGCAGATGATGTGGGACTATGCTGAACGCAGGGCTGACGCGTGGAAGGAGGATGACACTAGAGGAGAACGAACAGCGCAGGTAGGAGCGTGGCCTATGCCTCCGCTTTCATCGCCATTGGGGAAGAAGGATGACCGCGACATACCGGAGGCGGGACCGTATCAGTATCATACCGGCCCGATGACATGGAAATCCGATACTCAAGCTGCACTGGGCGCTTTTGATCAGCCCACCGATCGCATCGTGAAGACAAATCCGTAGTCTGTCTATCTAATGTCCGCAATCTGGTAAGGACATACCCGTGCCTGTCCAGCCCTGGAATCCTGGTGCCCTGTCTTCCGAATCACAGAATGACCAACCAAGCAAGCACATCCTCGACAACCACGTTCCAGCCATTCACCCCACTTCGATCATGACACGCACACCCAAATCTCCGTCTTCCATGCGATGCTCCCGCTCACCAATCGTGGCGTAGCCCCGCCATAATAACAACGACCTTCGAAGCGATGACACCCCTGACTGCCTGATTCGTGCAGAACTCGAAATCAACCGGACAAGCATGGAGTGGCCACCTGACACTCCCATCAACGACCGTCAGATACACGAGAGCGAGAATCAGCAAAACCACCCCCCACAACAAATCCGTCGCCACTTGACGGATCATCGATCTCAACGCTCTAGGGACAATGTTGCGCCCAAGGACGTGGCCTCTGGTCCCGATGTTCCGGTGTGCTGTGACGACGGCGCGGACCGCAGGCTCCAGGATTGTCAATGTGACCGCAAGGAAGACAAGCGTCGTTGCGGAGCTGCGGGCATGTCTATAGTTGGCGGAAGACTTTTGCTCGTCGGTGAGCCATTGGCAGCGTGTTGATCCCCAGGCTGTACCGAGCAGCGAGCGGAAGGAGTGGCCGCGTTGGCCTTGGAGGCCGTCTAGGAAGAGGTTGATGATGTCTGCCATGTCTGTTTGGAATCCGAGCTGGCGAAGTAAGTCGTTGAAGGATAGGTGTGGGCTAGGTGTTGGCACCACCCGGTGTCAAGGAGGAGCAGTTGGTAATGGATGGGGACCACTAAGATCGACGGCGGAGGGAGTGCGACTTTCATCTTCCTGGACAGCAGGCTACCGCGACAAAAATGGCCCTCTTCCACGGTCTTAGACAACGCAGTGCCCTCTCTGAGACCAAGAGGGGTTTGAGAGCTTTGCCACTCGCCGGCAGACAAAGCAGTCAGGATCACGCGTCTCCTGGACGAGACGAGAAGCAATGCTGTCGATGCAACCTTCGTCTGTGCCTTTCATCCGTTGGATTCGACATGCTGAGAGAACAAAAGAGATATGTCTGCACCTCTTGGGTAACGTCTCACCCTAGATGTGTATAAAGAATGCCATTGGAGCTGACGCCGGAGACAGGGAAAAGTGAGTAGGGTGAAGGCGAAGACCGTGCGCCGCCTAGCACGTCGCGTGGTAAGCAGAGCGGTTGCGAAGCGATGCTATAGCTCTCCACGTTACAGCTAGAGACAACATCCTCACAACGGTCCCTCCAGCGCAAACGATCCCAGCACACCCCTCATCTTCCCATCTCACAATAAAGCCCCCTTATCTACTCATCCCTCTCCTCCTTCCCCTCAAAAGCCGGCAACTTCTTCGACACCTCCGCCCAAGTCTCCTTACCCCTACACATCTTCCCCACAGCCTCCAGAATCTGATCTAAACTCGCCCTTACCTGCTTCGTACTATCCCGATCCCTGAGCGTGAAAGAATTATCCTCCAAACTCTGATAATCAACCGTGATCCCGAACGGAATGCCCAACTCGTCGTTACGCGAGTAGCGCTTGCCAATGCTGACGCCGCTCTGGTCGACGCGGAAGGACAGGGCATCGTCGTCGAGGCGCTGTTCCAGTTGCGAGAGGAGGGAGGCGAAGCGGGCGTCTTTTTGGAGGGGGACGACGAGGACTTTTACCGGGGCGACGGTTGGTTTGAAGGACATGACCTGTTGCACACGTGAGTAAGTATAGGTAGGGAGAGGGATTGGGGGAGGAAAGCATACGGAGCGAGCGGCATCGCCTTCACGGGTCCAGTAGACGTGCTCCATCAGGCTGTAGAGTATTCGTCCGATGCCGAAGGATGGTTCGATGACGTTCGGGATGTACTCGCGCATCGTCTCCATTCGGCTCTCCTTCTGGAAGCTGACGAGGTCCTTCTCAAGCTCGACTTTGCCGCCTTCCACGTCCGGCACATCGACGCTAACTTTGCCCTCCTTCTCCATAGAGATCGACAACTTCTCGCGCATATCTTGCGTCAAAGCATCGAGAGCCGACTGCACCTTCCCAGCATCCTTCTTGAACTTCGGGCCAGATCTCTTCTTGTCGAGCCCAGCGGTCCACTCTTCCACTCGATATGGCTCCTTCAGTGGCTCACGTACCATGAGTGGTACACCCGTAGCCTTCATGTGCACGCTGAGATCGTACGCACTTCGATCAGCACAGCCGACACACTCGATCCAGCCGTATGAGCTCTGCAGTTCGCAGTCCCAGCAGTCAGCGGCATAATGCGCCATCTCGTTCTGCATGTGTTGGCGGAAGCGGAGCTTGGTCATGTCGATGCCGATCTTTTGCATGAAAAGCATGATGCGGACGAGGAAGTAGCCGAGAGTTTCGTTGTCGACGAGCTTTGTCTCTACTGCTTCGCCGATGGTGATTGTGGTGGTTTGCGAGCCACCATCGTTCTGTGTTTTGCGAGAGAGAAGAGGTAGTTTAACGTCCTTGACCAGGTGAAATTTGGGGTGTCGCTTGCCACTCTCTGGATCGACGAAGTGCTCGACTTCAGCCATCAAGAACTCACGAACACGAAGAAGACCAGATCGGGGTGAGAGCTCGTTGCGGAAGGAGTAGCCTATCGATGCTGAGGCGAAGGGAAGTTGGCCGTCACTGTATTCGAGGAGTTTTGGGAACGAGAGGAACTGGCCTTGTGCAGTCTCTGGTCGTAAGAAAGCTGGCTCCTTACCAGTCGCACCAATCTGTGTCTGGAACATGAGGTTCACGGCGACTGGCGGCTCGACTTCGTTGCCAGATCCTGGATTCCGGATGTCGTGCTTCTTGATCAGTGCACCCATGTCGTCACCAGTGCAGTCGTCGAGGGTAGCGAGCATGTGCTCATACTCTGTACGTTTCGCATCCTCGAGCTTGACAGCAGTCTTGGCTACCTTGGACGCCTTCTTCTTCTTCTTCGGGTCGTCCACAACTTCCACCTTCTCGCCACGTGCTTCCTTGTCCGACGACAGCCGGGACTCGATCACCTCCTTGATGAGATGATCTGATCGTAGAATCTCGCCAGTCTTTGGGTCTTTGCACATGTAATCCGCGAATTTGTCAACGTGGCCAGATGTCTTCAGGACTTCGTATGGTGTCAGCATCGAGCACTTCAGAGCCATCATCTTCTCCGAACGAATGAAGTGGTCGCGCCATATGTTGATGACTTCGGCTTCGAGCGTCTCAAGTGGAGGGCCATAATCGAAGAGGCCTTTGACTGCGCCATAGGGCTCGAATGATTGCCACAGAAACACCTTTCGCTTTAGCAAGGACTCAAAGGCTCCACGGTCGAACTCCTGGCCCTTTTGGGTCTTGTAGTCCGAAGTCATGGCTGTCAAGCCGCCTGTGTTTCGAGTGCGGATGGGGACCTCGAATCTCCGCAGTGATCTGGTTGTGCTCAAGTTCCTAGACGTCGGCTGCGAAGACTTGACGTAGGAAGAACGTGATGCTGGAAATCCGAGCTTCAGCAGTCCAGTCGCAGCGCACTCGAGATTCGAGACTGTACGTAGTGGCGACTTCACAGAATGGCCAAGTATGACTGTGCAAGGCCCTCGAAGCATCAAACAGCCTCCAATGAGTCAATGGCCTCAGGGGTTGAAAATCAACCACTAAACTAGCAGGGCCCTGGCTCCAGAACAGCAAGCAAGGGACGGAAGATCAGTTGCGGTCTATTCGACTGTGAGATCCCGCTTCGAATTGGCTTTTGTTGTTGGCAGAATTTATGGTCGTTGCGAAGTCGAAACATTCGAAAAGTCGTTCGGTGGTAATCGGACATGCCGCTAGTAGATAAGGTTCGGACCGCCTCGCCTCCGCTGCTGGCGCAACTCAAATTGACGAAATCTGGGCGATCAGAAAAGTTAACGAGATTCAGACAATTGCAGGATTAATTGTACCTAGAAATCACATCGTCGACAATGGCCTCCTTCAACCCCCACAAGATCGGCAATAAGCTGAAGCGACAGTCAGAACATCTCAAGACTAAGAAATTGAAGGAGAGCACGAAGCGAGACGAAAGACTGAAAAGACGAAGGACTGAGGACAAGAACCCGAAGGCACGCCTTGAGCGACGAGCGAAGAATGTACCGGCGACGATCGATAGCAAACGGACGTGGGATGAGGCTACTGCGGATGATGAGGCGGAGGGGAGGTTGGGTGTGAGCGTGGATATCCTTAATCCGAAGCGACGGAAGGTGGAAGAGACGCCAGTTGTGGAGGAGACATCAGATGATGTCGCGGAGGATGAAGCAGATGTGGACGACGAGGATGCTGCAGACGAGATCGACAGCATGCTCGACAGCGACTCCGACAACGAAGACGCCGAAACACCAAATGCTCTGAAATCAATACCCGACCCCGACTCAGAGCGCGCAGAGTCCGAAGCACCCTCCCTCGCCTCCGCAGCCACCGACCTAGACCTAACCCCGGAAATCCTCATGCAACGCTTCCCTGGCCTCTTCAATCCTCCGGACAAAGAACCCAAAGTCCTCGTCACCACCTCCCTAAACTCCACCCTCCACTACGAAGCCGAGCTCCTCACCACACTCTTCCCCAACAGCAGCTACATCCGCCGCACCGCCCACTTCCACAGCTACAAGTACTCCGTGCGCGAGATAAGCGCCTACGCCGCCTCACGGGACTACACCACCGTGATAGTGCTGATGGAGGAGCGGAAAAAGGTGAAGGGATTGGATATCGTCCACCTCCCCGACGGCCCAATGTTTCATTTTTCAATTTCAAACTGGGTCGAAGGCAAAAAAATCCCCGGCCACGGAAACCCCACCAACCACTTCCCCGAACTCATCCTCAACGGCTTCAAAACCTCCCTCGGCGTGCTTTCCGCCCACCTCTTCAAGAGTCTCTTCCCGCCCCGGCCGGAAATCCACGGCCGGCAGGTTGTGACGCTGCATAACCAGCGGGATTACATTTTTGTTCGAAGGCATAGGTATGTTTTTAGGGATAAGCGAGGGACGGAGAAGAGCATCCAAGGCGCGGACGGGAAGCCGATGAAAGGGGTCGAGGAGATCCGGGCGGGGTTGCAGGAGCTGGGGCCGCGGTTTACTTTGAAGTTGAGGAGGGTGGATAGGGGGATTCAGAGGGCGAGTGGGCAGGAGTGGACGTGGAAGGCTGGGGAGGAGAAGGTTAGGACGAGGTTTAGTTTGTGATTTACCACGGTGAACGGACTACCTCAAAGGTCGGTGGTGCTGCTGCCCTGCGGCTGCAAAGAAATGGCTTTTGAGAGAAATTTGGGATTCCGAAGGCGGCACCACGACTAGCTATTCAAGTGATCATTCGAGGCCTGAAGACGAGCACGATACCACGGGTCCGGCACCGCTTGATAGCCCACAGAGCTCAGGTCGAAGCTGTCACTGCTCACGCTGCAGTACTGCGACCTAAGTTTTCGGACAGCCCAGTCGTCGCTGCTAGCACGAGGCGAACAGTCTGGTCATAACGAGCCACTTGGTCTAGAGCATGAAGGTGGTACGAACCTCGCATGTCAGCACACCGCTGTGTAGCCTAAGACGTCTGCCTCTGGTTGCCGTCATCATACGCCTGCAAGTCGTGGACGAGACATCGGATGACCGTCTGCAGAACATCCCGACGAAGGTCACCTGCTACAAATGTTGTACCCAGGTAACGATTGACACCGAGAACGCAGAGTCAATGATGAGGCTTCTCCTCTTCCTCAACCTCGTGCTCGATCGGCATCTTCCGCGTGAGGCTCATGGATATGCCCGTGATGCAGAAATGCACTTCGTCGTCCCTGAGCCCGATAGCCAATGCTGCCTGGTGGCGCACATGGTTGGTCAACAAACACGTGTAGCTCTTCCGCATCACAGCGTGGGGTTCAAGATGAGGCGGGCCGAGTCGGAAGAACTGTTACATCGTGACTATGCATGGGGACAACGCAGAGCATCGACGAAAGTAGTTAAACGGCTGCCAGCTCAGCACAGAATGGCGGGCTGTTATGCACCTTGTGCTTTTGCTCCCGCACTAGATTAGAAGCCAAGGAAGAGCGTAGTGAAGAGCCCGTACTACTTCATCTCCTTCCCAATACTAATATTATTCGTTCCGTTCAACTTCAATAATTTCATCGGTGAAGGACAACAGCATTCATCTCATCCGTCGTACTTGGAGTGGACCTCTTCGCTAGCGTACTTTCCCCTCCGTCGGCTTTTGCTTAAAAGGTTGGTGCGGCGGCGCTCTTGGCTTTGCGAATCACAGCTCTTCCTCCCGACTGGCCATCGCGACGACCAATCATCACCATACACCAAGTCCCGCCGGGATAAGGCTATCACCTGTCAACAGTGAGTTAGTGAGTTGTTTACTCTCGCCACAGAGATCACCAGCAATGTCGCGTCTTGCGATGGCGCGTCTACCGCAGAGAGAAGCGCCGTCACGGTCGCAATATCCCGCCTTTCACTCACTGACGTGTTCGCAGACCGCATTTGTGCCGTCATCGCTAGAGCGCTGCGAGTCGTGGGTAGCGATAGTGAGTTCGAGCTGCTACCGCGGTGCATGAACGCGATCCTGGTACACAGTAAAAATTCAAGCGTCGCATGAAGCGAGACCTTTCACGATGCAAGCTCCACATCCATATGGCATGCCGCCTGCGCAGGCACCGGTCGGCGCCCCGCAACCTAAGAGGTACGATGGCGAGGACGGTCAACCCAAGTACGATCCGACAGTAGGCGGACACTACGGCGCGAGCGCTGCGATAGCTGCTGGTGGCCGCGCACCGCCGGCAGAGACGTTCACAGGCCACTGGGCTAACGTGAGAAGCTTACTCTCCCCTCCGCTATCAAACGAGATGACAGCTGACGCGATCGCTACCAGGTCTCACAAGGGCTCAATGGGCAGTACAGAGATATCCTGAACACCTACTGGCAGAACCAGGTCTCCGATCTTGAGACCGCGCCGCACGACTACAAGCTCCACCAACTCCCCCTCGCACGTATCAAGAAGGTGATGAAGGCGGACCCGGAAGTCAAGATGATATCCGCAGAAGCCCCCATCCTCTTCGCCAAGGGCTGCGACATCTTCATCACCGAGTTGACAATGCGCGCCTGGATCCACGCGGAGGAGAACAAGCGCCGCACGCTGCAGCGCTCCGACATTGCATCTGCGTTGGCGAAGAGCGATATGTTCGACTTCCTCATCGATATTGTACCTCGGGAGGACGCGACGCCTCAGCACAAGAGACGGCCAGAGTTCAGCGCAGTGGGAACGTACGCCGATCCATCGTCCAGCGCGACTGCGGGCGCTCCTCCAGGTGTCGTCCAAGAGCAAGCACAGATGGGCGGCCAGCCGGAGTTCGCGGGCATGGAACAACAGCACATGCCGCAACCCCAGTACCAGCAGCAGATGGGCGCGTACCCACCACCAGCTCCACAGCAACAGCAGCAGCAGTATGGTGGGCAGCAGATGTTCGACCCGAACATGTATGCGCAGACGCAAGCGTATCCCATGATGCAGCAGATGCCCCAGCAGCCTGTAAGCCTTCCATCCCATCAACCAGCCAGTTGAAGATTTTTCGCTAATGTTGATCCCAGATGTACACCCCACAACCCCAACACCGCCAGCAACAAGAAGGCGACGTCGAAGGCGGGTACGAGTACAGCAACGGCTAGGCGCCGTCTGATCCAAAACGTCTTGCCGGCAACACGCCGCCGACCGTGGCCCAGGCTGTGGCTCAGGCTGTGGCCCAGGCTTCAGCGACACCCAAGCCCACGCGACAACCCTATGGAGCTTGCTGCCAGGTGCGACTACGGGGCGAGGACTGTAGGTGTCGGGATGCGTGGCGGGCGGGCGAGACCCACAGTCCTCCAGGGGTGCCGGTTGAGAGTCCCACCGAGAGTCCAGGCGGGACTGCGTCCTGGCGCGGAATTACGTATAAAGTTTAGGGGTGCGATGGCGTTGGAGGGTGGGTAGGCTGAAGCCGGATTATGGTGTCCAGGTATTTCGTTTGATGAATCGTTTATGGTTGCGTTCTTCCTTCTCCGTGCTCAGTCAGTCGAGGTTCTTTGCTGGTCTGCAGTCGCGCATGTCGCTGGCTGCGACGTCCCACTTCATGCACGCATGGAGCTGAGCTGCAACAGCAAGCTTGTGCATGTGCCTGGTCTCCTCCATCACACATATAGGTTTCGTCTTCAGCGATGGAGTGTGCTAACGAATGCCTAAGGTAAGAACGCTGAAGTGACAAGGTTGAGTACAGACTTGAACATGAAAGAAAGTATTACTGTGAGGTCGGGCTCGAACGACATACTTATATCTTGCTGCCAGCTCGCCTTCCTTCACCGGAGGTCAGCGAAGTGCCCATCACATGACCGAACCCAGCTGCGTGATACCCATCTCGTCACGGATGAGCTGGCAGGGTAGGGCCAATCAGCTTGCTATGATAAAAGTCTAACGTAGCAGAGGTGTAGGCATTGGTTGCAACTGACTGCAGTTGGAGCTATGGAATGGTGGAATGGTGCCTAAAAGCTGCATCTGAAAGGTGGTGCAGCAAGGATGTTTGTATTGTATCTACGTGTGCGGTGCACCTGTCTAGAAGAAGGTTGCCCGCAGATGCTGTGGAGGCACTGCATGTACCGCATGTGGTGTTACGGAAGGTCGGCAAACGGGGGGATGCTCGTTCGTTGGCTACTGCTGCAGTGCACTACATGTACCTGATGCTGCAGGTGTGATGGTAGAAAAGATGTTTCTCGAGTGGTGATGGGGTAGGTTTCGCGGGTCGGGCATCACGCATGATCCTCGGCCCAGCAGTCTTTGTTCTGGCGGATGGGGTCTTCGATGCGGCGGCGAGAAGCTCGAATGGGTACAGATGTCCGATATCCGAGACAAACCTACGTCTCCCCTCGACTCTGCAGCGAAAGCTCACCATCCTCATGCATACTTGGCTAGTCCCTCGATACCATGCGTTTGGCTGCCGGCTGATCCATGTTTGCATACGGGCTTGAGCATTAGGCGCAGCTGACTGTCTGCAGTACTCGTGCCACAGAAGTTCGAGGGGGTGATGTCGAGTGCATGATTCGCAGGTCGGAGCTTTTCGGGGGAGCCAATCGAGAGCTGGATATCTGGATTTGCCTGCATATGGGATATCTGCCAACGCCGGCGAAATGGTTAGATCTGAGACTTTGAAGAGGCAAACGCATTCGATGCTGGATGCGGCCGTGGCCACATGGAGGACCGACAGAAGATTGGATGTGTGTTGGTGCAGGCGACTCTTCAAGGGCGCACCAGCAATGCCGTCCTGGCAAAAGGGCAGGCACTCTTATTTGATGAGGATGAGGTTTCGCTCGTGCGTGATCTCCGCTAGACGTAAGGAGAGAGTTGATTTGGTTATTATTTGCGTGGTGTCTAAATTCAGGAGACTGCCTGTGCTCGGACATAATTTCCATCTCCTTGTAAATAATATCCTTGAACTTCTGTTCTACCTTACCTACATGTACCCTTCCCCCATCACATCTCTCCCGCGCGCTGCAGCACTATCCTTCCATCCCGTGTCACACCCGAGCTGGCAGTGTTTGACATAGCACGAGCAGCGTCGATCTTCTACCAGCAGCAGCCACGAACGCTGCAGCACTGTGCTACCAAATTCGAGGAACAGGGGGGTAGAACTAGAGCTTCCTGCAGCAACAAAGCCAGACCTGCTCTGCACCACTCGGATACTCGGATCTCCTCCGCAGAGTCTCCACGGGGCCAGGACACATTCGCTGAAGTCTCATCCTCGAACGTCTCCTGTCGACCTGACCGATACTCCGTTTCTTTGTTCCGCTTCACGAGTCCACGGCGCCCTCACGACTTTACGAACCGTCCGCTGCACATCCCCGACTCTCCGCAAAACCTGCATTTGCTGCATTTGCGCGTAGGCTCACGCCTCACTCCTAAACCTCCCGTCACGGCCGATATACACCTTCCTATCTGAAACACGTGTTTCGTCTCGTGTCAGGAGAGCATCTCCCAGCAGTGCTGCGCGCAGTTCACAACCAGCGCAGGACTGTATACTGCTTCTGGCGGCTTCGCTGTACACCTACACGTTGTAAGACGACGTGCACACCGCCAAGATGAACCACAACTTCGACATGTATTACGACAACTCCTCCAACCGCTCGCCCACTTCACAGCGACAAAACTCGCTACACCGCCAAAACTCGCGGAATCAATTCGAGCCGCACCAGTACCTTCCATCTGGTCTGTACACTGCCGAGGACCATGCAGGATATAATAATGGGAACAGATTTGGCGGCGACATGAGGAATGCCACGATCGGCGGCTATGGAGGTGGAGGAGGTTACGATATGGGCGGTAACTCATGGAATGCCGGTGCTTTCAGCAACAACAACACTCTCAACGGGCTGGGCGGACATAGCTTGAGAAAGCCACCTTCGAGAGGAGGGCGGTCTGGTATCCCATCTGTGCGTATATTCGGACTTTGCAAGACGGTGAGGTCGAGCTAACACAATTTCTAGGCATGGATGGACCAGCCCCAACCAATGCAAATGAACCACCTCAATCCCTACATGGGTGGAGTGGGAAGCGGCATGCGACAGGACACCATGAGCTCAGATCCGGATGAGGATCTGATACCCACCGCGATCGTCATCAAGAACATCCCATTCGCCATCAAGAAGGAGCAGCTCGTGGGCATTATGACTGACATGGGTCTGCCACTTCCGTACGCGTTCAACTACCACTTCGATAATGGCGTCTTCCGAGGTCTTGCGTTTGCGAACTTCACAAACCCGGACGAGACGGCGGCCGTCATTGAGTCCATGAACCACTTCGAGCTGAATGGACGCAAACTCCGCGTGGAGTACAAGAAGATGCTTCCAGCTGCTGAACGTGAGAGGATCGAGCGGGAGAAGAGGGAACGCCGAGGACAACTCGAGGAGCAGCACCGGCCAATGGGACCATCAACACTGCAAACACAAGCTTCGGCAAGCTCTCTCTCATCGCGTATGATGGTGAACAGCTCGCCTTCACCAGTCTCGGCTCGCAACTTGCAGCCCGGCGGTTCCTTCCCTGGAGGTTTCAGCGACAACCCACTGGCACAACTAGATGTTGATTTGAACGACCCGCAGGCCCTGCAATTCTACTCAAAGTTGCTGCTCTTCAAAGAGGACAACATGAGAGACGTGCTTCCATTCCCGCCTTCGTTATCGCCACCAGAGCGCAGGATTGTGCATACATTAGCTCACCACATGGGTCTTGGGCATACTTCAAAGGGTGATGCAGACCGACGTGCCGTGCATGTCTTCAAGGAAAATCCTCGCGCTCGCGTCAGTCCGCCAATGCCACAGCTCTCGAGTCTGCGGAACGAAGATCGACGACACCTCAGTCGCGCAGCGACAACTGACTTCAGCGACGTCCGCGCGAACGAGCAATACTATGGCGGCGGGATGAGGCACCACGCCTCCGGCTACCTTGCGTCGGGATACGAGACCAGCAGTTTGGGACCTGGCAACAATCTCCGAGCGGCGCGCTCAGTCGCCGATCTGCGCTCATACACGCCATCACCCGTACCGTCGACTGCTAGCTTCCCAGCCGCCCTCCGCCAGAACGTCGCTAGCCTCCAAGATTTCGGCAGAGATAGCGCCCAATCCACCACACCCACCCTCATGACACCCACCTCCAGCCTGGCAGAACGCGGCGAGAACACGCTCATCAACGGCCTCGGAAACATGAACCTCGGCGGACCATTCGGCGGCTCTCCACGCGGTTTACGTGGCATCCCATCGTGGGACCGTGAGAACCCAGGCCCGATCGGCAGCCACCGCTCCTTCAGCACCAACTTCGACGACCGCTCCCAGAACCGTGGCCCAGGAGGACCAGACCGCCAGCCTCGCGGTCCTCTTCCAGAGCGTGGACCGGGCTTCCCACGCAGGCAGAACGGCCATGTGGCGCGGAATAGCGACGAGCTGAGCCAGCAGAGCAGCGCGCCGGAGATCACGGTCGAGTAGTGCTCACCCCGACGAGCACGTCAGCCCCGGCACAACCGGAAGCGGCGGGCTGCTCAGAAGCGTGCGAAGGCGCGGGAGGTCTCCGACTCGCAGTGGGCCAGGGTTTCCGAAGAAGTCTGGGCCGCGCACGAGGCTTTCAGCTCGCAGGAGGCTCGCAGGGCAGCAAGTTCATGAACGACTCAGCACGACTTTTACGAGACAAGAACAGCAACCACGATCATGACTAGCATCAATACCATCATCACCATCATCGACTAACATATCACGCATCATACTCATCCGACGACGTATCCAACGAACGTGCAACGACCCGTATCATCGACGCGACGACCGAAACGACGACGACGCCTTTAGAACTAGGAGCTCACTGCACCATCCCTTCTTGCATATTTGTTTTTGACTTTTCTGCTGTTTGTTTTTACTGGGGTGGCATAGTACTTGGTGTGAGAAGGAAGTAATGGTCGCGAGTTGAAAAAGTGGCGATCATGGCTTGCGGGTTTGCTTTTCGGAGGACCGCGTTGTCGTGCGAAAAGCGGTTCTTAATAATGACTGTCTGTAGCCCGGTTTTGGTACCGCGGTTCGCGGCCAAAAGTGGCTTCCACAATCAGATTGGCGCGCGGCACCGCTTTGGGTATAGTCATCTCTTCTCTTTCGGAAGGGACTACGGAGGTGGCAACCAAATGTCCTTGGGTGGGAAATTTAGGGTACGTAACCCTAGACGCTCGATAGCGTATTCCAATCAAATTTCGGGGTACAAAGATTGATTAACGTTTCCCTAACAACGACTAGAATATTACTTAAGCCTACCGAAGATTAAATAGGACGTATAAGGACCTACCGTCTTCTAAGTAGCGTTCCGGTAGATACTTATCTAGCGACTACCTAAGGACTTTTAGTTTCTAGCTCCGTATACGTATACGTAGTATATTACGTCGATAACCCTTAGGTATATAGAGCTCGTATATATAGAGTCGCTATAGGCCTACTACCTCGAGCTCCTTATAGCTTAAGTCTACCTTGCCGACGGCTATAATACCGCGACGCCGCCTTACTTAGCCGTTAAAGAAGGTAGTATCTTATAAGGACTACGCTACCCTATACTATAAAGAGGGATAGCCTACTAAGTTCCGCCTTATACTAAGTATATTAAAGAGTACTAAATACGCCTAGAAGAAATAGATAGAGTACGTATTACTCTTTAGGTTCCTTAGAGCTATTACTTATATCGATCGTAGTTTCTACTTAGCTATTAGACGCGACCCTAAAGAAGAGATACGAATCTTAAACTTATAGAAGATTAAAATATTTATATACTAGTAGGTTAATAACTTAGTAATAACTAAGCTCTAAAGCGCCTTTATTAGTATTCGCTAGTAGTACTAAGCGTACCGGATTAAGATAAATCGTTATTTAGACTTTATAATAGCTTCCGAGATAAAGTAAGTAAGTATTTAGGAGAATAATAGTTACTTAGACTAAGCTAACTATAATACTAGTATACGAGCGTTTATCTCTAACTTAAATACGATCTTAGTAAAATATAGGGTAATAAGCCTATACTTAACGCTAACGACTTACTATCCGTACTATACTACTACTAAAGCGATTCGAATAACTAGTTTAGGACTAAGTAATAGTAAATTTAATATACTCTTCTCCTCCTTTTTATTATATATATCTTAGTATAGCCTTTAACTATCTTAAAGTCGAAGCGTAATATTACTTAAGAAGAGGCTAAGCCTTATAACGATCCTAATTTCCTTATATTAGTTAAGGATACTAATATAGTACTTAATAGTCTTAAGTATAAGGACGTAAGCCTTTTTAAAATACGAGATTTAAAGAGTAATAAGGAGACTCTTATTATAATCGTAACCTTAAGGCTTATAAAAGGCCTATAGTATAAAGGCGCTCTATAAGTATACCTAAACTATATATATCGATTTTTCTTATACTTACTAAGGCTAAGTTCGTATTTTATAAACGAGACGATAACCTAGTATTCTACTCTATACTATATATACTCGCTTTAGCCTTTATACGTTACGAAAACTTAGTTTACGATTAGAGCGATTAGAGCGATTAAATCGCTATAGAATCGGCTAAATCGCTCTAATTACTAAATCGCTAAAGTTATATATTACCTAATAGAATCGATAGGGTAGCGATTAAATCGACCTAATCGCTATACTTTAATATAATTAAAGGCTTCTTTACTCCTAAGGTACTACTACTAATAACTAGTAGCTAGTACTAGCGTTAATAGAGATAGAACCGCGTATACGTAAACTTATAGGGTTTTATAGGGTTTTAATAATAAAAATTAGATAATATAGAGTATTCGTAGAGTAAATCTACTACTCGCTTAATTCAAACCTTAATAGTAGCTTATTACTAAGCGGAGAACGTAGAAAAGAAAGATAAGAAATTTAGAAAATTAATAACTAGCTAGCTATTAGCGCTATCGCTTAGTATTATAGACGAATCTTACGCTAATAATAGCCTAGAGTATAGTACTAGATCGAATTAGGCCGTATTAGGACTAGCGCGGACGCTAAACCTTAAATTTATAGAGAGCGGCTATTTAAATTCTAGCGGTAGTACTAGTCCTAAAGCGGT
>JAABUL010002437.1_pt1 | contig 30841 bp, 27 predicted proteins | sample 5559151 | NCBI WGS metagenome assembly JAABUL01 (sample SAMN10711876, study PRJNA513368) | rock metagenome | isolation source: Antarctica rocks | place: Antarctica: Victoria Land, Pudding Butte sud
AAGTCAGACATGAGCAGCGACGAGCTCTTCGCACTCGACGACAAGGCCGACCCGTTCCTAAAACACCTAGCTCAAGCCTTTGCCGAAACGAGCAAGGGCGACGTTTACGTCTTTATACCGCAAGGCCAGCTCCCGAACAATGCCTGGAACAAGGACAGCGCGTGGGGCGGCTGGGAGTATCCTGCTTTGACCGATAACCAGAAAGTGACGAGAATCCTCAGGGTTGATTTAGATGTCAGTGATCCTAGCAATCCTACGGGCACGCCGGAGGTTATTTGGGATCGCAGTAAGGGGGACGGGAAGGCGGATTATGATCCCAAGGGTGTTCGTGGGCCGAGTCTGGCGGATGGGCTGCCGCAGGATCAGATACCGCAGGGTTGGCAGGATCCGGGATCGCTATAGGCTGCCTTTTGGAGCTTTAAGGATGTTATACTGTTTGTTAATCTCTCATTCTCAACTGATCTGTTGTAAGATAAAGATTCTATACTCGGGGTGAGAGATTGGGAATGGAGATGGAGATGGGGAGTGAGCGATACGGTCCCAGGTGGGAGGGTCATAACACTGTTATCAGACATGCTATTTCAGAACCCTTCAAGTCTACTGTTCATTCCTACATCTATCATGGAATCGTTACCTTTAAATCCCTCAGTGTTTTTTTTGCTGACTTTTTTTTGTCACGGATATAGGTCGTTGGCTGTACATATTTTTAATGACGTAGGCAGATGCGAGATGGAAATGATAAGAAGAGACGAGGCACGGAGAAAAGGGGGTGGAGTGGAGCAGGGCCGTCGTTATTGGCAGATTTGCTGCTGTGTTACTTGTGTGTAGGTGCATTGAAAGGGGTTGGTAAAGATGGTTTGGAATGGGGAGGTGGAAGTGGGGTGGAGAGGGAGTTGTGGTTTGAATTTTATAACTGGTTTTTTGGGAGTTGTGTCGCGCTCATGGAAAAATATGGTATATCACATGATCGTAATGTAGTATTCAAAGGTGTCTACCTTCGATATACCCTCTCAAAGGTGTATGACTGCCTACGAATGTGGTGGCGTATCGATAGGGGCATAGCTCTATTGATGTTCCTTCGAGATTCTTGAGAGAGTATGAATCTGTTCTCAGGAATATGTGATGGTAATTCTCAGCTCCTATAACAGACACCCTTCGAGCTTTCATCATTTTCGCTGCAGTCGTTTTGCTTGGTTGTGAATAGTGCTCAGGGGGTTAATATTGTTTGCTGTGCTTCCTGTCGTTAGATTGAGTGTTGAACACCATGAGTCTTTTGGGGTTGTTCATATTTCGTTGGCGACTCTTGGATGAGCAGTAAGAAATTTTGAGCAAGATCTCACCATTTTCTCAGTGTCTCATATAAGATTCTCATCAACAGCTCAGAAACCACCTCACCAACAGACTCCCCTTGTCCTCGAACAGCAGATCAACATCCTCATATCAAATACTCGGACACAACTCTCCAGCCTACTTCAGACTCCAACTAACACCCAAAGCTCATTCACGACATGGCCTGGCTTTGCTGCTGTGCGAAATGGGGTATCACGTGCTGCTATACGGCCCTGAATGTTCCGACGACCTTTTGCAACGGTTGTGGGCTCGCTCGCTGTGAAGACTGCCGATCGTCATGGATTGCGCTGGGGAACGTAAGTTTCAAGGTCCTTTAGACCGGGTTTTGGTTAAGGGGAGACTGATTGTATTGATGAACTTGAGAGAGCCGGTCCCTCAAGTTGATTTAATTTCGAACTAGAACTCGGCGGCACAGTAGAATGCTGGCGAGCTTTTGTCGGGGGGGTGGGGATTTGGGGGAGATATAGTGTTTTTGCTGGGTTGTGTCCGTAAGTCATGTGAGCGATATGTATAGCATGGAGATATTCAGAAAGGTGTGAATTACTAGTGCTGGTCATTGTGACCGGTAGGCGAGCTTACGAATAGAATAGAGCGCTTAAGGAATGCTGAATGCTAGCACGAAGTGTGATCCTAGCCATTCAGCCAACGTGGTGAATGGCTAATAACGAACGCATTAGTACTCACTGCTTTCGTAGGCCAGTTGTCTTTAAGTGGTGGCCTCAAGCTCTCGGGAATGCTCTTCGCCTCTCAATTCCTGCCTCCTCACTCCGCCATGGAGTTCACATCTGCTCTCTCTTGTCTCCAATCGATGTCTTATATCTTCCGCATGTAACTCGTATCTTCGCCTTTCTACCGCTTCTAGCTCGGCTTTTCTTTGAAGGAATGCTGGCGAATTCTCCTCAAGCTGTGGTTCTTGAGTGATCTCCGCGTGGCGTCGCTGGTGATGAACGCGCCAGATATTGCAATGCTACCGAGTAGTACTGCAACGCCAACCGCTAGATCTACATTTTTCTGGTTAGGTTTAGGGATAGGGATAGGGGTCAACAGTGACGATGGTGTCGAAACACTGTTCGTCAGAGATGGCGTTGTAAGCTATCGAGTAGTCGAACTGATGGCGCTGATCAACCTAGCCGTAGTCTGTGAAGTAAATATTGTCGCATTTGTTGTATCTGATGTTGCTGATACCGTTTTGCTGGGTTACTAGGCGAGTACTTCCCCCCCTCCCCCCCCCCTTGGCATGAGGAAAATCTCAAAAAGTTTACAAAACTTGATTCTGCCGCCGCTTGGAATAGCGTACTGTCGATTGCCGACGACTTCATGTATGAGGGAGAATGGGCTTGACAAAATTACTGCGCTCCCCAACGTAGTAATGCAATGTCCCGACGAGTAAAAGGTGGAAGTAATCGGATATGCTGAGACTACGATGTAGATGTCGGGCGAAGAACTACCTTCAGTAGTCAGTCGATAGACACGAATCTGGGGAGGGAACTTAGATTATCGTATACACAGCTCCTCCAGGAGTGAAGGTGAATTGGCTCACATTACTCGAAAGACTAGTATAAGCAAAGTCTGCTGCTATATAGCAACCAGAGCAGATCCAAAGGCAAAGAGTTGAAGAGGCTGACTTGTCAGGGTTATAGTCTGATAGAATTTAAAGGATACTTTGATATTCTTTACCTTTTTGTTCACGAGCACGAAGGCTAGTGAGAAGACAGATGATTAGAGGGAACTGTCAGCGTAGAACGCATTATAGATAAGTGCAAAAGTCGATTACACTATGAAAGGGATGATAATCCTAGCACGATAAAGTTAACAGACAGCGAGAGGCTAAGTCATTATTAAAAAATCTTTCGAAAAGGCTGTACGAACTGAGCATCACAGATGTTTGACGCTCTTTTGAGATTGCGGCTCAGTCAGCAGTCTTGCATATTGTTGCATGACATAAACCTTCAAGGAACAAGGTGCTGCATCGCGAATTCATCGTCGTTCAATTAGAGCAACATCTCTTTGAAGGTACATAAGAATCGATCAATTGTTATAATTGCAGGTAGTGCTGCATAGAATGTCAAGCTGCAAAACAACGAAGAGCGATTAGTAGCATCAGAGCATTCGAAACAGGCTCAGCTGCCTTGAAGTACATTAAATGTATTGGTCACGATGGCAAAATTCTCGCTTGAGGACGCGAAGACTTATGTATGGGAGACGATGTACAACCCAGACGAAGATATAGAGGAATTACTGAGCGGGAAAGACTCCAATAGCGACTACCAAGTGGGTAAGGTATGCTCAGCAGAGGAGAAATGCCCAAATTGGAATGGAGTCAAATAGCCTGTGCCTTCCCAGTGAGGGTAGAAAATAGAGCGAGAGACATTTCAAAATGGTGAGGGTCCATAGATTTTTCTTGCTTTCATACACTTCTCGGACTTCTTAGCACCTCAGGACCTACAACGATGAAGGGTGATTTTGCCATACTTTACAGGGTGAAGAAGAAAGAGCAAAGGCGAAGCCTTTCAGACGTCGGAAATCAACACTTCTTGGTGCGCCAATTCTGACTGTCGTTTGTTGTGGAACAATGCATTGATTCGTGGCTACAGGAGAGCTGCGCAACTCATGAGGTAGACCTCTAATACGGTAGATTCAAGAGACAAGAGAAACAACTCAGCCGGATCGCAGTCGTAAGTGATTGAACAAGCTGGATGAATGCGGTACATTTACATTAGATTCGATGGAGCCTTCACAACCACACAACATACCTTCCGTTCCATTCATATCAGAGATGAACATCAGCCTAAGGTGGTATGTATCCTAATATGCCACTAAGCCCAAAGGTGACTAGGCTTGTAGTTTTCAGCGTTGCATCATCCCCGCTCGACTGCGCCCAATACTCGAGTGACACCTCACTACCTTACACATACTTAACACTTCTCGTGCATTGCCTTTGCTTTTCATCAACAGCTCATAGCTCTCACTACAGCAACTTTGGCTTCCTTTGGACTTTGTGAACGCTGTGAACATAGAAATCCGTGAGAGTCGCTTCACGGCCAAGGTGCGGGGCCGCAAACCATAAGATCAGGCTACCAATATCACAGCCTCCCATTTCCTCTTCCAGCCTCACCTTCCCATAACCTGTTCCAACCTTTACAACTCCAGTACTCAACACAGGCTAAGCAGCATCAACTAACATGTCTGTGATTATACGGGAACGAGAGCGTGAGCGTGACCGAGATCGGAATCGAGACTGGGACGACAGGTCATCGGCTTATCGTGACTTGGGCCGTGACTCGGGTCGTGACCGCGGCGAACCTTTTACAACAGTCAAGCGGTATCGTATCCCTAATCGCGATGAGGAAGATAAAGTCGAGAGACTGAGTGCGTACGACCGCGACCGTGACCGACGTTCTGACCGAGGAGATACCCGTGCATTCGAAGAAACTCGTATCATCCGCCGAGAGAGGACTCCAGAGCCTGAACCCGAACCGGTGAGAAGAGTTGAGCGAGACATTCGGATTGAACGTGTTGAGAGAGAGCGAGAGCCTGAGCCTCGAAGAGTTGAGCGAGACATTCGGATTGAACGTGTTGAGAGAGAGCGAGAGCCTGAGCCTCGAAGATTCGAGCGAGAGTATCGGTACGAGCGAGATGTCGATAGGCTGCCAGTACGTCGCGATCCTTACGAACTCGAGCGATACTCAAGGTCAACGGAGTACTTCCCACGTCCAGACCCTCCTCAACCCATTATCATTCGTCAGGAACCTCAGCAGATTATTATCCAAGAAGCGCCACGAGCACCAATAATCATCCCTGCTCCTCAACCGAAAGAAGAGTCTGACTTTCAGGTTATTCAACGCTCGGAAATCAAAGAGGACCGCCAGATTGTCCGACGAGAGCCGGAGCCACCGCGAGAGGAAGAAGATTACTACTACGAGCGTAGGACTCGAGAAGTCTCTGGTGGAGATCACGATGACGACTATTACGAAGAAAGATACAACCGCCGTCAACGAGATGTCAGTCCTGGCGATTCCATCTCTCAGCACGGCCGTGATCGAGATTATAGTAGCGATGATAGTATGGTTTACGTTAGAAAGGAAACCCGCGAATCATATGGCAGAGACGAGAGCCCTCATCATCGAAGGCATCTGGCTGAGGGTGCTATCGCTGGCCTTGGAGCTGCTGAACTTTTACGACATCATCGCAAGCGTGAAGGCGATGATACTTCTGGTCGTGGAAGTCGTATTGGGAAAGACCTTGGAGCTGCCGCTGTGGGTGCAATAGGTGCACAGGCTATCTCACGGGCCAAAAGTCACCATCGTGAGAAGAGTCGAAGTCGTTATGAATCCAGAGATCGTTACAGCGACCGTGGTGATGATCGCCGTGAGGGTCGTCGCAAGCATCGCAAGGACAAAGATAGGTCCCGAAGTCGGTCTCACTCTCGAGTTAAGCAGCTTGCAGGTCTGGGACTTGGAGCTGCGGCTATTGCAGCAGCTGTCGGGTATGCCCGTAGGAACAACAACAAGAATGATGATGATAGGCGTAGCCGATCCCGAACCCGGCGACACTCAGCGTCCGGCATACCTGCAAATGACCCCCGGGACCCAGGACACAAGAACAAAACTATAGCTGGAGCTGGCCTGGCCGGAGCCGCTGTTGCTGGATTGGTCGAACGAGCACGTAGTAAGTCTCGAGGTGGAAGGGCCCGGTCAAAGAGCAGGATTCGTACAGGTATTCCGATCGCTGCTGCTGGGCTTGGCAGTGCAGCTATTGCTGGTTTGTACGAGAGAAACCAGGCAAACAAGAAAGACAAGGAGGATAAGCAAAAGGAGACGCGACGTGCAGAGCGAAGGGCATCGAGATCAAGATCCAGGTCCGTACCATATGAAGGTCCACGCAGCGCTGCAGCAAGTGACCCAAACCTTATAGAATACGGTGATCAACCGGTGTACGCCGGAGGCGTGGTCCCAGACTACTACAACCGTCCGGCAAGCCAAGCAGGATACTACGGTAATCATGAGGATGCAATGGTCCCCGCTGCCGCCGCCGGTGCTGCATATGGGGCAACACGGGAGAGAGAGCGCAGAAGAAGCTATAGCTCTTCTGGATCCGATCGTGAGAGAAGGAGGAGACATCGACGCAAGAAGAGTGGTAGCGGCAGCCGGAGCCGGAGCAGAGGATTAGCAGCTGCGGGGCTTGCTGCAGGTGCAGCCGCTGGTGGAGCTGCAATTGCTTCGGAACACGAGAAGAGAAAGCAGCGTCGGAAGGAGGAAAAGAGAGAGCGAAAACGTATGTCCCACTTCCGCGATGTTGCCCACAAAGATTAACTGTATGACAGGTCAAGAGGCAGAACAGCGTGGCGAATACGATGAGCGATACCCACCAGAACAACCATATTCGCAGATTAGTCCTGGGGCGAATCCTCCTGGGGCTGGGTATTCTCAACCACAAGATAATTACTACCCCTCTACAAACGCCTTCCCTCCTCCACCAAACCCCACATATTCTCCCACTCCAGGTTACAACCCCGCAGAATATTCAACCCAACCTGCTCAGCCGGGTCAGCCCAGCGCACAGATCCACCCCGAGTACGGCTACCCGCAGCAGCCAGCTGGCAATCCATATGCGCCACCAGGACCAGGAGGTGTCTATTCGCCTCCCCCAGCAGACCCATATGCAGCACCGGGCGCTCCAAGGAGAGCTGACGAGAATGTGAGTGCCAAGCCGTTTCTCAACACGTCATCTCACGTGCCCAAAAGTGACCGTTATGTTCCCAATGACCGTTATATTCCCAAAAGCTACCGTGATGTCCCCGAGGAGGGTGGGTGATTGTGACTAGCTCTGTAAGATCACTCCTAGCTAACAATCTCAACTCTAGGTCTAAGCACCCCTCGTGCTGGCTCCCCTGTCCAATCTCCTACTGTACCAAGGGCTTCATCCCAACCTCTACCAACCACTAAATCCGTCCAGTTCAATCTCACTCCTTCATCTTCCGACTCTACTTCTCCAAATAAAATTCGCAAGCGTCGCCAGCGGTCTTTACATGACAACGACGTCAACGATTATGATAGCGAATCCTCCACTCTTTTAAATCAAGATCGTCACGACCGGCGTCAACACAATCGAAAATCCTCTCGCGATGATCATGATAGGTCTCCTTCTCCTGCGGCTTCAGATGACACGGTCGATCTGCCAGAGAGGTTTGATGAGCAGGGCAGACCAATACCACATAATGGGGAGGATCCGATGGTCAATAATATCCAGCAGTTGATCGGGGGTCTGTTGGGTGGGAATGATGACGATGGTGGGAGGAGAAGGCGGAGAAGGTGATTTCGGAATCTCAAGATGAATGGTTTCGGCGTTTCTTATCCTTTCTCCTTCTTTCTTTGGTTCTCTTAGACGGTTTCCTTGGACCATGTAGTTATGGGATTGAACAGGTTTATGATTACGACAACTATGACATGCATTTTCTTCTACCCAAGTCCCTTCCCCTAGTATTGGTGACTTTATGCGTGAATCGTGGCTCCTTCTATAGTAACATGCGTTGCTCGCTTTCAACATTCATACACCCTCGGATCTCAACGAACCCAGCAACTTCAACCCATTGAAATGCATATACAATAATTACAACCCCTCAAAACGCCCCATCCGTCCTCAACTTCTCATTCCCCCACGGCTCCTCCTTCAACGAAGTCGGCTCCCCAAACGGCTCACAACTCCTCCGCCCACTCATCGGCCCCGGACTCGGCAACTCCACCCCCTTCGCCGCATACGCCCTTGCCGCCTTCCCCCCCACATTCGCACCCCCCTGCCCCCTCTCAACCCCCTCTCTACTCCCCATCCCCTTTTCGCTCCCCCCCGAGATCCCCGCGGTCCCGCCGGCCGCGCCCGTGGCTTCGGCGCTCGCTTGCAGGGCTTTTAGAAGGGTGATGGTGGAGTCGGGGGTTAGGTCTTCGTAGTAGTCATCGTTGATTTGGAGCATGGGGGCGTTGACGCAGGCGCCGAGGCATTCGACTTCGGAGAAGGTGAAGAGGTTGTCTGGGGTGGTGTGGCCCGGGTGGATGCCCAGGTGGGTGGTGATGGCTTCCATGATTTTATCGGAGCCGCAGCCGCCGAGTTGGCAGGGGGTCTGTGATTGGATTTGGTGTTAGTTTTGGGGAGTATGGGGGGAGAGGGAGGGGGATAAGGGAAGGAGGTGGTGGGAAAGGCGTACGGTTGTGCAGACTTGGACGTGGAAGCGGCCGACGGGGTCGCGGTTGTACATTGTGTAGAAGGTGGCGACTTCGTAGACGCGCATTGGCGGCATCTCTAGCACACGCGCTACCTCGTTCATGACGCTGATGCTCGTGAAGCCGTGCTGCCGCTGACCCAGATCAAGGAGGGGCATCACGGCGGCTTTTTTATATTGTGGGGGGTAGCGTTTTAGGATTTCGGCGATGAGTTTTTGGTTGATTGCGTTGAAGGAGAAGGGGATCGATGGGTTGTTGACGGGGGTATCGCGGTGCTGGTGGAGGGATGTTAGTGGAGGTGGTCGGAGGGGGATGGGGGGGAACTGACGACTTGGAGGGCGTCGGATGAGAGGCGGGTGGTGGTGGTTAGGTGGCGGCATTGGGGGATGAGAGGGCATCGGGAGGATTGACCAAGGCGTCTGGATAGACGTGGGAGGAGTTTCGAAGCCATGGTAAGACGTTGCTGGGGTTAAAGTTATCGGTGCATGTTCGATACCTCGCAGGTACTGACGATGTCGATATACGCTAACGCCGAATTGCGTTAGTGCCGGGAAGTATTGCAACTGCTGTCCGACTGTCTTTCACATCCGAGGGTCAGTAATCTGTTCAATTCATGTTCGATTGCACACGGATGCGTTACTGTACCCATCACGATAAAACTGATCCGTGACTCAACCCACAATCACTATCAGAGCCCATCGTGAAGTGCACCAAGCCACTTGGTTCAGCTGACTGGATGGTAATCAATGCGTCGACCTGCTCATGGAATACCTCATGAAGTCCTCCTTCACCAAGATCGGCAATATTAAGCTCTTTCGGAGCCTGTATAAGTTATTTTTCTCTCAATTTGCTTTCATGATCTCTCTGAAATATATCTCTCATAACATTTGTTGGATCTTTCAGACCCAGCATTCTTTCCCTTTTGCATCTCTTTCGTACTCCACTTATATATATGTGCCATATCTGGTGACGATGTACGAGCCGTTCGTTTCTTGATTAAAAACGAGGCACCAGTTCTCTATATGACAACTTTCTTAATAACGCTTGAACGTCTGGAATCTGGCCATCAGACCCGGGTATCAGAATTCACTCCGTATATTGAAAAAATGCGTCTTCGCTATCATTCAGAACCAGAAAAAAGGTGTAGGGTGGTATTATAATATTATAAAGCACCAAATGAGGTCAAAAAGGAGCAACCTATATTCAAATCTAACAACGAGTGACAGAACTACTTTGAAAATATCCTTTGTCAATATTAAAGGCATGTCGATGAAATAAAGTCTTCCGTGTCCTCATGGGAACATCTCTTTGCCCAGTAAATAAGTATAAGACATTATATAACCGAAAATACTCTTTGAAATATAAAATCGAAACAACCTGGAAAGGGCCAGGGTCGAAATCATATTTTACGTTGTCGATCTAGACGAGTGTACCAGGACATAACGCCCAGATGACCGCACCCTATTCAATCACTTAGATAAGAAGTGATCTGGAAACACAAGGCAGTACCTTCTTGGAGCAAGCAACAGTATTAGCCCAGAACAGGGAGCGTAATTTCCAGAATACGTGGTTGCTCTCCTTAGCGCGTTAGGCGTGCAAATCCGAAAGGGCTTCCCAATTTTCGTCCCACTCTTTTTATCCTACAGAGTGGAATCGTCCTACAACATGACAGTACGCTGTTCGTTCTCATTTACCCAGTCTGCGACTCAGCGTCACACAAGGTGACAGACCCTCCGACGTCAAGATCGCTGCGAGTTGAATCTTGGAAACGGCTATGCGAGAAGCTTCAGCGACACTCTACAACTGGCCATCACACCTTCATTACATCATTGATAGCTCCAAACCTGCGGCGGTGCAACCAAAAACCTGTCTTCATATGACACATTTGCTGACAGGACCCTCCGGGCAATGAAGCGGGTTGCAATGAGACTTCGCTTAGTGAACGAGAATTAGGGCTTACGAGGATCGAGGATGATGCGATATGACCCCCGTCGCAATGGCCGCTCCATTGCGTCGCGCTTGCTAATTCAAGATCACAACACACGACAAATCCTGCATACCCTTCACACCGTTGACATTGTTGATCTTCATCCTTCTGCTCCATCTTCTCTACCTATTCGAACCTGGAACAGACAGCGTTGCCAGCTCTTTCATTGTTGCAGAAACCAACACCACAAAAGCACAGCATTACCAGCTCAGCCTCTACACCAACTACTAAAACCACCAATCCAACTGTTGCTGCTATCTACCAAACCTCTCTTCAACCATCTTACTTGATCTCCTTCACACAAAGCAAACATGTGCATGAAGTACCTCGTCGCCTACTGCTGCGGTCACTTCCGTTACCTGGACGCACTCCCCAGTGACCACTGCTCCATCAACCCCTGCACCAAAACCATCACCACCACGCTCCGATGTGAGCAGGTTTGCCACTCCTGCGCCGAGACCTTCCTCCTCCACGAGACTCGACGCACAAAGCTAGTAAACATCGTCCGAGCTGCCGGTCGACCAGTCAAGCCAATGCCGCCAGTCCACATGATGGAGTTCTACCACAACAACCTAAGTCATCACCAAGGAATCCTCTACATCATCTGGCGCTTCCACCGCATGTTCATCCGGGCGTTGGGGGAGCCGGCACCTCCGGATGCAGGCTTCTGGCGCACCTGCTGGGGTTGGAAGGGCTTGGGGGATGCGTGGAAGGCGATTGGCGGCGCTGGCGGGGTCGAAGATACTGCCGTCGACCGAAGCATCTGGAATTTCGTCAACATTCACTTGCACGCCGAGTTCGATCCCGAGTGGCCGTGTGCTCTTATCGGGCACCCAAGGGACTCGGCCTGGCCGGTTGAGGAGAGAGGGTGGGGTTTTGAGGATGGGAGGGAGGAGCAGGAGGTCGTGTCTTGGGTGTTTGGGCAGTCAGCGGAGCAGAGCAAGTGGGAGAAGGCAAGTGAAGCCTTCGGGGAGGCGACTTAGGTGGGGGACGGAAGGATTCGGTGGTTGTGGATTTTCTTGTTGTTTTTTAGGGGTAGTAGCAGGGGATGGAACTAAGGAAGATGTGTTTTTTTCGGAGCCTACGTCTACACCTGCGATTTTTACGGTTTTTTCCTTGTTGTCTGCGAAGCTGATACATCCCCTTCTAGCCCAAATGCCCCTTCCCCGTCACACCGCCCCTCTCCCCACAACTCCCCACAAATCCCCACTCCTGTCCCCCTCCACCTACTCACCCAACGCACCAACCCCCACATTCCTTATCTCCAGGGTCACGTTCATAGAAGCAAAAGCGTTTATCTGGCGCTTTTCTTAGGAACAGCTGCGCGAATGCATGATCTGCCTCACAATTTGTATCTACGGGACTGGAGGCCAGATATTTTATTGGGGGTTTGAGTCTCCGTAGAGGGTGAAAGTCGGGGCTCGACTGTGGCGAGGGAGACATGAGGAGTTAAGACGGTGCAGGCGATCAAGGAGCTCGTTGGACAGAAGGAGAATGGAGAAACCAAAACCCCCAATCGACGCTATCAAACCCTTACCAACCTCCTACTATCCCCCCACCCGCTTTTCAACCGCCCCTTTCCAACCCCCCATTTCCCCATCCCCCTTTGCCTCAACCCCAAATCTCCAAAATCAACCCACCCTTATCATCCCAACAGCATCACCGCAAGAAACAACATCGCCGCTCTTAAACTCAGCGCTAGGTCTTTTGAGGCCTGTCTGCGCTGTTGTTGTGCGGAACTTTTCGTTAAGGGGGAGGTGGGGGGCGGTGACGGAGGATTTGGGGAGGGGGGGGAGGGGGGGGTGTGAGACTTGGGGTAGGCAGAAGGGAGAAGTGGGAGTGGATGGAGAGAGGGGAATGAGAGTACTGCAGGTACCGGCGCCAGAAGTGTCTCTTAGCCCACATCTTTGAAAAATCCATACCTCTTTCTAAACATTTATGGTTACTTGTGCTCGGAAAGGTTTGAAAAAATCCATCAGCGCTGAATCGACGTTTTGTTTGTTTTTTCAATCTTTTCATACCCTTTTTTCACACACAAAAAAAAAGGCAATGGAGGTTTTTTGGCATGGGAGGTACCGTTGTACTGTACGAACAGGTCCTTCCTGAAAGGAGAATTAATCGTCCGTCATGTGGTAGCCCTGTTTTGCCAATATCTGGGGAAGATAAAAGGGGGGGGGGGTAAAGGGTAGATGAGTATATTTGAGAGTATCAGGCGATGCGTTGGGGTTCTGCGCTCTTTTCTCCCCCCCCTTTTCCCCGGACGCTTCACTGCCCTTTCTCTGCGCTTCAGTCGCGCCCGTCTCCGCAACCTTGTTTCTTCGTTATTGATCGAGGAAGTATGTACTTTCGATGAGCAAATGTTTCTGTGGGAATAGTCTGTGGCGGGCTTTCGAGCGCACCTTTGATAATGCGTAAAGGATTTGAAAGCGAGCGGGAGGGGAGAAGGGAGTGAGAACGGTAGAGAATGTCATATTCTCATAGTCAATCGTTTCATCGTGTTTTCGGGGCAGGGGAAGTTTTGGTTTCTTCAGCACATTAGGCAGATGAACCTGTACTTCATTGTATTGACTATTTCGTCCTTCGACTGTGACATCCTTCCTCGGATATTCAAACCCCCTTCTTTCTTGGTTCCCTATTATCTTCTACCCTTGAAGTTCACTCCCCTTAATCTTCGGCTCCATCCTCTTTTCCTAGAGCATACCCTCCTCGAACCCACTTAAGAACCCCCCTCCATGCCTCTCTATCCCCAAATGAACTTCCCTGGAATCTTCCTCCGGTTTCAAGGCTCCTCTCTCGGTTACCAAGTAGCGTTGCGGCTGTTCTCGGCGCCCGTTGTAGCTGCTGAGAAAGAGGGTTGCAGATCTTTGGGGGTTTGTGACGACTGCTATATCTGACGTGGGAAATGCTGGCATGGGAGCCACAGGGGCCTGGGAGAGAATGTGCTGCATTGTTTAATTGTGTGCAGTGTCAAATGCTTCCTATTAGCGTCAAAATAGCCGCGCAAGGAGACGTTAAGGCTGAGCAGAACTTTGCCGATTTCTTGGTACGGCCTTCTCATAAAATTTTGCTTTATCCGGTTCAAGCTCTGACATTTCTATCGATATCAAAGCACTCATCTCCATAGCGGTCTTTCCTTCGACCAAGTTTATTTAGATCTTCCCAAGCTACCACATAGTGAGCGGAAGCCCATTCATCAACCTTTTGCTTCTTCACCTCGCCAGGGATCGCGTTGAATAGGGTGCCTAGCCTGTGGATCCATGAGAACACTCCCAATTAAATGCACGATGACAAACTCACATGAGAGCATCAGGTTGACACCCAACATCAGCCTGAGCATTCTCGATCAAACCCATTGCCTCAGTCAGCAAGCCGTTACCAGCCAGTGCACCAATATACGCTGCGTAGATCTCTCGAGTGACCTCAATGTCGAACCGTCTGACCCTTCCCCAGATATCCCTAGCTTGTCTATCGCCGAAGGGCGCAACCTCGCACGCTTGGAATGCAATTTGGATGCTATTGTAAGTCGGGCCTTCCCTTGAGTGGACGATGTCTTCCCAGAAATCGAGGCTACGGCGCGGCTTTCTGCAAGCTGTGTGGGCCAGCATTAGGGCGTTGTAAAGTTTGGTGTTCGGCTCGATCTCGGAATCCAATTTGAGCATGTTGTGTACCGTCGCGAGTGACTCCCTATCAGCGGCCTCGGCGATACCTTCAAGACAGCTGACGTAGGTATCGACGTTTGGCCTTTCCTCTCTAGTCTGCTGCTGGCGCATATGGCCGAAGACGTGGCAGGCCATATCGCTGCGCTTTCGCTCGAAGAATTCTTTCATAAGGCTGGTGCGAATGTCAATTTCTGTTTCGGTGAAAATTTGGCGGAGAATAGAGTAGGCATCCCAGGCTCGGGATGTGCTGTTGGAATGGTTTGAGATGAAGTCAACAAAGACGTTGCGGACTAAAGCGCGCTGCTCGATCCCATAGTGGAATGTGTGGGTGTTGAGGAGATCTATGAGGTCGTGCATTTCTCCACGCTGGAGGTGAAGTCGGGATAGAGTAGACACTGTTTCTGGCTCGAAGCGCGCTTTTCGCTCGCTCAAATCCTCAACGAGACCCATTGTAGCATCGTAATCAAGGCGTTTGTCGTTACATAGAGCGACTATGAGTCTGTTGACAAGAGGAATATCGGCATCATCTGGTACCTCTTCCGCTCGTAGTCTACTATAAACAGCTCTCGCCCCATCTAGATCCCCGACTTTCATGCGGTATTCGAGCTGCAACAGATGCGTCTGTGCATTGGGTTGAAATCCCCATCTTTCGCCTAGTACCACATATCTTTCGGCTGTGTAGGGGTCATCCAACGAATTCGCAAGCTCCACTAGTCCATTGATTGTCTCGATGTCCGGACGCACGGGTATTTCGTTCTCTTCATTTCTCCGGATCATGATCTTCATCATTCTTTCAATCTCGTCAACGCCTTTTCCCTTTGCAGCTGCCCATTGAAAGGTTATATTCCACGCTCGTTTATCAGGGTCTTTTGCTAGCATTGATTTAAAGATCGGCTCACCCCACTCGAACTCGCCGTGGCGGATGCATAATTTCAAGACGAAAACGTCTGTGTGGAAGGTGGTTGCCCCATTGTTGGCAATAGGGTACATGTACCATTTCTTGGTGTTCTCTAGATCGCCCTTCTTGGCAAAGTAAACCACAATAGCTTGATGGTCTTTGGAATTGAATGCTACGTTATGTTTTTGCATGATCTCGATTGTTTTGACAAACTCCTCAGTGTTCCCCTCTCTAGCAAACCCTTTGAGCACTTGTGTCCATGCCAAGCGATTTGACTGCTCCAGATCGGTATGCCAGTATTGCTCGACGAGATCCCTTGCGTAGAGTGGATCTCCGTACTGCGAAGAAGCTTGTATGAACGATGTAAGATGCTTGCTCCAAGGCACTTTGGCATCTTCCACCTCTGGGGAGGTATCTCTCCGTTGTTTTGTTTCTTTGAACAAGGCCATTGAAAGCTCGTTGTGTGCGCTGTAGTCCCCATCTTTTGGGACGTTCTTTAATGCATTCATAGCCACCCTCAATTCCTCGCTTGAGAGTCCAAAACCCTCCACTTCGGTATAGTTCTGTTGTAGGTATAGAAATGTATTCAAGGCATGCTCTGCCTGCATCACCTCCAGTGGCGTTGGGAAAGTTTGTCTATGGCGGAAGAAATCGATGAACGCTCGCGCCAGATCCGCAGGTGGCGGTGGCCTTGTTCTTTTCCGAAGCATCTCGTTGAGATCTAACATTCGCCCAAGCCCCGGATCCAGATCCACGGGTTTCTGCTCCCGTTGAGGCTTGCGCGAAAACCCCCAGAGGTTTCTCCTCGCCACAACGGGCATTTTCGCAACCCTGCGTGCATGCAAACACTGCTGCATTGGCGGCCGAAACCAACAGCTTGTCTCTGAGTAGAGCTCATTGTATAGTATCCGCCGAAACACATGGCGCGTCAATTGAGTCTTTATCGTAGAGGACATGGGGTTATCTAGATGTCGACAGAGATAGCTAAAAGTAGATATTAGCACTGTCGAATGCTTGGGGACGCCGTAGAAGCTCACGGTGGGTCATGAATGTTGCATTATTAAATCATCCATGAGGTACAATGCCAAGGTCCAGTATATACATGAAGAGAATTGAGGGGTGTATGTATATAGACAGGATCAGCTCGAGTGCATATCTCCAACCGGGGCGGAAATAAGCGCGCGATGCATTAACCTGGGCTCTCTTCGGTTATATACATCATTTTGGTGAGCGAAACGATAAGTACGTTGGCTTATCTTCATGTTAAATTCTATTCCTGCCATGAAGGCATTTCTATGGCTACTTAGCTACCAACTTGCAAATCCGCTCAATTACAGGCATCAAGGCCAATGTTCTTCGATAGCACATAAAGCCAGAAAGCCAAATCGGCAAAGCTAATGCGGTATCTTCGTGAAGTGGACTTGAAAGTCTGGTAACTCATGTTCGTGTAGATGCGGCTACAGAAAGATGGATTTTCGAGACGTGGTCGCGCCGCTGCGTTATATCCGAGTATCTGGATCTTCTTCACAGCTCACGGCGGAATAGAGTGAGTGTTACTCATTACGCATCAGACATGCGTGAGACTGGTCAGTCGAATCCGTTGATATGGCACCTCTAAGGCTTCTTCGAAGAAGAAAAAAAAGATCGTACGCCGCCGATGCAGAAGCTAAAAAGCTGAAGTAGAAACTCTGTAAGTCGTAAATTCGTGATTCGAAAAGTCCAGGCACCTCGCAAATGCGAATACTATTCCTGGACCGTTCGGGTTTCCTTCCATCCAGGCCCCTGTATCTCTTAGCCAAGAGATCAGCACCTGTTTATCCATGAAACGCCAATTCGCCGGGCCTGCAAGGAACCCTAACGGCCAAAGTAGAAATCTTTAAATGTGAGTCCAATTCGGCTCATGAGCCAAAGCTGACTAAACATCAATCATCTCAGCATCGTCCGCCAGAACTTCGTCCGCCGGTCCCCAATTTCCCTCGTAGATGGTAGCACCAGCTCGTCTCCTTACTTCCGCCCATTGTACACCTGCTGTTCGAAGAATCTGGTCCACGACTGGACGATCTGACGCCCGAGGAGAGATCATCCAGCGAACTATACCGTCAAGAGCCTCTTGGTTTTTCGCGTCGATCATGAAGGCCGGCGGCTCCGCAAGTTCGCCACTACGCCGAAGCTGAAAATGGCTCTTCTTTTGTCCCTCCCGTCGGCGACGAAGGAAGTTCGGCGAACCAAAATCTTCGCCGCCGGAGTCCGATCCGTAGAATTCTTCTAGTGATTCCTTATCTGAAAGTGGCTTGCCAGACGAATCTCGGAAGATCTTGCTGTCTTCCGAACTCCACGTTAAGCTCGGAACATCACTCATGTCGCCTGTCCTCAATCGCTGCCAAGAGGCCCCATTGTCTGGCAGCATTACGTTGCCAGCAATCTCAAGCATGATCAAGCCAAGAGCAAAAATATCAGCTGGCTTGTCAAACTGACCCATCAGAATTTCTGGTCCAATGTATTCGCGATCGCCTTCTCCGTCTATTCCAGGCTGAGCTGGCCAGTTGACTGCCATACCAAAATCCCCGATCTTCAAGACACCCTCGAATGTAATCAAAACGTTAGCAGGCTTGAGATCCAGGTGGATGAAGCCCAAATCATGAATATGTTTGAGACCCTATCAATTAGTTCAGCAAAGTACCACAGATGCTACAACAAGGACTTACGAGGGAAAGCTCTAGCATAATTTTCCAGATCCTGAAGTCATCAAGCCGTGCAGAGTGCCCAACCTTATCTAGAAACGTCTTTAGAGTACCCTCCTCACAGAACTCGGTTTGGATGTACAGATGGTTATTGTCCTCCCAGCTGTCGAAAAGATTCACAGTATGGTCGGCCTGTCCCAACTCTCTTAATATTGCAACTTCTTGGAGCTTACGCTGCCGGTCTTTCGGCCCAATGTAGGGGTGGCGGGATTTCTTGACAGCCCAGACTCGATCTGGAAGTGGCGTTTTTGGTGAAGTACGCTTCGTCGGAAGCGCAAAGTAATTGCCAGTATTCTTGTCTTCTTGAGCTCTCGTCACGCGATAAACGCTGGAGAATTCCCCCGTGCCAATCACTTCCACTCCGTCAAATCTGCATGTCAGGCTCGGATCTACCTCAACTGGAGCAATGTGAGCCGATAAGTTGATACTCGACCTGCTCTTTCCAAATGGCAAGAAAGACTCTCTGGAGGTAGTAGGCGTCGCGGGAACAAATGATGAAGCAGTGGGACTACTAATCACATCCTCCATCGGCCGAGCTGTGTGCAAGTCCCCATGTCCTGAGATCGACAAATTGCTAGGGTCCGGGGGAAAGACATGTTCCCGAGGCGTGTGCGGTGACATCCGGTTGCAAAGGTCGTTAACCGGACTTGCTGGAAAAAGAGGACTTCTTTTAGTTTTTGACTTTCCTATATGCAGAGAGGGGGCTGTATGAAAAGGTTTGAGAGGTGCTGGAGACTTGAAGTTTCGTAATAAACGAGAATGAGTCAAAGAACGGGACACCGACGAAAGGCTTCTGAATCTTAAGGCAGCTGATGGAGATTCGTCCATCAAACTGTCGCTGTCTTCATCGACGCTTCCAGACGGTGTCCCAATAGGAATCAACTTACAACTTTGCTCTTGTTCAGACGACTGAAGTCTCTCATTGGGCGAAGCGCTGCAAGCATGGCTTCCAGCCTCTTGCTTCAACGTACTACGTTCAACGTGTCTGGGTTGCGCAGAGCCCGTCCCAAGGGCTTGCTTCGTTGGGGTCGGAGGCAACTCAAAATCAACACTGGATTGACTATCTCCTTTACCATGCATAGAATATCCTTGGTTCTCAGCGTCAACGCTAAGAAAGCTTCCGCGCCGGTCAATGCTACCGTGTGCAAAGTTACTGCCAAATACACTGACACCCTTCCCAAATGTTCCAGGCGCAGGACGAGTTGCATGTGCGCTGAAAGGGGTCGAAGGCGTCCCAAATGAATGTCTGACATGACGAGTTTTGCTGATTGCAATTTCAGGTGCCGCTGCGGGAGTAGCTGTCCCGATCATACTATGCCGTTTGCAGGGTGTATCTGGCATCTGGTCGGTACTGCTGCGGAAATCGGATTGCGTGTCATCCATGTTCCTATTGCGTTTCGAGATCAATCCTGTCGACATGAACGCCGCAGGTAGAGGCTTCGTTAGCTTATAGTTCTCAGGAGTTGCAAAGCATGTCTCCGTAGATCCCTGAGTAGATGTATTGTTAGAGACAACCTCGCATGATACTGGCCTCGCGCTACCTAACGGCATCGACTTGGAAAAGTCGACCATAGTCCTTCGGTGTTCTGGTTGACGGATCGGGATATGCGTTGGCGAGTCTTCCGCCATGCTTGAATTAGAAGAGGATTGCGTTAAAGTCCGAGACAGAGGATGTCGAGGGGGTTGAGCTTGGTTTCCGGAGCCCTGAGGCTTAGCACTGTGTTGGGATATTGGATGCGCAGAAGCATTCGGAAGGCTACCTTGAGATGAAAAAGGGCTGTCCCGTGTCATGGATGGCAAGAAGTTGTCGAGCGACATTCGGAATCGGCTTTTGGGCACACCTTGCCCAGGGGTAGCAAATTCAGAAGCAATGTCGACGTTGGGTTTGGTCCGCGCAAAACTTGGCTTCTCGTGCCGTTGCTGTAGCGTTGTCTTACGCAAAGAGGAGGTACGTCTCGGCATTGGAGATTGAACACTGGAGTATTCAGAAGGTGTAATATCCATCCTGGATCCGTCGTAATGGCCTTCGAGCTCAGCTTCATGGTCAAAAATGTTGAAATCTGGGCTGAATATGCCGCCATGCAAACTTCTTCTCTTGGCTGACGGGCTTCCAAGACTCGCTTGATCTAAGTTCATGATCCCATCACTTCGCTTAAGAGGACTGGATTTGGCAGAAGAGCCCCCGAAGCTCGCAGTCCCTCTCTCGACCCTTGCGAGCGCGCGATGCGGCGCAAATGTTAACTCAGGCTTTTGACTCCCAACTGACCTGAATTTGCTCTCTGAAACGTTTTCTCTGACTGGGCTGATACTCCGATCGACCCTGTTTTCAACATCGTCGCTCGATCCTCCAGACGACCGAGGCGTAGCATTTCCGTGATCACTGGAGTCACTAAGGGTTCTCTTACTCGGACTTCGCTGGCGCTGGGAGCTCCTTGACCTTGAACCCATGCGCATTGGACTCAATTTCCGTGCGACCGCGCGATTCTGCCTCGCGCTTGGTGGATAGGGAATCGCTAGCGGAGAAGGTGGCGCAAGAGGTGAGTAAGATAGTAGGGTCTCTGACACCGATCTATTCGAAGGCGAAACGTGAGGGGGCGAAAGAGGTGAGCTGGATGATGGGGATGTTGACTTGGAGGTTATTAATCGAAATGTCGGACCTTTCGAGGGAGACCGAGAGAGTGAGCGCCGAAGCTGCCTGAAAGCTGAACTGGGATCAACATGATGGATATGAGTTGGAGACGGGAAGTGCAAAGTCCCGCCTGCATCGCTACACGGGGAGTATGTCGCAACCATGAAGACGTTCGGCAAAGGCCACCAGCACTTCTAAACAAGTTGTTCTTTGTCCAACGTAGTGCGATAGAATGCTTCGAATGGAAGGAATTTTCGTTGATGTGTTTGTTTACGAGGATATCGTAATCGTAGCAGATGCGAGGATGTCGTCAGTGATCGGAGCTTGCGGTTTCCGACGTGAATGTGTTTGTCCAGCACATGCGAAACAGTAGGAAATGGGTCGATTGGAATGTTGCCAAGAGATGAAATGGATTCTGTGCGTCAAGTGATTCGTCCCCAGTACAACTTCACTCTTCCTTCTACCCCATCTACCCTCTGCACCCCGGATACGACGGCTCGCCGCTACCGTGGTGTACTGTAAAGCTACCACAGGATGATTATTGAAAGGGTGGCGGTTGTAGTAAGATGTGATGCGATCGAGGATATTCGATTGGTGGTCAGGCTGCAAGTGGAGGATGTATCTTTTACGATTTCAGAGTTGGTAGGGACTGGCAAATGAATGCAAGAGGGCCTTTGATATATGGTAACGGGGTATGTCGTCGGTGGATTGTTGTTGTTGTTGATGGACGTGGTGTTAGAAATGATGAAAGCTGTCCGTGTCGAATGACCACGCGTTGTAGTAAACAAGCACGCAAATTCAGGGTCCTACGGGTGTGGCAAGCTAAGACTAACCCTGCAAGATCGAGTACAGTCGGGCAATCACACACTTGGGGCTCGCTTTACATAATCATCGGGGGCATCAAGCGCGTGCGGCATGGCATTGAGTTCGGTGCTTCGGCTCCATAAGGTAAGGTAAACCACCTTACCTTACTGTTGTAATTGATCGGCGGTTTATTATCTCTGAACGAGCAAACGAACGCATTGGTTTGATCCACCAATCATCTCGGACTGCTGACGACATAGGAGAAAGCATAAAGTCTGTACTGATCTCAAGTCACATCGAGTAAAAGGAAGGTCCAAGGGTCTCGAGACACTTCGGTGGCATGTGTTTACTTTGCTGAAGCCTTGTCTGCCATCTTGATCCTTGATCCTGCCTAACACCGCTGCTACACCCTAAGAGCTGGATTCAAGATAATGAGTCGGAGCCAATACTGGATCTCCGGCAGGGCCGAGGCTACGTGCGGTAGTAGAAGTCGGATCTATAGCAGCCGCAGCCGATAGGGAACCTGAGGACACGTCAAACCAGAACATTGACATGATACCTTATGCATCTGCATATCAAAAGAGTCAGCCGGCGAGCCTACCAGGATGAGCTGTGTCTAGTTCGCGGCAGAAGTTCTTACAGATAGATTTAGGCTCTTCAGTACTCCCTCTGTCGAACCAAAGACCTTCGTCCGTGTGGCTTGCTTGCCTGTACATCGTTCTCAGGGACTTCTGGGTCTTCACAGAAGAGGTAGCCTTGATGGTTGCAGATGTGAACTATGCGCTGAAGGTTGAAGTCCATGCTGGGGTATCTATATCACGGAAATGTCTGACGGTTCTAGTTCAAGAATTATATTGCAGGAACAGAGAAATCAGGTACTCTGGTTCGATTGTCGATAATCTTTCAAATAGGATATGCAGCTGAAGACCACTGCTCCGACTGAGATGCTTATCTTTGATAGATACTGTTGGTTGAGCTCACCTATCCATCCTGAGATGTCCATATTGTATTATAAAACATCTAGAATACTACTACCTCATGCTGCTTCAATCTGAAATCAACTTTGTACGGTGACGACGGGAGTACAGATTGTAATCACGTGACAGGGCTGACGCTAGTGGGAGGTTCTGCCAATGGAAGGTTCCTGGTTTTTCGGCACTGTACTCCGTACCTCTAAAGGGCCTACCTCCGTAATTTATGTATTCCCTCCCTCCGGGTCACCGTTTGCCAGACACGCCGGACGGACTCTTCGACCCGACAACATGCACCATGCCGCCCACTGCATACTGCAATCACAGCGATTCTCTCGTTCCACTGCTGAAGGAACACCATGAGATATGATGTTCTTGGATTGCTACGTGGATCGACTTCATCACAGTGAGTGACTGATTACTAAGGTACTCCATCGAAAAGCTGCAGTCATCCACCTTAGCGGCCCTCTTTCTCCAATCAGAACGCCAGGCAGCCACAGGACTTATACCGCAGTCACACTACGTCAGGTACCAACCTGGTTTATCATTACCAATACTGACGTGGTCCTGTAACAAATGTCAAGTCAAGCTGGGGGCCATGGCTTTACCTTCTGGGGAAATGCCTGACACTTCCAGTGGAGACAACCTAGCAAAGATAGAGCCGGCCGAAGCGGATGATGGAGTCGAAGCAGGCAGACGTGACACTCAACACTCATCAGTCTCTCCCCCACCGCTGATGCGAGCATCCACCACTCCCCGCTTTTCAAATCCTTCGTCGACGTTGAGCTCTCCAAAACCGTCCCGCGAAGCCTCGCCCATCCGACCTCCGCTGAAGCCAGGAATCTCAGAAGGTTCCAAGGGATTGAGATCACGGAAGAATAGTACTGACATGAGCCTGAGCCCAACCCGTTCTTCTGGTGCATCACAAATACCCACCGTCCCATCCGCAGCAGCGGTACAGAGAGCACTTTCAGTGGCCGGTACGCCACAACTGCAACCATCTGCAAGCTCGGAATCACCTATTGACGTGCCGAAACCTCAAAGACCCAATAAGGCATCAAGTGGCAGCAGTGGCCAATCAGGATTAAACGCGTCACGGGTGAAGTCCCCTCCGCCGACAGCTGTTAGCAAATCGTCGATTACAACGCTTCGCAAAACAGAACAAACATCCTCTACGCCAAGCATAGTATTAGAAAGACCAACGCCAACCGCTTCTTCAAGTACGCAGACAGAGGGCGATGCAGAAGACATTATAGCCCGGCAAGGGATGCGCACACCAAACAGGGGAATCAGCGCAAGCGGCTCTACGCTCGAGACCGTCCGAGAGAGTAGCGTTCCCGCGACGCCTGCTATCGGGACAGGTTGGGCACAGGCTGAGCGAAACCGAGGATCGGATCGACCAGAACGGATTGATGAGAATCCCACGGGAGATGCTCTGGGGGAGGATGCACAACCGAAACCCGAAAGTGGTAGTGAGAGCGGTGGTAATAGAAGCGCTGGAGCCCGCAATGAACACAAGGGCCCAAAGAAGGCAGCAACCACCAACAGCTCTGCAAAGCCTCAAATCATGCATACTAAACGGTCTTCCACGCAGCTTCATCCTGCCAAGGGCAAGACCGGAAGTGAAAGCACCGTCAAAAACATGACCGTCGAAACTGAAACCGTAAGCTCGATACCACAGGTTGCTCTCGGTGGTGGGGCTGGTGAACGCAGCGTGCCTAGTAGGACGGATACAGGAGGAAGCGTACGTCTCAAACCAAGTATTGAGACGATCCGGCCGAAGAAGGAGAAGAAGAAGGTGGTGCGGAAAGCACCTTCGATCAATTCTGGCACTGGTGGGTTTCAATCTAGACGTTTTCATCATCATCATACACATGCTCGGCCTCCATCTCCTACCATTTCGTTATCTATTAGCTCCCCTGATTTTGCGAGTGGCTTTGCTATGGGCTACAGTAAGGCTGAGTCCAACTTGCGCAATAGCAATGCGAAGGACAAGCTCACGCAAAGCAATCTGGGCCAGAGCCCGCCCACTCCAAGTAGTCCATCAAGTTCAACACTAACAAAATTCCGAGTGCGTACAGCCTCCTCTAAAGCAGATATTTTCGAAGCCAAAGTGGCTAGCGCTCTTGATCAGACCAACTCTTCGGACTCAGATGAGACTTTTGTTTACGAGTCCAATCCTCCTGAGCCATTTTCGGCACGGCCTCACCGCTTCCACTCGCGAACGCCAAGTGCAACATCCATGGCAAGTCAGATAGATCCTTACGGTAACAGAGCTAGGCAAGAAGGGCACCATAGCATTGCCGGCAAGAAAAGCATGAAGTTTACTAACAATCCATACACTGCAATCGACCCTAGCGAGGAAGGAACAGTTCGTGGGCCTAACCATAGCCGGCGGACCACTGGTGGAAATTCAACACACCACCACATTGGACGGCATGGACGAGGTGGTCACACCTCCCTTTTTGACCAAGAATCTCCTTTCCCTGGAGCTGCCAAGCCTTTACGTTCCGCAGCGAGCAACGTTGCTCAGCTAAATTCTCAACCATCGAGTCCTCGAAGCCCTCATGTTCTACGGGTTCCTGGAAGTGGTAAGAAACCCAAGGAGCCTTTGGTATACGACCTCGAAGGCGAAGGCGCTGATGATGAGCGGACTCCTCTCATCGGATCAACTCGGTCGGGACGGAACCGCATTCGCCGTCCACTATCTGGGAGTTCAAGGCGTAGCTACACAACGGAAAAGGAGCATCGCTGCTGCCGGCGAGTCACTGCTTACGTTTCGCTAGGGACTCTCCTGGCGCTACTCGTAGCTGCGGTTGTGGCTGTCCTGATACTGTGTTCGCAGCCATTGCGGAACGTTTACGTCAAGGACATTCAGAATGTGCTCGCTTCGGAGCAAGAGATGATGCTCGACCTCCACGTCCATGCCACGAATCCGAACCTGTTAGCAGTCCAAGTCACCGCACTCGACGTCTACATATTTGCCAAAAGCAAGCACGTAGGCACCGGTCAGGCCTGGCGAGATCAGCATCTGCATCACCCCGGATCCCCCCATCAATCGCGATCCGAACCCGCCCCGTACAAGACCCACCCCCAGAAATCAAGACCCACCCGCAAGACGTACGAAGATCCGAACTTCCATACAACCGACGACCCCATCGACGACCCCCTCCCGGACCCAGGAACAGACTCCCAAACCATGCTCCTCGGCCGCATCTTCGAATTCGACTCCCCCCTTATATTTGAGCCCTCCCCCTTCCGCAGGCACTCACAGTCTTCCATTGGGGAAGTCCGTCTGGCTAAACCAGGCAACAGTACAGAGGAAGGTGGAAGCGACAGATGGGAAAAGGTGCTGCTGTATGACTTTGAACTGAAAGTCAATGGCTACATGAGGTATACCTCTCCGTTGGGCACGAAGACGCGGAGTGCGAAAATTGTCGGCAGTGTTATTGTGCATCCCGAGGACGGCGTGGATAGAACGGGCGGCATGGCCATTTCGAAACCCAGAATATCGGACGCCGCCGGGAGGAATGCTCTACCCGACGGGTTCCGCGGAGCTCAGCGGGGCGTGAAGGTTCGGTTCGTTGCTTGAGTTGTGTGAGAGCATGGCATGGGTCATTGTGCTATTCTTTATGACGTCCTAACGACATTACGAATTCCATTTTTTCATGTATTCCCAAAGCATGCGGCGGAGTTTTCCTTAGCTTTTCCTACGAGGGAAACGCATGTTGGAATACCCCTGTTGGGATAATACGTGCTTTTGGAATGGGGGAGCGTAGAGTTTGGGAATGGAGAGTTGGGAGGGAAGAGCGAGAGTGGAGATATACCCTGTACGAGGCTACCTGTATTACTTGGGCTACTAGAATGTATGTTAGGCAATTGACAGATATCCATTGGATTACACGTGCTGCACTGTGGCTGGGGTGTAGTGCCTGGGTGGGTGGGTGGGTGGGTGGGTGGGTGGGTGTAGTATCCCCAAAGCACTAGGTGCGGAGTGGTGACCGTATGCTTTCAACCACAGCAACCATGACTCTAAAACGCGGTATAAACCTCGATCTTGAAGATCTTGCTTGAGAGGTCGGGTTATAGAAGGGGGGGGGAGAGTAAAGATTGTTGTGAACCCGAAGACCTCTCTCTGTGTTACGGTGATAGTGGCTACGATGCTGGATTAGTATACGGGCCGGAAATGTGAGTCAACGCTTGTAGGAACTGGTGTGTTATTAATATCCAGGCTTTCATCTCTAAGGTACCTTAGGCTCGTAGCCTTTCTATAAACATACACCATTGCCTTGAGCCCTCATATACATAGATCCACATCCCAAAAATGCAACTGCACAAATCCATTTCAGTAATACGATATACTAGGGCCTAAGGTACTGCGAGTGCTTGGAGTGAACACCCCCTCCCAACCATATTGTGGTTCCTCGTTGGTTTGAGCCAGGGCCGAGCTTGAGGTTCTTGCTTTGCTTTGCAAAAGATATTTGGGGTTGGGGGTCGTTCTTGACGAATTTAGCGGGGAAGTCCAGCTCAACTGCACCATTGGCGAGTGCAATGACTGTGCAGGGTTTTGACGTGTTTTTGAACAAAGTTCGACTTCTGAGGACGCTTCATGGGGAGACTGGACCGTGTGATCTTCGGCGGTGAAGGATAAGCTGGTTTTATAAGCTGCTTCGCTGATTCCGATCAAGTTCACTTCTCTGTTGGGAATAACCTAAATGCGACTTTCCGCGTTGAGCTGAAAGATAGATACATCATCGATAGGTGCTATGGGTGAACGGTTTCAATTTGCGTTAGGAATCATAACAGGTCGAAGTCGTCTAATTTATCCCGATACTTCAGGACATTCCTCTTCACCTTACTCGAGTCCACCCAGGTCACGAAATCTTCCATGTTCCTCGTTACTAGAAAGGCGCCGTCCGTAACGACTTCCGGACCCACACGGACATGACCCTGCTCTATGAACTTCAAGGCGCTCTGGACTGTATCCGCCATGCCCAGTCTCGTCATTACAACGCCAAGTCTTCTTCGTGCCAGCCGGCTGACGCTGAGCTTACGCTCTACTTCACTGAGTTTGGAGGCTTGAGAGAGAATGCCCATGTCGTAGAGCTTTTCTAGCAGAAGGTTTTCATGCTTGTGGCGGAAGGGGGAGGTTGGTGGAAGGAAGGAGAGGAGGTGAGCGAGTTGTCTGTTCAACGAACAGCGTTTTAGCGGGCTGGGTTGATGGGAAGATAAGAATGTTTGGGGGAGTAGAATGGGATGGAAGGTACCGTAGCGAACCGCATATACGGTTATATTTGCTATAGTCGGCAGGGTTCTGGATAGCATAGCGGCGAAGGATGGAGGCGGTGCGGTGGTTGGTGTCGGACTTATAGGTCGTAAAGTCGACCTTACGAAGAAGCCTGCGAAGTGGTGGGGTTTAGTATATCGTACAGAAGCGTCATGATCGATTGTGGAGAAGGGACGACTTACTTTTGCTCATGATGTTTGAGCTTGCGAACCATAGTGATCAGGTGGTGGGGAAGAAATTGCAGGAACGCGGAGACCGAGGTGATGATTGGAGCTGCAAGAAGTGGTTCTAGAGCAAGAATAGGACAGATCAACGGCCTGGACAAACGCGAAATTAATGATTTGACAAATTAGAGAGACGGTGCTTGGTTTGCTATCTTAGTGGGTTAAACTTTCACTGCCGCGCGTTTATCCATGTAGCCGCTTGGATTATTCTTCAATATCATATCTAACGTAGGCAACAGGAGACCTCACTGACCATCCACATTATACATAAGAATGGGCTTGAACACAATGACAAAAGTGCATCTCGCGCTGCCGAATTTACAATGTATCTATAAGCGGCAAGCGAGTTCTGTTGCAGCTGCTCTAGGTATGACTTAGTTTAACCCCCTTAACTCTACGCTCATGCTGATATCCATCATAGCCAGTCTCGATCGAATCGAGAGGCAGCAACCGCGAACCCAGCCTCTAGCAGAAAAATTCGCCGCTCCTCAACCTGTCAGGAACTCCAAGACCCACGATTTTGCGAAAAGACTGGCCCAAGAGATGGGTAGGAATAGACCATTGAGCCCCCATGAAAGAATAGAAAACAGGCGCAAGGCAGTGGAGTCTTTGGACAAAAAGGGCCGTGCAAGAGACCTGGAGAAACTGCAGATCAGGAGGTGGAAAGCTGGGGATTTATATGCACCGCATGATCTGAGCCCAGTCGAGATGCAGAAGTGGAGGAAGAGGCATAAGTCGAATACGGACGTGTTTGACGCTTTAGCTATAAACCCGCTGCACGAGTACAAGGTATGTGTCTTTCGCGTTATGTAGAAACTATGTTCCTAATGCAAGTATTATATAGAACTTTTCTATCATGACCGAGTACATGACTACTATGGGCAGGATAAAGCACTCCAATGAGACCGGATTGCGGGCAGTAAACCAGCGGCGCATAGCAAAGGCTATTCGGCGAGCTATTGGTATGGGACTCATGCCAAGTGTGCACAAGCATCCGGAAATTTTAGAAGCTGAGGCGAAAGCTCGCGACAGTAAAAGGTTTAACGCATATTAATGCGCCTGTTGTCACATCCTGTCGGCCAATCTCAAGCTACGTGTGCGCCACAGATTGGAGGGGAATTCTGATAGTATTGATGTTGACGTACGCTCGGCGATGGGCATCTAAGTCTAGTTATGCTCGCAAGCTCTTAGTTCCACCCTGTTACAGCAACTTAGCAAGAGTGCGAGCCATTGAGGCTCTCTCGACCAGACCAGTTCCGGGACTTGATTTCAATCAATGCAGCGGCCCGTGTGGGAATTACAGAGGAGTTCACGAGGCTTCCTGGGCATAGATCGGCGAACAATGGCCATCCAAATAGGACGCAGCGTTGGCACTACTCCATGGCGTTACTTCATAGCGTTCCCTGACCGCGCGGACATCTATCTTCATAGGCGGGTCGCTCGTTAAAGCTTCTAGTGGATAAGACGCTCTTGTACATAATCAAATACCTCTCATACATAGCCGGCTGTCCATACAAACATCCTCCCTGCTCACATATCCATGTGGACCAAGAATCCTTGTCGCCAACTCTCCGGCTCATCGCTCACCCTACCAGAAAACCCTCACACCAAAGATTCCATGACACCGCAGCCACGCCCAGACGTCAACAAGCCAGACCATTAGCCATCCACGCATCCACCCGCCTTTCCATCCCCTAGCCCCCATACCAACCTACCAGAAAACTCTGCTTCCCTCCCACCAGCAAGCCAAATCTCCCCCCCCCCTCAAATCCAACCACACCCGCTATATCTCCCCACCCCTCTTTCCCTCCCTCCTCTCATATCCAGCACATCCCATCCAATGTTACATGCCTTACCTACCTACCCTCGCTCCGAGCTCACTATCCCGAAACCACCTAACCTTGCTCTTTTCCACGGTCTTGAAGCTTGGAAAAGATGATGAGATTAGGGGTAGAAGCTATAGGTGATGGTTACGTGGTTTTGTTTGATTTTGGGGATGTTTGTGAGGGCGGTGAGGGAGTGCGGTGGTGGGTACTGGAAGGTTGGGGGAGGGGTGGGGGATGGAGGGGAATGTGGAGTTGGCGATCTAGTCCTGTGGGTAGTCGACTTGGTCATATGGGAACAAAAATCGAAAGGATTATAAGCTCATGAATCTTTAATTCGTCTACCTCATCACTCCGTAGCCTTACGCACCCACACCCTCTATAATACACCCTCAACCCTCCACCGCTTCACCGCCGCATCCCCGCCTACACTCACCACCACCTTTCCCCCGACCCCCCACGCTACCCCATTCACACCCTCCTTATGCGCCCCTCCCACCTTAATCCTCCTTCCCGGGGTTTCAACTCTCCAAACGAAAATATTCGTGTCCAAACCGCTCGAAACGGCGAACTTGCCGCCATCATGCCACGCTATCGAGGTGACGCGGCCTGTGTGCGCGGACCACCGAGAGATGGATATCTCCCAGGTTTTACAATCGTAGACGGAGATTTTGCCGGAGGAAAAGCCGACGGCGAGGAGGGAAGAGGTGGGGGAGAAGGAGAGGGTGGTAATGAGGGAAGAAGGGTCGGGGATATGCGTAATGGGAGATAGGGAGGAGGAATAGATATGTAAAGTGTTGTCGTCGGCGCCGACGGCGATGAGATCCTTGCTGGCGGCGATGGCGGTAGGGGAGAAGGATGTTGGGAGCTCTTTTTGCAATTGGCCAGATTTGAAAATCGAGATGCTCTTGTGGGTAGCCACGAAAGCGCAGCCATTTGCGGTTGCAACGCCCTTGGGTTGGCCGTCAGTTTTTGACGACGAGCCCGTGAAGATTTTGGCGTTGGGGTCGACCGAGCGAAGTGTGTCGTCCCAGCCGACGCTGTAGATGGTGCCTTCGGGGGAAGTAGCGATGCCAGAGACGTAGTTTGTGTGGGATTCGCCGTCCACGGTTTCGGCAAGGCCGCTTGAGGTCTCCCAGGAGCAGATACGGCCGTCACTGCTGCCGGTGAAGAGTGTTTGTGATTTGGCTGTGGAGCTACTGGCTGCGATAGAAGTGATATTCTTCTGATGGCCTTGGACAACTCTGTGGGGTT
>JAABUL010002440.1_pt1 | contig 30824 bp, 10 predicted proteins | sample 5559151 | NCBI WGS metagenome assembly JAABUL01 (sample SAMN10711876, study PRJNA513368) | rock metagenome | isolation source: Antarctica rocks | place: Antarctica: Victoria Land, Pudding Butte sud
AAGAGAGGGGGTGGGGGGGTTGTTGTGTGTTTTTGTTGGTGGAGGAGAGGGTGGGACTTTTGCTTACTTTAGGTGGTGGGGATGGGATATTGAGGGAGTGCTGTTTGGTGGATTTGGAGTTCTGGTTTTTTTATGACGTTCGACTCTTTTTGGGAGGGTTGTTTCTTGGAAATTCTGATGATTGTGTTTGTAGGGTTGAAGCTGTATATATGAGCAAGTACTTTATCTTGTTCTATTGACCACTGCTAATAACGTCATTTGATAGTGATGAGTGTCCAGCCACTGCATCAATTCAACGCTATGATTAGCTCTTCGTACACTTTTCACCTTAAGGAAAGATATTCATCATGAGCGGCAGCTCTCCTCTGTTGCTGACCAGAGGCTACAGCTCTTGTAAGTCGGCGTCCGAATTCAGCTGCCCACCGCCCATCTACAGGGGTCCAGTCAGATTATTCCGAATGAGACTGATAAACACAGGCTCTTTTCTTATATTAACGTCACGTCTTGGCTCCGTGAACAGATGCTTGCTGATGGAAAATTGGAGATTTTGTGAATATGGCAGGTTATATTTAGATCTGAGACTATGACTCCACGTTCTTTGCTTAGCTTTTGCAATCTTGTCTATTCTATGTGTGCAAGGTTGCGGCTGCGAAGGGTAATCATAATAGGCAGGCTCGAGGAATTTGATATTCTGGGTAATGAAATCGGTCATGAGCAGGATTTGGACCTTGTGGTTTCTATGTTGGGTGATAAGCTGTCTGGCTGTCTGGTCCAACAAGCCGTAGACGATTGCTACGGAGACGTTGGCATTTTGCTATTGCGGTCAAATACTCAGGGTGATGTTCGGTGTGGGAGAAGACAAGTGTGACGAGAGCGCCTGGTGAGGCTTCCTGTACTAAAATTTTCTTCTCTTGTAGCCTGCTTGGCCATACGCTGATTTGGGTGCTTGAGCAATCTTCATCTCTCCCGTTGGCAGCTTGATTGGGTCATTGAGGATGTGTAGGAATGATAGGTCGTTCTCATCATCCATCATTGTGAAGAACATATTTCGTAAGTAGGGAAATATCTTTTGTTGCCGATGTCCAACCGAATGATTTGCGGGTCTCGTAGACCGGCCTTAGCAGATTCAATCAGCGAGTTGGGAATTTTCGCTGGGAATTACACGATTGCCGGTATCACGTGGAAAATTTCTGTCGATTGAGCGAGAGGTTCCTTTCAAAACAATTGGTCGGCTTTGTCCAAGGCGGCGTACTGGACTGATGGTATTTCGAGTCGTATTTTGACCATTAGTTGGAGAAGCCACCCGGGGGTAACTATGAGTGTTCGGCGTTCGTGGTCATAAGTCCAAAAAGCTATATTGTTGATCCTGCGTCGATGCTGACACCTTGTAAGAACACTTGCCGTCATGATAGATTAAGTTGATTGGGATCTTTCGAGATCAAACTTGGAGACTCAAGAGCTCGGATGGCGTAAAGTGGGTTGCTACTTAATGCATACCTTCCAAGCTATCGCCTCCGACGAGCAAGGCACTGTCAAGCTCCGTTGCTCGGTCTAGCTGTTGTAAACCTCTAGCCTTTTGAGAGCGGATTACCGAGCGGGCGAGAATATCATTCCCCGAACGCCAATTCCTTGGCTGTTGACAAGCCTGATTCGACACGGTGATGAGGACTAGCATTTCCAAAAAAAGATGAAAGAGCAGTACTGGGATCAAAAGAAATCTACGTTGAACGAAATAAAGGGTATATTGCTAGGTAAATCCGCCTTCGAGACCGTTAATGCCGTACGAAACGACGACATGTCTGGCTGTATCCCCACCACCAAATCAAGTCTTGACACTAGCTGTTCCTTAATCTCAAAATCGTATAGATATATTGGCCAGTCCTTTCATTGATACCCCAGCCCTATAATGAGACCGAGTATATCAGCTTCACTGATCCGCGTAGTAAGTTGCCCGAATTTGTCAGACTTCCAACCTTTGCCGCGAGGTCGTTCCTCATAGGGAGATGAAACTTACCTCCCAGAACCCTGCCACACCGCCCGCAAGAGACACGAGAGCATCTGCATATGAGGCCAGATCCTCCCATTGCATTGATTCGGTACTTGTGAGGATGAGCTCAATGTCCCCGCATCTGAACGGCATATGATTCGGTGGTGCTGCCAAAAAAGGGCTAGTATTTTGAAAAGCTTTGGTTATGGATGATACTGTGTTCCAGAGTGGACCGAAGGAGTGTACGACCGGGTTTCCATTTGGTGAGGCGGTTATCGCCAAAGAAAGACTGCTGTAGAGTAATTTCCACTGCCCATATCTAAGGGGGCCAGAGCCTTGAGACGAGATTAGTGACCTGGAGATGTGTGCAGAATTTAGAGCAATTAGATCTGGAGGAGGGACAGAAATGTGACCTTTGGAATCGATGACTGGAAATGCAAGAGAATTGCAGATCACGGGAATGAGCGCAAAGAGGGCGGAGTAATTGAGTGGGAAGTGCATAACGAATCTTGTATGATTACTATAAAGACAGGGGTACAGGTCTCATTTCTTTTTGAGAGAGAATTCAAAGGTATCGCAATGGCCTTATGAGTCGGTTATAGTCGCGGTCAGACATGGTCCGCTCACCGATTGAAACGAATCGGGTGTTTTCCAGATCGGCTGCAGCGAGGCAGCCTAACGACGAAGATGCAACATTGCATAAGCGTAAGCGTTTCATGATGTCTGTTTCTCAAGTCTCCACTATCATCGTAAAACTTTCATGCGGCGGTCTTAGCATCGCCGGAGAAAATCCAAAAACCTCCATATGATTAGTACTGTGAATACCCGCATATCTCCAAAGGGCCTAGTAGATATCTAGATGGTCCAAACTTAGTACAAAATGAAGGTGTATGGCAATCCTCTAATCCATATACCTTGTCGCTTACTACCGTTGACGCTATCGCCGCCCCAAGTCGTGCCCTAGGAGTCCGGTTATCTTAGGGGAGGTCTCGGGCAAGACGCGCGCCAGCTAAGTCCCTACGGCGCGGTAGCTCCAAGCTAGCCAAGGCCCCCAAAAGTCAAGCCAACAAGCCCGGGGTCCCTGAAAAGCGCCCTAAGCTCCAGGGCCGAGACCCCTAGGGAGGCCACTGTCTTCACCCCCAGCAGGCTAGATATATGTACGTCAAGGATGCGCTAGCCTTAAGTAAGCTGACAGCTGATATCAGGTATCAACGTGATTATCCTTTCTTAATACTCTATTAGGGTAGATATAGTCAAATGTACGTGTGGGGAAAGTATGATATTTTGGTGTGTAGCCACAGGCTAATCTTGCGATTTTCTCCCGCAATGCCAAGACCGCCGCATTCATTTGTGAGGAATCAGCTCGGAGGGGGACGCTAAAAGTCCGGAGATTTCGTCGGGCAACTGAACTTCCGATGTAGGCTAGTTCGATATAAGGTAGCTGATACGGAGGTTGACACCCAAAGTCTTGAGCAAGCGCCAAGTCTGTAGGGATTAGGCTGCCTTAATTCTTTAGCTTGCTTCCGGGGACCGACGCCCTACCAGGGTGCAGTTTCCGGGGTGACCATCCTTAGAAGATTGGTGCTCCTCCCGTTAGCGCATGCTCAAGACTTTTAGTGTCAACCTCCGTAAGTCTCCTAGAACTAATAGGGGAAGGCTTCTTGGCACTCCTGGCACAATGAAGCCGCAAGATATTCAGTTGAAGATTCTGTATACTTCCACGAATGTACGCATACTTAACCCGGTCTATCTCTGCCATGGCTTCCGCTTCCTGCAGCCCTATACATCAGCTTCAGCACTTCCACCTCCGGGCTTGCTATTGGGAGCACTGCATCAATGAGGGTAATATGCCTATCGTGCCAGGTACTTTTGGATATGGGATACGTGCGGGTTACAAGAAAATGCTAGTAAGTTGTCGGTTTTTATATCTGAAGAAGCTAGCACATATGTAACAGCGTCCTGCTTTCGGAAACGATGATTGTTGGTGGTGTATAGATTGAGTTGGGCTGCCACATAAATTAATAGCTAGCTTCAGTTACATCCAAGTTAGAACTGTTAAAGATACAGGCGGATTGGCCTACAACAGAGTTTCTGCAAAATTTATCCGCACCCCGCAAAATCTAGAGTATACGAATATTATAATTTAATACTATTTAATAACTAACTATCTAAATGGCCTAAAAAATTTATTTCTAACTTATTAAATAGCCTACTATAATTAGTTAATTATAAAACTTATTATTACTATTTATATTATAACAGCGTTCTATTTATAATATTAGTCTCTTATATTAACTATTAACTTTATTTATATTTAAAGACTCCTATTCTTCTTTATATACCTTAATAGTTAGTTACTTAGTTATTAGTTAGAAGAATCTCTTTAAGATATATTATTTTAAATAGTATTAATAGGGCTTAATTTAATTAAGGTTAAAGGAGTTTAATAGTTATAAGAGAACTATTAACCTTAATATATTAAGAAGATCCTTCTATTATTATATATTATAGCTAGGGGTCCTATCTTATATTAGGAAGTACTTATCGTACCTCTTAATAACTTCCTTATAGAATAGGATTAATCGTAGTAAAAGTATATATATTTAGTAGTAATATTAATTAACCCCTCCTTTAGTATTTTTATTCCTCTTAAGTAGGATATTATTAGGCTTTAAAATATACTTAAGATATTAGCTTTTAGGTTTCTTAGCTTAATTAGCTAGGAATTATTCCTTTATAACTTATTATTATACTAGATAGTCTATATTTTAATAGTTAAGATTAGCTTAGTAGGAAACCTTCTCCCTAGCGGTCTCTTTACTAAATATATAGTATAGACTACATATTTTAGAAGTATAATAGCCCTAAAATATTATCTTAGTATAGCTATAATATTATATATCTATATAATCCTTATAGTAGACCTTATCTTTCTAATATATAATTTAAATTTAACCTCTTAATTCTCCTACCTAAATTAATATCTTATTATTATATATTATTATATATTCCTTATCCTTTAGCTTTTCTAGCTACTTATTAATAAATTATAAGCGTCCGCGCTTTTATTCTAGACTTAGGGGAGGCTTATATTAGGGTAGATATTACCTATATTTAATCTTAATAAAGGCGGAGTTAATAGCTACTAGAGACGTTATATATCTAATCTTATATATAATAATAACCTAGGGCTTACGCTATTAGATTTAATTCTTAGTAGTATATCTAAGTAGCTACCGCTAAGTATATATATTAATTACTAGAGGTCTTCTAGGCCTAAGGCGTTATTAGTATACTTATAATAAAAAGGGGTTAATATTCTCTTTATTAGCTTCTCTAGCGCGTTTTAGTATATCCTAGATAGATTTCTTATTATAATTAAAGCGGGCCGCTAGCTAATAATTAGATATATTAATAATATCCTTAATAGCTATTAAGATACTACGTTTAGCCTCTAGAAGATTAGGTATATCCTTAGTACATCCTATTAAGTATAAGGTATTTTAAAAGAGTTAGTAGGGGAAACACGAAAACGTGTTTTCTGGAGAATAACTAGTATACGGATAGATTAGATAAAAACTCTATTATACTTATTACTAATAAGTATATTAATTAATTAATACTAAGAGATAGGAGGTCTACGTATCTAGACTATTTACTTACTAAGTATACTAAGAATACTAAGTATACTAAGTATAAGGCTAATTTCTAATACTCCTACTTAGTTATTATTTATATACTATATAAGGATTAGTTATAACTTATACTAAGTATATATATAAAGCCTATATATATATCCTTATTAAGGACCTTTATTAGACTATTAGTAGCTATCTTATTAATTAATATCTACTTGTTATAGTACGACTCCGATTACGTAACTAAGTCTTAGTATAGATTACTTAGTACGTATATACCTTACCTGTAACTACGTAGATAGATATTATTATTATTATTATTTATCTATATAATATATCTATATCCTTATCTTTAATAAATAATAGTAATACCTATTTATTAGGATGTTCCTTTATAAATTATCCGCTCCTATATTAGTACTTATACCTCCTATTAAGTTATAAAATACCTTAATATTAGTTATCCTTATAAGCTAACTCTATAGCCCCTTATTTAATAATATAATCTCTTTATTAAGCTATTATTACTAGCTACTTATTAAGCTACTTAACTCGCTATTAAAGTATTAATCTATATTAATAATAAATATACTTAGCCTACTATTAAAGCGCTAATCCTTTATATTAATAATAATTATACTTAGCTTATAATATTAACTACTTAATCCTTTATATAAATAATAATATACTTAGTATTATATATAACCTAGTTATTATATAGTAAATCCTTCCCTCTATAAATCTAATAATATTATAGATTAAAACTAGTAAGAGCTATAAGTATAGAAATTTCTATAAGAATATTAGGAAAAGATTTAGAAAGAGGCTTAAGAAATAGCTAGGAAATAAGTAGAATATTAAGCTAAGTGATAAGCCTTTTTTTATAAATATTACCTAGAAGTATTTCTATTTAATACCTAACTTTATAAATACCTTTATACTTACTACTTTATAAAGCTATCTAAGAATAAGATAGTTAATTAAAAAATCTTATTTTTATTAATTATATCTATTAACTTTCCCCTTATTAGATTAATTAATAGCCTAAAGGCTATTATATTAGGTATATTACCTCCTTAATAGTATCGCTTTTATAGTATATTAAGTATATTTTATTATCTATTATTTATTTCTTTTAAGGGTCCTAGACGCTAAACTATATTTAGTATAGCGCTATAGATCTATATATTTCTAAAGTTATTAATAATTAACTAGAAATCACCTATCTAATATCTAGTTATAATTATTCCGGATTCGCTAAGACCTCTATAGAATAGTTTAAATTTCACCCTATAACTATTATATAGGTATTAAGGAGGACTATAAGTATATAGATAATAACTCTAATTAGTTAGGACGGGTATACTATCGCTATTATATTACTATCGTATATAGATAGCGAGGACGCTATCATTTTTTAATTTTAGTAGGCATATTATCATAGTACGACTCCGGTCACGTGACTAAGTCTTGGTATAGATTACTTGGCACGTATATACCTTACCTATAACTACGTAGATAGATATTATTATTAATATTATTTATCTATATAATATATCTACGTCTTTGTCTTTAATACTACTATAATATAATTATACTAGACTCCACTTAATTATATATAAAATGCTATTAAATATTAATATATTTAATATATAAATAGTAGTATAGATCTTTAACTAAGGTAATTATATCTTAATTATTAGTATAAATTTATATTAAAGTACTAGGTAAATTAAAGCTAAGATCTAACTCCTTAAATAATTTTATAAGTTATATTACTTCTTTAAATACTTATATTTAGGTTATATATTTAGCCTTATATAATAATAGGATAATAGTAGATTATAGTTTAAATGATTAACTAATAGCTCTATTATATAATAAGAAGAGGTATACTCTTATAAAGTATTAAGTCTCTTTATTAATTACCTAGTTAATATTAATATATCTTATAAGGTTACTATTTAACTTATAAGTAATATTAAAATTAATAGTCTTTTTAAGATATTATAATACTTACTTAATAATAGTAATATACTCTTTATTTAAATTCTAATTAAAATAAGATAATATAGATATAATAAATCTAATATTAAGATATATTTAAATTATATTATATATTAAGGATCGTATTATATTTTAATATTTTAATTAGTCTTAAAGTTTTACTTAAAGGATTTATTCTTTATAAAGTTATTTATTATAAACTATTAAGGTATTAATAAGGATATAATTAATTATATTAAGATAATTAAAGATCTTCTTAATATATTCCTTTTATATAATAATTAATATTTTCTTAGAATAGTTATATATAATTTTTATTTTAAAATAATTATTAATTAGGCTAAGATCTATTATTTAATATTATTTACTTAAAGCCTTTTTTAATAATAATATATACTTAAATTCCTTAAGGCTAATAATTTTAAAGTTATTTATATATATATTAATAATAACCTTAATAGTATAATTAATAAATAGAGTATAATTTATATTTATATATTTAAAACCTTTTATCTTAAGATAAATATAAATTATATAATATTAAGTATAAGACGCTTATTTTAACTTATATAATACCTTTATAAGATAATAGATAAAATCTATTAATTTAAGGCCTATTTAATAGTTAATTAACTATTTTATATAGATATTTTTATTTAATTAAGACTCTAAGAAGGTTATAATAATATCTATCTATTTATAATCTAAGTTATAATAGGTAATAATAGTAAATAGTATTTTAAATATTAAATATTTAATAATAAAAGTAAAAGTCTTATTAAAGTTAATATTATATTACTATTTAAAATTATATATAATTTATTATACTTTAAATAATATTAAATTATTAGCTTTATATTTCTTCTTATAAATTTATTTATCTTTTAAGATAAGGCTATTAATAAGATAAAGAATAAGCTTTTAAGTCTTAATCTTTTTAAATAAATTAATTTCCTTATTTATTATTTATTATTACTATTTATTTATCTTTTAAGATAAGGCTATTAATAAGATAAAGAATAAGCTTTTAAGTCTTAATCTTTTTAAATAAATTAATTTCCTTATTTATTATTTATTATTACTATTTATATTTAGGCCTATTTATAACTTATTTATAAGTTAGTAAATTAATTTTACTATTAATTATAAGAGGCTAAGTATTACTCTTTTAAGGTAATAATAATATTTATAATAATATTTAGATTATAATTTAGATTAAACTTATATATATTAAGATTATCTTTATATATTATAATTACTTATTTATAATATAGATATTTAAACGCTACTATCTTATTATATTTAATATATATAATTACCTATTATACTTATATCTTAATATTGTTTTATTTATTATTCTTAAGAACTTTATAAGATAGCTATTAAATATATTAAGAAGGAGTTAAATTAATATATAAATTTAAGTATAATTTTAAGCTATCTTTATATACCTCTTTAAGTAAATCTCTATTATATAGATTTAAATTAAATTAATCTCTTAATTCTTATATATCTTCTATTAAATTTAATTAGAAATTATCTTAAGTTAGAGAAAATAATAGAGAAGGTATTATCTTTATAAAATTAAGTATAATAATAATAATTTATAATAATAATAAAATATTTAAAATACCTCCTATCTCTTTTATAATATTATAAGTAACAATAAGTAAGTTAATAAACTAATTATTATCCTTAATAATAAGAATATTAATAAGAATATTAATAAGGTTAATTTTATTAAAAGTTATATATAATTATCTCTCTACTTTTTAAGTTATTAGATTTTAAATATATAATATTTTAAATCTTTTATATTTAATAAGATAATACTTTTTACTTCTTTTATTAAGTTTCTTCTTAAGCTCTTTAAGTATATATACCTAGATAATATAACTAATTAAATATAAGTTATTAAGGTTTAAAAGAGTATCCTCTTACCTCTTATAAAAAATCTTTCTAAGTAAATAAGATATTAAACTCCTATTTTTTAAAAAAGCCTTTATATATAATAATTCTAGCTATAAATATTTTAATAATTTTATTTTATATTATATAATATAAAATAAATATTATTTATAACAATACAATTTTAAACCTTATTAAGGCTATTCTACTCTAATATATAAATAATTATAAGTTATAAGATAATACTATTATCTTAGAATAAGACTTTAAATTAATTATTAATATACTTAAATTTATTATTAATATAAATAATTTTAATTTTATAATTTAATTAATTCTTAATAATATTTTTAAGAATAATAAATTAGGTAAAGATATTATCCTTTTATTTAATTATTTTACTTTAAATAACTCTTATTACCTAATTTATAATAGATATCTAGAAGTATACTCCTTCTATTTTAATAATATAAATTAGGCTTTTTATATTTATATAAAGCTTACCTAGCTTTTCTATTACCTCTTATTAAATAGTATAAGACTATTATTATATTTATTTACCCCTAATATATGAATTATATTAGGCTTTTATCTTAGACTTATACTTAAGTAATAGGCTAATACTTATATTAATTAAATACTTAAGATTATCTTTATTTAAATATCCTATCTATTAATATTAAAACTTAATAGCTTTTAGGTTATAAGTATAATTAATTATTATTATATATATAATAATATTAACTACTTTTTAGATTATAAATATAAAGTATAAAGTATTAAATATATAATCTATATATTTAATTATTATAACTATAATTTTATTATCTTTTAATATATAATATTTATTATTAAAGAAGATAATAGATAACTATCTATTAATTACCTAAGAGATTAAGTATAACTTATAAGATAATTAGGATATATATAAAATATTATTAATTATTATAATAACTATCTATATATTAGGTAATAATAGCTCTAATTTAATAATTCCTTTATTAATTAAATAGATAATAGAGCTATTAATAATAATAAATAAATAATTAATTAATTTATAATTTAATAAACTCTTTTCTATTATAATATATATACCTAGAGTAGTTAGAGTTTATAATTTAATTAATAAACTTTATTAATAATCTAATTTTTCTAAATTTAGCTACGTAGGATTTAATAAATAAGGATAATTTATAAGGTAAAACCTCTATAATATTAATTTACTTATATTAAAGTAGAAAGAGATTAATTATATTAATCTTATTACTCTACTTACTATTAAAATTAAATAATAACTTAAGTATAATTCCTAGGACTTTATTAAAATTATTTTAAATTTTTAAATATATTATAGCCTTTATTAATAGCTTAATTAAGTAAATAGAAATTATTTATTTAATATTTATATCTCCTTTACCTAATATAAGTAAGAGACTATTAATATTTAAGCTCTAGAATTCTTTTACTTCTTATCCCTTTAAGATAATTATTATTATATTAATTTATAACCTTAATAATAGATTTTATTTATTATTATTTATAGCTTTTTTAATATTATTTATATACTTTTCAAACTCTACCTTTTATTTTAAATATAATATCTAATAAGTCTTTAATTAATAATAATATATTTAACCTCCTTTATTTTTAGGATACTTAGGATACTTAGGGGGAGGTCCCTCCTTTATATAATTAATATTTAATTTATCTTTTCCTTTGAAAGCTTCCTTATTAGAGCTATTCCTATCCTATAATTAATTATAAGTTTTATTATCCTATTAAAGCTTCTTTACCTAGGTAGTTATAATAACTATTAATTAATTAAATTAATCCCGCTTACATAAATACTCCTCCTTATATAATATCTTAATAATATTATTAAAGATAGGCATTAATTATTTTTAGAGTTATTATAACTTAATATATAAAATCCTTAAATCTATTATTTAAATTATTTAATAATAATAATATCCTCTATTATATAAAGAATTCTTTTTTTGAATTATTAAGGTCTTTACTCTTAGTCTTAATTATAATAATAAATATATTAACTAATCCTTTATATAAGGTAAGAGTTATACTAGTAAGTTTATATATTAATATATAATATATTATAAAACCTAACTCTTAATAGATTTCTTTAAATATTACTTATATTTTATAAGTATTTTATAGGTTAAGTATATACTCTATTATCCTATTATTATACTTATATAATATAAGGCCTTTAGCCTTCTTATTTTCCTTCTTTTATATATACTATTCCTTATAAATTTTAGCTAATTAGCCTATTACAAATCCTTTTTTAATAATCTTATTATTCTTATCTTATACCTCCTCTTATAAGATAGGATATAAGAATATTCTATTGATTATATCTAAGTAATTATTATAAAATAATATATTATTTATCTTAATTAATTATGGATAGTAGTTCTTAATACCCTTAAAGTTAATAAAGTCTAATATTTTACTATTATTAAACAATAATTTTAATATATTTAACTATAAATATTTAACTATTTATATATATAATTAATAAGTTTAGGAGACTTTAAGAAAGAATTAGGATTTTAATAGATTATTTATATATTAGTAGTATAGGCGTCTCTATAAAAATCTTTATAAGCTAAGACCTTACTACTTTCCTTAATAAATATAGTATCTATTAATAGGAATAAATTAATATAGTTATAATATTATACTAAGCTTATAACCTATTAAAGATATAGGCGGATTAGCCTACTTATTATTGATAAGTATATTGATTAATTAATACTAAGAGACAGGAGGTCTACATATCTGGACTATTTACATGCCAAGCATGCCAAGCATACTAAGCATAAGGCTGATTTCTAACAGGAACCATTGATATTATGCAAAGTAGAGCCCAAATTTTGACACTTCGGAGGTCTTCATAGTAAGCCTTCTCTTGCTGGTATCAGAGTTTATTGATTCAAGGTTACGTTCCTCGGCAACCTATCTGCACCACCAGAACCATTCCTGTACACATCTGTCCTGTCAATCATAGCTGCCGAGCCCTACAGCTCCGACGACCCATAGTCGTTGAACATGTAACGGCCTAAGCAAGCAAAGCTTTCTTTGCAATATCCGGTCACCTAGAACCTCAAGAAGTTCGTCTAACTTATAGCATCAGCCTGGCGGAGAGGTGAAAGACCACCTACAATCGCTACCCTTGCAGAAACTAACGTGTACCCATTGAAAGAGTACTTGTTTCACCAAAGTTTTCCATCAGAAGACTCAAAACGGTCGATTTACTACTCAATACAAAAATCATCAAAAGAGCGCATGAGGCCATTGTGGGCGGGATCCCACATGCATATGATAAAGCAGTATCATCAGTCCTAGAATCGAACGAGAAGCTGCGCCGTCCAACAGAGAGCCGAGAGCCGCGTCAGATATCCGTTTCTAATGACAATAGCAGCAATGATCTCTTACCCCCCCAATCTCGCTCGGAAGCAATTGGTTTTGGACTTTCCCCGAGCATGGCGCTTTGGATATTCCAGCCGTCATTGAGCCTATTATCAATTCCTTATCATTCTTTTCCTCCAACAGTACTTCCAGACTTGAACCTGCGATGCCGTCTTGCTCAACCCACGCTACAACTATCATCTAACTACACATTTGCATTTGGCATCGTGCCAAAAGGGACCAACACCATGATAACCAGCAACTCATCCAGAAGAGAATATTGGCATTGCGGAACATAACAGCTGCAACTAGTACCAGAAGTCGTGAGTATCGAGCTAGAAAAGCATCCTACGCTACGATATCATCTGGCACAGATATGGAGAAGCGTATTGGCACAGAGAACGTTTCGCTATCAGCTCTAAAGTCTCAGTTCAAAATCTTCACAAAAAGCATCGATAGTGGACTATTTACGAACTTTGTTTCCTGTATCTCGTAGCTAGGCTGACGACATAACCACAACGGAGTCCCATACGCGAAGATGTGAGAAGAGAGTGCGCTCATGCGACCTCCACCCACTATATCTATCCATCTACAATGGATGCATAGTCTAAAATAAGATAGTTAAGCCCTTCATCCCATTAGAACGGGGTTTAGGGAAGGTGTACACCAGGCGTCAATGCTAGAATTTCGTCCATCTAGTACTTGTGTTCCTGTCATCTTTTTTTGTGTGACGATTTTATCATCCTTTAGGGGTCTGGAATGAACGCGCTCGGAGATTTCGGACTGGTTGTCTCATTGGGTGGACATATTCAGGGTTGAGGTCTTCTTTCGGTTTGCTGCATGTATCTTTCTTTGATTCGAACCGAATTAGATTTGGTGATTCTATTCCTGTATCTTCGAAGCCAAAGTATTGGCCGCGTGACGGGCTACGCACGAGAGGGTTAAAGTTAGAGATCTCAAGTCTCGACCGAGGAAGGGGGACAAAGGAACTTCTATAAACATCGGCGGCTGTGTTGCGGAGGTGCGTGTGACTCCCAGTGATTGGGTCGTCCTGTATTTTTAGATTTCGAGCACGAACAAAGAGGTGGTTTTGTGATACAGGAGGTCGTACAGAGCTGGCGATAAGTGCGGAGACGAATAATGTATTATCTTAGATCTGCCGTTTCTTTCTCCGTCAATCTTGACCTACACAATCGACTGGTTATATTGAGCTATCTTGGATTATTACCCATCGGTCGTTCCCTGCCTGCAGAAACCACCTCTTTGATCATATTCATCATGGGCCAAGGTGCCTCCAGGTATGAAGGCGGAGCAAAGTCAGTAAAGGCTGGTCTCGCCCTCAGCGTCTCTGGCGTGAGGGAGGTGAGCGTGCTACGATATTCCCATCCTGCCCCATTGCCGATTGGGTCATCAGTCCATAAGAACATCATCGATCCCGCACGAGCTCCGGAGACGCCCCAGCATGGCAACCCACAAACACTGTCCGACCCATCGACAGACATTCACAACGCGATCAAAGAGGTTCCTGTCGAGATCTTCCTGAAAATCGTCGAATACCTGTCGCCAGCCAGCGTCCGCTCGCTGAGCTACACTTGCCGCTCTCTCTCCAGAATGTTCGATGCATCTGCGGCTGAACTGATGGGGAAACCGCCCAAACGGCCACGCTTAGAGCCTTCTTGGAATGTCACTAATCTTTGGTACCAGGTCTTCGGGAAGGAGGCTAAGGAAGCTCGATCGAGTACTGAGCCCAACCAGTGGTGGGAGCTGCTAGTCATGCTCCATCGCGACAACATGTGGCCAGGGAACGTTGTCTGCAACGCTTGCATTGGCGTGCACACAAAGTCAGCTTTCTCACAATCATCCCTCCACAGCCCACCAACAGAATCCAATTGTCTCGTTACGACTGGATGTGTGGAGATATGTCCGCATGCTCAACTCGATTTTTGGAGGCTCAAGAAGATTTGTAACTCGCCCAAGGCTTATAAAAGGGTCCTGAGAGAGAAACATGCACGTTTCCCCGAGGATTCTAAGGACGAAGAAATTCATCCCGCCCAGAGAGCATGGGAAGCCGGGCTCGACCCAAAGCAAATGGAAGAAGTAAAAGCAGAAAGGGCTCAAGAAAAGGAAGCAAGAGCACTGGCCCGCGCAAACGTGGCAGCGGAACAAGAGCGTGGATGGACTACAAAGACAAAGACGATGTGCAATCAGTGCGCAATCCCCGTCATGATTACAAGCTGGGGGGAGTCTCGCGTCTGCTTCCCCCTCGCCGTGATCAGCCGGTGGGAACCCAAATACCGTTTCGTTCCCTCGGCAAAGGACCTCGCCAATCATATGAAATCGCTCGAGCCAGCGGTGTGTCCTCACTTGAAGATGAATAGCTCCGAGGTCATGAGCGCCTACTGTCAGAATTTTAAAAAGGGTGGTTGGCATTGCTGCAAATGCCCAGCGTGTTCTGTACCGTATCAAAAGTGTGCGTTGTGCCACGCCAGGTTTTGGTATGACATTGGAGACTTCAGGAATTTGGAACATGTTCTATGTCTATTTGTGGAGAGGAGATTCGATCCGAGTGTCGGCGTTGCGAATTCAACCTGGATCAACCAACTGATACCGGTTCCTAACGAATACAGACCTTGGGGTTTCAAGGGACCAAAATTTGTGGAGTCGACAGGAGGCTATCAAATCAACGAACACAGCATCAAGCTGGGGGAATACTCCTGGGGCGTATTCTATCCCTCTCTCTAGGAGTGCTCCACGTGCTGTGCTATGGGACGCAGCAAGTGTATAATCCAGCGATGATGTCAGACTTGAGGACATTTGGCGTCATGGTTTCTGAGCCCATCCGGTGTATGCTGCATATGATACATGGCCATTGATGTTCATCAAAGGAAGTGTCGATACGATTTCTAGAGAGTCCTAGTTAGTAGCGATTCTTCATCACAACCAATACGATTGTACTTGATTTCGGATTCTGTCCACTTGCACGGCTACAGATACTGGATCTGTGACGGTGAAGCCGTTCACAGGTTGAGAGGTTGGTTTCTTCATTCTTGGGAGGAGGAAGCCGCAGGTAGCCGACGGAGCTTCTAGACTGTCGGCGTTTGGTGATTACGATACATGTTAGTGTCCCGACGCCTAGCAAGAGGAGTGTAGCTATCTTTCCCCACGAACCCTGCAATTTCGAGCTTCTAGCTGAAAAATGTAGGTCAAGTAGCAGGGAGGTAGTCTTGACACGTTACTCGACGACAATAAGTGGAAATGCCGTACATCCCTTGCGTGGTCAGTGCAGAAGGAATCCACTAACCGGTATTATATGTATTCTATCCTGTTCTTCAAACGCTGGCGGCATAAAAGTTTCGCCGATGCAAGGAACGGCGAGAGGGGCAGCCGCAACTACCTGACTTGTGTCACATATCTCATATACGATACCAATACCCACCATGGCTTTCCTCCTAGCACATAACAGCTCCTTAGCTTACGGTCCCCGCTGCCGCATCTCATGTTTGCTTCTGCCAATTCCGGTGGGACTTTGTGAGGCAGTATTGAAGCCCCCTTAAGTCTTCATCCCCTACTTTCCTTCCTTATCGTCCAGGCCGTTTGAGTCTTACATAGACTGGTACATCGGGGTCAGAGCATCCGGAAAGGCTATCAGAAAGAACATCAAGATGTATGTCTACTTCCCAGCCCATTACTACGCTAGCAGAGCAAGACCAAGCCTTTCAGAGCTGGAGCAGAATTGACATTCGTATAGGCATACGGCCAGTGATGCCTTCTTTCAATGTTTGATTGAGTTCGGCATCAAGAACGTGTTCGTCAATCTTGGCTCAGACCATCCCAGCATCATCGAAGCCATAACGAAGGGCCAGATAGAAAAGAAAGACACCTTCCCTCGCATCCTAACATGTCCGAATGAGATGGTCGCCCTGTCAATGGCCGATGGCTACGCCAGGCTCACTGGGAAGCCGCAATGCGTTATCGTCCATGTGGATGTCGGTACGCAAGGGCTGGGAGCTGCTGTTCATAACGCCTCCTGTGGACGCGCACCAGTCCTGATCTTCGCCGGCTTGAGCCCATACACCTGTGAAGGAGAGCTAAGAGGAAGCCGCACAGAGTACATACATTGGATACAGGATGTACCCGATCAAAAACAGATAGTGAGCCAATACTGTCGGTATACTGGAGAAATCAAGAGGGGAGTCAATGTGAAGCAGATGGTAGGAAGGGCATTGCAGTTTGCATTGTCTGCGCCTATGGGTCCAGTGTATCTTGTAGGATCAAGAGAAGCTATGGAAGAAGAGATCCCGGAATACAGCCTGAATATTGAGCATTGGGGTCCAGTCGGAGTGGGAGCGTTGCCGGACAGCGCAGTCACGATGTTATCGGAAGCCTTGGTAGATGCTAAGGAGCCACTGCTCATCACTGGGTACGCAGGAAGAAATCATGCGGCGGTCGACGAGCTCGTAAAGCTAACTAAAACGGTCAAAGGGTTGAGAGTTTTGGATACAGGTGGTTCGGACATGTGTTTTCCGTCAGATCATAGGGCAAGCATTGGATTGAGGTATGGTGTGGATGACAGCGTGAAGACTGCAGATGTGGTTTTGGTGATTGACTGTGATGTTCCCTGGTAGGTTTTTCGAATTCAAGCGCTTTCGCTACGTAGAGCAGATCGCTGACTCGATATTTTTGCAGGATACCAACACTATGTAAACCCAAAAACGATGCACGAGTTTTCCACATAGATGGCGACCCTCTGAAACAGCAAATACCGGTATTCTACATCCCTGCGGAAGCGCGATTCAAAGCCGACTGCTACGTCTCCATTAAACAGCTCAACGATCATATAACCTCCAATTCGGTGTTCGAACAGAAGCTTGAGACATACTCAGATCGGTGGGAGAAATTGCAAGACTCACATTCGAAGCGAATGAAAACTACCAAGGACCTCGCGCAACCAGGAAAGGAAGGCTACTACAACGTCTCCTACCTTTGCTCTGAGATCCGGAAAGCAGTACCGGAAGACACCATCTTTGCAATCGAAGCTGTCACATCTACCTGCTTTGTAGCCGATCAATTACTGCCCCGTCTGCCAGGAACCTGGCTCAATTGCGGCGGCGGCGGACTAGGATGGTCCACCGGCGGAGCGCTAGGAATTAAACTTGCAGCAGGAGAAAAGAGATTCGTCTGCCAAATCGTCGGTGACGGAACCTTCCTATTCAGTGTCCCAGGAAGCGCATACTGGATAAGCCAGCGGTACAACTTACCCATCCTAACCATCGTTCTAAATAACCAAGGTAACCCCAGCCCTTCGTCCAACCAAACCCCTCAACCGCACCCACTAACATCCCCAGGCTGGCACGCCCCCAAGCGCTCCCTCCTCCTCGTTCATCCCGACGGCATCGGCTCAAAAGCCACCAACGAAGACCTCAACATCTCCTTCGCTCCCTCCCCCGACTACGCAGGCATAGCCAAAGCAGCCGCGGGCGGCAACCTCTGGGCCGAGCACGCCACGACCGTTGACGAGCTACATGCTTTGCTACCAAAGGCCATTGAAAGCGTGAAGAATGGGGTAGGTGCCGTGTTGGATGCGCATTTGGAGGGGCCACAGGGTAAGTATGGGGGTGGGAAGAGCGCGCTTGTTGGTTGAATTGAGTAAGCGCAGTGTTGGGACTGTGAGGGTCTTGTAGATGGTTTTTCTGATTGGTAGTTACCGCGTTTTGGTAGGCTGAATATATATACATATATCATATAAGAAATGGCACAGGTTGGTTGAACAATACAGGCACTTAGCTTTTAAAATTGGCCTGCTCCATGTAGATTCTGCCCTGATATCGAGAAATATGCCCATAACTTCCTTCAACCCGCGCAAGAAGAAGACTTCAATGCTTTCTTTGGCAATGAACGCTCGATCTCTATCCAAGAGTAGAAGCTAGCGAGAGCCTAAACAACTACTGAAGGATTTGGAACATGCATATTCTTGACGACAGTAGACGTACAATGGGTGATTTTATTCGAAAGGATATGGGAAATGTGGGTGATGATGATTACCACGCACGACTTTGAACGACTTGCGGCGTAGATGCTTATGTTCCGCATAACGGTCGGTGTACGCTTTTCATGACTCCACTTCTGATCAAAAAGGAAAACAAGTGTACTACAAATTTAGCCGTGTCTTGGCAGGTAACGAAAAGTCAGATGCTACTACCAGATAATGCAATCCTAGCTACAGCAACTCCAAGATATAAGATGTCCCCAGTATTTTCATGGTATGCCCAATAATGGAGATATCCTGAGTTTTCAGAATCGGACCTTGAGGCTTACTCAGATTAGGGACGTTTTACGTCAAACCCTACCTGGTTGTCTAGCCTACATTCCTTTCTCTTTCAAGGACCTGCGAGTAGAGAGGTGTTATGGGTATGGATTTGCCATGGCACTCAGAATTATGATGTTCGTCCTCGGGTGCGCTAAGCCCTACCCGTGGACCTGTAGATCCCGCGAACACCATAAATATCATGGATTTGCAGGCCCATACCGCAGGCCCACGCCACTGAAATTTGGCCTAAGCCACCCTCGGGATGCGCGGTCTAGCTGTCACTAAATTCGTCTACCTTTTTAGTAATAATACAACCTATACCACCATGTATTATAATAATAATGAGTAAGTAAGAACTTAAGCGTAGTATTTAGATATATTATTAGTCTTCTATTAATTAGGAATAGGTACGTTATACGCAAAAGTTATAGGTAAATATACATATTCCTATATCAAAAGTCTACTAAGCTGTAGCTAAGTAGGCCTGCGGTATAAGCCTATCCGTACTAGAGTTAGATTTATACTCCTAGATAGTTAACTAATATATAACTATACTATAAGATAATAGATTCTTAACAATAGTAGTAATACTAGATATTTAATTATAGCTACTAAGCGCTAATCTTATAGTTATATAGTACGCTACCTTTAACAAGCTACTATACGCTGTCCTATTACTAGCTATTAAGTATTATACAAAGTAAAAATAATACTAAGAACCTTTATAATAACCTCCCTTATAATAAACTATTTAGGATACCTAATATATACTTACCTACTAGACTAGTACGCCTATTTAATAGGATAGACCTAAAAGTCCTATCTATAAATAAATTACCTTTATCTATTACCTTCTTTTTATTTTATACCGCCTTTAAAAGATAATACTAAGATCCTTCCTTAAGAACTTCTATTAGAATCCTTATTATAAATAACTATTTAATATATTAGCTATATACTTATATATCTAACTAATACTTACGTTTAAATAAGTAATATTAAAAGTCTTACCTCTATATATATAAGTATAATCTATTACCTTATTATTATTCTAGACTATCTTAAATAAGATATTATCCTTCTCTAATATTATCTTAATAAATATAATACTAAAATTTAGACGCTAAGGCTAATACGCTATCTAATTATACTACCTAAGTAAAATACATAGAAGTACGTTTATAAGTATATTCTAATTCTATTAAGAAGATATAAATTCAATTAATTATAAAGAATTAGCCTCTTATACTACTACTATCCTTTATAGTCTACTCTTATAAAACAGCTATTCAAGTACTTAAAGAATATTATAAGTAAATAGAGTAAGATAATAATAAAGATAAGGAAGAGATAGTAAAGATACTAATACCACCTCTTATAATACTAGTATTACTAGTAGACTAGGCTATATTACTACTTATACTATTACTTATATACTAATTAGTATTACCCCTACTACTAACCTATATACCTAGAATATATATAACAATTAATAACCTCTTTATAAGATACGCTCTACTTAAATCCGCTTAATAAGATTATCCTATCTATTCTAAAGTCCTTCCTATTATATTAATCTACGATCTATATACTAAATTTAGACCTAGCTTATAAGTACTACTAATAGTTATTAAATTAATAGTTATAAATTTAATATTTATAAGACTATCCTTAGTAATAATAATAGTAAGATAATTACTAAGACGCCTACCTAAAAGAAGCCTAGTATTAAGAATTATTATAAAGTTTAAAGGCTTAGTAATTAACTTTAATAGGCCTTCTAATTGTTTTTACTAAAATCGTCTATCTAAGATTAGTCTAATTTCTACTTAATAAATATTAACTTACTTATATATATATTTCTTAATAATATATATACTAATTATCTTTATTTCTTTATAAGCTTTAAGTTATTCCTTACTACTAGAACTACTTTATAGCTAAATTATCGCTATTAAAGTAAATTAACTCTTAGTATATAATAGAAAGATCTATTTTCATAATTCTTTATTTACTATCCTTCCTTCTTATATATATAATAATAGATAGATATAAATATAAGGACTTCCTATTAGCTACTTATATACTTAAGGTACCTTACTAGTATTATAATAGCGAGGACGCTATCTTTCTTTGAAAAAGGTAGTAATTATTATAGGTATAAATTTACTATAATACTTAGGATTATAATATTCATCCTTAAATACGCTAAGCCCTATCTATAAACCTTGTAAATCCTGTAAATATCATGAATATTATAGATTTATACTTCTAGATAGTTAATTAATATATAACTATATTATAATATAATAGATCCTTAATAAGAGGATAGAAGATTTAAGGAGTAATAGTAGATAATAATAAAGAAGTAACTTAGCTATAGATAAGCCTAAATCCTTAATCTAATAGGCTTACTTAGTTATAACTTAGTTAGTAGACTTTTATATAAGGTAAAATATATTTACCTATATAAGTTTTATATATAATATATATTACTTTCTAATTAAAAAGCTATTATATATATTATATATATATTATACTTAAATTAGGCCTCTTATAATTAAGATTATAATCTATAATTAGTTAATAAAGTTATTATATATAAGCTAAAGATATTTAATATTAAACTATATTAACCTTAAATCTTAATAAGATCTTAATAAAAAAGATATAAAATAAGAATATTTGTTATAGGTATAGATTTGCCAGGTATATCATGTTTTGATATTCGTCCTCGGGTACGCTAAGCCCTACCCGATGGATCCTGTATATCCTGCAAACACGTCTATATCATGGATTCCATCCATGTTAGATAGTTAACAAATGCATGACTTTACTACGATATAACAGATCCTTAACAATAGTAGCAATACTAGATATTCGATTAGGCTGCTAAGCGCCGACCTATAGCTGTATAGAGCGCCGACCCACTTGATAAGCTACTATACGCCGTCCTATTATTACTGGCTGCTAAGCGCCGTATAATGTAATAGTAAAAATAATACTAAGAACCTCTATTAGAACCTCTATTTAGACCTTCCTTACGATAAACTATTTAGTATATCTAATACATACTTATATACTATTCTAGTACGCCTATCTAAAAGAGTAAACCTAAGATATTAATTTATAATCAAAATATCTTAATCTATTACCTCCTTATCTTTCTATATAGCTCTAATAAAGATAATACTAAATACTTAACACTAATAACTTATCTTAAACGACTCGCTATATATACCTTATAATCTTCCTTACCTACTCTAGAACTTATAGCCCTTATAGGCTTTTACTATATACCTATATAGTTTAAAGATCTTATTGAATACGTTTATTACAGAATTACTCTTAATAGATAGAAGTCTTATAATAATCTATTATAATAGTATTTATAGTAATTAGAATTATATCCTTATATATAGTAACTATAGAAAGAGATATAAGGAATTCGTAGAAAGCTATAAGTATTATTAATAGGCTAACTAGGTTTACTTATAATACTATTATTATTAGTAGAATAAGCCGTATTACCTACTATACTACTACCTACCTATTAATTAATATTACTCTTACTACCTACCTCTAGAATTTATATAATAATAGATGATCTATATACGAGATACGCCCTACTCTAATCAGCTCGTCCTATTAGCTCTATTAAAGTCCTTCCTACTATATTAATTTATAACTTATACGTAAACTTCTACTACTCCGATATTTAAATAAATCCGATAGCTATAAGACTATTATTATTAATAATAGTAGGATAATTACTAAGACGCTTACCTGAAAGTAGTATAATAGTAATAAAAGTATTAAAGTCTAAAATCCTAGTAATTAACTCTGATAGGCCTTCTAAGAAATTCGCTGAAATCGTCTAGCCTAAATTAGTCTAAAATCTACTTAGTATATATTAACTTACTTATATATCTGTTTCTTAACGGTCCTTATATCAATTATCTTTATTTCCTAATAGGCTTCTAGATATCCTTCTTACCTACTACTGAAGCTACTTTATAGCCTGATCGCCGCTGTCGCTACCTTACCGTTACCCCTAAAGAAGCCCGACTGATAGAAGCTCTATTTACCTACTTATTTTTACTTATATATATAGCGATAGATAGATATATATATAAGGACTTCTGATTAGCTACTTATATAGCTGAAGTACCTTACTAGTATTATTAATAGCGAGGACGCTATCTTTCTTTAAAAACGTGGTAATTGTTATAAGTATAGATTTACTAGGTATATTATATTTTAATGTTCGTCCTCGGGTACGCTAAGCCCTACCTAATAGATCCTATAGATCCCGTAAACACATCTATATCATAGATTCCATCCATGTTAGATAGTTAACAAATACATGACTTTACTACAATATAATAGATCCTTAATAATATTATACTTAAGTCTTAAAATAACAAAGTTATATATTAGTAATATTATATATATATAAAGTATCTTTAAACGATTAGAAAATTTAAATAAATCTTCTTATTAAGTATTATATTATTATCTAAGTTATATATTAAGGATTAAAGGCTAAAATTTTAATTAAGTAAGATTAAGTTATAAATTATTTGTTAATAAGATTTTAGTACTTAAATAAAATCTTAAGACTTAAAATAACTTTAAAAAGTCTATTATATACCTTTTAAAAAATAAATATTATTTCTTAATAAGATTTAATATTAGGTTAATATCTCCTTAAATTTAATTATTACTTCAAATTATTAATTATTATTAATTACTTTCTTTCTTAACTTCTTTTATTATTAATAACTCTATTATTATAACTACTATTAAATTATATAATAATATTATCAAGGACTAAAAAATGCCTGTAAAAATCCAGATTTTTACGTATCTCACCCCTACTACCTGGCGATCGTGAGTCTTGGCGCAGTCAGCACATGGATTTACGTGTTTAAACTCATGGAATCAGTCATATCTTTCACACTAATAAGCCAATTGACGTCATGTTAGGGTGCATGTACTCCGTAGGCCCATGCGTATCATTTACTCCAATTGCATATGTATCATAATGAGTGGACGTTGATTGGTTAGTAAGACAGTAGCATACTCAGGGATATTGGCAACGTCTTGTCGCATGGATTTGGGTGTGCAGACTCATTAGTTTACATATAACTTTTATACTAATAGACCAATTTACATCATTTTTGATGTTCTGAGTAGCAGAAAGCAGTGCGCATCTTTCGATATTAGCCATTCAAAATCATATGCGTGGGTACATACGTGCGTGCGATGCGCAAATACATTCGAGTTTTGATGTTCGCACTAAGGCCCAAATAGGGGACTTATCTTGGAATGTTTTAGCTCGCTTAGGTTCAGGGTCCTAATATCCGGATATTCTATTATAGTAAAGAGATAAGAAGAGATATACTTTTAATTCTTTACTTATTACTTATTATATCCTAGTTATAAATAATAAGATTATTAATAGTAAAGATAAAGGTATTTTGTAAGTATAAGACTAGTCTTATATATAAAGCTTTATCACTATTATTACTTATTAGGATTTAGAATTCATTAATAAGTTAATAGAAGATATACTTAATATAATAAAAAGATATATAATATCTAAAAGAATAGTAAGACTTATTAATAGCCCTATTATATTATTAATTAATTAAAGTATAAGTAGAAAATATATATTCCTTATTATAAGAGATATTATTAATAAAGGATCTATATTACTTATAATAAATATAATTATAGAATTCTTAATAGATCCTTTAAACTTATTAAGTATTATTATTATAATCCTAATTATAACCTTATTATTATGAAAGGATAAGATCTTAAAGTAATTATACTTCCTTTAAATAAGATAAGAAGAGTTCTAAGAATTAAAGGCCTTATTATCTTATTTGAAAAATATTATAATCTTATTATTAAGAATTATAAATAAGACTTATAAGAAGAGTTATATTATACTTTATATTTATTAGAAGTTAAAGTATTATAGTCTAACTCTAGTTACATGATAAGTCTTAGTATAAATTACTTAGTATATATATACCTTACTTATAACTACGTAGATAGATATTATCATTAATATTAATTGTTAATATTAACGTATCTACGTCTTTATCCTTAATAAATAGTAGTAATACCTATTAATTAGGATATTCCTTTAAAAACATTTACTTATTATTAGTACTCTTACTCTTAGAGCCTTTACTAGCCTTAATACTATATTACCTACCTAGCTAACTTTATAACCTCTTATTTAACAAGATAATCCCTTTATTAGGCTATTATTAGATAGCTCTTTATAAAGCTATTAACTTCCTACCTATCTTTAGCTCTAGTTATATAGTTAAAATCTCGCTATTACTATCCTCCTACTAGTCCTAGTACTAGTAACTTAAGTCTAGCTTTATAGTAATAACGCCTATAATTCAAGCTATTAGTAACTTCCTCTATTAAGATAGTAGTAGCTATCTTTTATAGCTATAATCTTATTTTAGTATACTTAATATATAGTAGTATTACTACTTTTCCTTAGAGCTTAGACTAACTATTAGGTTAGGATTTAATTCTAACTTATAGTATTAATTCGCCTAGCCTTTAAGCGCGTTACTATTAATAGTATATTTTATAATACTTAACTCTATCCTTTAAAATTAAATCGCTAAGAATTACTAGCTTAGCGCTAAATTCAATTCCTTGTAATTAGTCTATTAAAGCTTATAACTATTAGCTAGTCCTAGTACTAACTACTTATATTACGTCTTATAGTAATAACAACTTTATAATCTAAGCTATTAATAACTCCTCCTATTAAGATAGTAAGTAGCTATCTTATAAAGCCGCGAAATACTATATCTAGTATACTTACTATATTAGTATAGCTTCTATTTAGCCTATTAAAGGTATATTTATTTATTTAGATAATTCCTATTACTAAACCGTAATTAGTATAACGCTATAGATTTATATATTTCTAAAGACCTTGCTAATTAACTAGAAATCACCTGTCTAATATCTAGTTATAATTGTTCTAGATCCGCTAAGATCTTTATATAGAACAGTTAAAATATTATCTAATAGCTACTATATAGGTACTAAGGAGGATTATAAGTATATAGGTAATAACTCTAATTAATTAAGATAGGTATACTATAATAATATTACTATTATATATAGATAGCGAGGACGCTATTATTCTTCGATTTTAGTAGGTATATTATTATAGTCTAACTCTAGTCACGTAATAAGTCTTAGTATAAATTATTTAATACGTATATACCTTACCTGTAATTACATAGATAGATATTATTATCAATATTAATTATTAATATTAATGTATCTACATCTTTGTCTTTAATATAAAGACTCTAATATATAGATAAAAGAGAAGTATATTATAAAAGAGAATATTTAATATAAGTAATAAATATACTTTTTCTTCTTTATAAGTCTCTTATAAATTATTATAATAAGGAAATTTATTAAAAATTCTATTATAATTATAAATATAATATTTAATATTAATTAAAATAGTCTACCTTTATTAAGCTATATTTATATTATAGATATACTTAAAATCATATTAATTATATATTATCTAAATTAATTTAAAGTATATTAATATTTTTATATTTATTACTAAATATTAGTAAGATCTATTCTTTTATAATAACTATTAAGGTTTAAGAATAATACTTAATAGTTTTATAATTAAATTAAATATTATTATTATTTATAAGTATATTAATATCTTAATCTTAATAGTAAACTAGGAAAATAATCTTACTTAAAGTAGATTCAATATTATATAATAATTAAGCTCTTAATCAAATAAACTAAATAATAATATCTTCTTTTAATTATATAATTAAGATATAATTAAGATAATATAGAAGAGATTAACTTAGAAAGATTATCTTATTTAAAAACAAAGAATCTTTAGAAATATAATATAAAATTAATTAAAGTTATTAACTAGTAATAATATTATATAATATTATAAGATTTTCTTAGATAATATATATTAAAAAGAATAAATTATATTTATAATTTTTATTAAAGGTAAGAGTATTAATTTATATATACCTTTATTAAAATATAAGTAAATATTAGGTATTCTTTATCTTAAAGAGGTAGGATAATATATCTTATTATTAAGAAGTATATTAATTAGTATATTCTTATCAAAGTATATATAAATAATATTATTAAGGAACTAAATAAGATTATTAATATATATTAAGGAAAAGGAATGTTAAAGGATAAGTATATATCTATACATATTATTCATAGAAAAGTTTCTACTAGAGCGCCTTTAATAAGCTTATCTAGCTTAGTAAGACTTAGCTATTTAATTTTAGAAACACCTGAAATTAACTTAGAGTATAAGCTTATCTAAACTTATCTAGCTTAAGTTATATAACGACTAAGAAAAAGTTAGCTAAATTTTAATATTTATAATATATAATATTTATAAGAGAGGGGAGGAAGAGGATAGATAGGCTAGTAAATATCTATATATAGTAAATTTAGTTAAAAATTCTATTTATAAAAAGATATCTTAATTAGGAATAAAAATAACTTTTATAAAGAGATTCTAAGTAACCTACTTTTAGCGCTAGATGCTAAACTCTAAAAAACTTTAAAAATAAAGGCTATCTTTTATAATTTTATCTATTCTTAGAATTTTACCTAAATTATCCTAAATTATCCTAAGTTTTAATTATAACTACTAGAGTAATTATAACTTATAAGAATTTCTTAGTCTAAAAATATCTTTGAAATATACTTTAAATAGTTAATATTAATTAAGCCTTTATTAAGACTTTAATTTCTTAAATTACTTATAAAGTTATAATTATAATTTATAAATAAATAATTATTATAAATTAATTATTAGTAAAAATATATAAATTAAATATCTTAATCTTATTTAAGAAATAATTATTAAGAAGGTTATAATCTTTTAAATTAATATAATCTATTATATAAATATTAATTATATTATTATATTTAAAGTAGAAAGGAAATCCTCTTTTCTTTAATCTATTTAAGATAGTTTTATTAGACGCTTAAAATTAAATAAGTTCTAATATTAATATTAATATAATTAATTATATAATTATAAATAATTAAAGGAATTATAATTATAATATTTAAATTATTATTAAATTATTTTGGTAACTTATATTAATTTACTTTATAAGGTAAACTTTAAATATTATTAAAATATTTAATTTTTAAGTATATAAATTTATAAGAAGATTTTAAATATATATTAAATAAAAGAATATACTTATAAATATAGGAAATAAATATAAGGTTTTAATAAAGATTTTAATAAGAAGTTTTATAAGAAAGCCTTATTATTATTTATAAAAGTAAGAAATAATAAAAGCTATTTAAATAAAAATAAAAGTAAAAGTAATTATTTATATATATATAAATTATAAAGTAGTAAAAGAAGAAGAAGTAAAAGTATATTACTTTTTCAAGTAAAATGAAAAGATAAAGAATAAATTAAGAGGTATAAAGTAATTTAGATTATTGAAAAATCTAATAAAGATAAAGATAAAGAATTAAAATTAATTTTTAACTTCTTATAATCTAATTTTATTAATTAATATAAAGATAGACTTAACTATTTATTTAAACTAACTATTAAGTTAGGATTTAATTCTAACTTATAGTATTAACTCGCCTAGCCTTTTAGCGCTTTACTATTAATAGTATACTAGTATACTATTAATAGTATATTTTATAATACTTAATTCTAACCTTTAGAATCGAATCGCTAAGAATTAGTAGCTTAGCGTTAAATTCGATTCCTTGTAATTAGTCTATATTGATTTACTTAAGATATCTTAAATTTCCTTAAATCTAATAATAAGGTATTAATCTTAAAAAGTATTATTATCATTATTATATAATATATAAATATAAAGCTTATTAAAGGATTTAATAAAGTATCTTTTAATAAATTTTATAAGCTTATAGATTTATTATCTTTCTTATTATTAATACTATTAATACTTCCTCTTATATAATTAAATTAATAAAGTTAGTAATAATATCTTATTAAAGTTATTTTATAATTAAATCTTACTCTTATTATATATCTTATAAGGTTTTTAAAGGATATTATAATAAATAAGATAATAAAGATAATATCTTAGATTTAAAAAGAGGAAGTATAATTAAAAGAGAAGTTAAACTAACTATTAAATTAGATTTTAATTCTATCGTTTAGAATTAAATTATTAAGCCTTTTAGAATATTACTATTAATAGTATAAAAGTTAGATTTTAATTCTAACTTTTAGAATTAAATTACTAAGAATTAACCGCTAGTTATTTTAGTAATTTAATATAATTAGCAAGAAGTAGAAAATAGCTAATTAAATAAATATTAAAGTAAGGAAATGAATTAGATTAATAATATTTACAAAGGAGGATATAAGTTAATTAGGAGTTATATTTATAATATTATCTTTATAAGGAGGTCTTTATAAGAGGTTAGATTTTTAAAAGATAACTTAATATTATAAGAGAAGTATTATAGCTATATCCCTTTTACCTACTTATATACCCCCTATTTACCTATATATATATATCCTCGCATTATGTTTAGCTTTATCTGTAAATGGAAATAGCGCGCGCGCGCCTAACTAAGCTCTAGGACTAAACTAGAGTATAACTTATAACCTAGGGGCTTATCCTTAGTAGGCGGCTAATAAACTTAGCTAGGTTAGTTATTTCCAGTCGCTCTAGGATATTAACTACCCAGGGATGCCCTTAGAGTTTAGGAGGTATAGTACTTGAAGCGCTTCGCTCCCTTAGTAGGCCCTAGGGCCCTGGATAGGATATATTACGCTAGGGGTAGGCCCGGCGCTTAGTTAGATACGCGCGCACTATTTCCATTTACGGATGAAGCCAAACCTAGTCATGCGGGTACATGTAGGCAAGTGGGTATACAGGTAGGCAAATGGGGGGTGTACATGTAGGCAAAGGGGGTGTACCTGTAATACCTTCCTATTATAACTAGTAATTATCTTATTAATAAGATACTTAACTACTCTACCTAAGTATCCTATAAATAGTAATAGCGACGTAGTATGTAATATTAATAACGCGATATAGTATGCCAAGCTGTAGCTAAGTGGGCCTATCGGTCTAAGGGTTTGGGCCTGTCCGTAGCCAAGTCGAAGAGGAGGAAGAGACGACTAGTCGTAGCCTTGATGATAGAAGACATACACGGGAATTACCATCGCGCAGTCTCCCATGGAGGAGGGCGTCGGCGTTGGATCAATCAGCGTTGCAAAGCGCCGCAGTAACCCGGGTCAAACGTTCCGCAAGGGCGGTGGAGTGGCCAGCGGCGTCCATCTGCACAGCAATCGGAATTGGGTTGACAAGCAGCTTGAGTGAAAACATGCAAGCTGACCAAGAGGATAGAATCCTTCACCACATGTTTTCAAGGACGATCGATGTCAGGAGTGTCAGACCTGTCATGCTGTTCTCTGTTCAAGTTTGGATTTCTTTATCCCCCT
>JAABUL010002441.1_pt1 | contig 30810 bp, 8 predicted proteins | sample 5559151 | NCBI WGS metagenome assembly JAABUL01 (sample SAMN10711876, study PRJNA513368) | rock metagenome | isolation source: Antarctica rocks | place: Antarctica: Victoria Land, Pudding Butte sud
TTCGAATTTAAATACAAAAACAAAATAATATAAATAAATTTATCTTTGTACTTCTAGCATGCGTTTTAATTTTTAAATAAATAACTTTTAACAAAACGTATTAGCTCTTTTATTATAAATTTTTTTCATTAGTTCTTTTTTTGTTACGAATTTGTTTAACTTCTTCAAAGCTCTTTTATATCGATTTATTAAAAATAAAAAAGAAAAGATATTTTACGCAAGTTAGTATACAAGCTTGCTCTTATCGTTATATTGTTTTTAAATTGATCGTGTGTCTTGTTAGACTTCAAGCAAATAACATTTTTGCGTTTAAGTTTTTTCGATAACAATAATTTATCTTTTGATCTTTTTTTTTTCAAAAAAAGTCGAAAAGATACACGAAAAATAATTGAAAATAACTCGAAAATCAATAACGTTTAATTAATTAAACTTAAGCTCAAAAACAAAATAAATCAAAATGTAATCAAAATTATAAACGCTTTAAAGAAGAAAAAAAATATAATAACGAAAATAAAAGAGCAAAAGAAAAAATAAAAAAATAAAAAAAAAGTTAAAAAAAATATAATTGCAATATTAGTATTTAGTTTCTTTATTTAAGCGCTTTATTAACTTAATATTTAGTTTTAAAGTTGCGTAGAAAAGTTAATTATATAAATATACAATAAACGAAATCTAGAAGCATGCAATTAAGTTTGTGCACATTGTGTTAAAAAATAATATCGCAAAGAAAAAATATAATCTTCTAAATATAAAGTAAAAAATATATTATTAGCAATAATTTGTTGCATTCTTTATTGTTATCTTTAACATTAAATTAAATAATCTCTATAATGCGTTGTTCGCAAACAAAATAAATCTTAAAAAGATAAAATATATTTGTTCTCTTTAATTACTTAATTATTAACGACGCATATCTATAAATTATTATTATTTTCGCAATTGTTGTCTTTTGTTTATAGCTATAGAAACAATAGCAAAGCATTCAAATTAAATAAAAAGACAAATCTATTATTCGCAAACATTGCTCTAAAGATATATTTATCAATATCGTTTGCTCTTTTGCTAGTATATTTGATAAATAATTAGATAATTGTTTGTGTCAATCTAGTTTAAAGTTTCAAAAGCATTGATTTATTAACAAATTTAATTTGTTTCTTGTCCTAGAAACTAATCTTAATAATTAAGAAAAAAGAGTCTTTTATTTCGTTAATTTAAAGATTTTTAATATTACTTTTTTTAACATTTATTTATTTTTTAACAATAAATACGTGTTAATGTTCGATATTATTAAAAGATTTACAATTGTTTGCAAGTCTATTGTATCGCTTTTTAAAAATGCAAAAATTAATTGCTTAAAGCACTTTAATTGTTTGCTCTTATTTTTAACATTTGTTTAACTATTAACAATATAATCGATCTAAAAGTCGCATATTAAATCGAAGTTTGCTAAATTTTACAAATAAACTTATAAAGTAAAAGAAAGTAAAGCAATAATTAAAGAGCAAATAATCAATTCCATTTATGTTAAATTTGACGTCGTAAATAAATATTATATTGTTAAAATCTTTAGTTTGAATTCTTAGAAAATATTAAATAATATAAAAGCGAAAAGATTTACGTATCGCTTTTAATTAATATTAATATCGAAAATTATAATTATAGCAAATTTTATAAATGTTGTTGCCTTTCTTAATTTAACAAGATTGCGAATTTGAAATTCTTTAAAACATTTTTATTACAATTTTATTATAAAATTGCTCAATTAAATAAAAAAGATTATTGACAACAATAAAGAAAAAAATAACTTAAAAATTAAAAAACTAGTATTAAAAGTTGTGCAAATCTTTGAATCTTTAATTTTTAAAATTATAATTTGTTGTTATAATAAAAGCAAATAATTTAATAAACAATTACTAAATATATCGAAACTTTAACGCAAATTTGTTAAAGCTATTTTTCTTAAAAAATATTAAAAAAATTTAAAGACAATAATTGTTAATTAACAAAAACAAATTAATAAAATATTTAAATATAAATAACGATTTTAAAATTAATAACAATACAATACAACTTATCTTTAAAAGTATTTTAAAAGATTAATGATCTTGAAATTTAAATAGATTTTTAACAAAATATGTGTCACGATTCTAGGCTAGGCGGTTCTAGGCTAGGCAGGCTTCGCCCTCCAGTTACCCTTCGAGTCTTCGCCCCCTAGCCTTGGGTATACTACGAATGACGCCTAGCGCCTTGGCACCCATAGTACTTATATTCATTTCTTGTACATAGTTAGTTCTACATAGCTAGTATTCTCGTCAATCAACTACATACTAGCTATCAAAGCTCTAACTCTAACATAATACTAGCTATCTCTTTAGACACGATCTTGCGAATCGTACCCTAAAGGTACTTATATTTGCTAACTTTTTTTCGTGCTTCAAATATAGAGTCACTAAAGCAACTTTAGATACAAAGTTACTAAAGCAATTCTAAATATAAAGCCACTAGAATAGGCGCTTTGCGAAGCGTAATTAAGTCGCGACAATAGACACCTCTTAATCGACGTATAACTTAACGATGTTTAATTTCGTTGATTCTCTAGTAATCTTGTTAGAAGGGATGAACGACAAATTGTTCTAACTACGATTCAATGAACTTGCTAAAATAAGACTAGTGAACTTGCTAGAATGAAGAGACGACAAACTGTCTCGACTTCGATCTAGTGAGCTTGCTAGAATAAAATTAGTAAGCTTGCTAGAATAGAACCAATGAACTTGCTAGAATGAGATCAATAGATTTGCTAAAACGACAATCACAATGCAATTTCGTCGTCGCTTTTGAGCAACACTTTTGTCTTCGTATGCTAGAAAATTTGCTACGCAACAAAACAACACTTTAAGCAACATCTATTTTTGACATCGAAAATTTTGCTTTGCGAGTGACATGAGTTATTTAACACTTGCATGATTTCAAACATATTTAATCTTAAACTCCCATTTTCGTTCATAAACATTTATATCATTTGCATCTTATCTATATTTGCAACATGATTAACGAAAAATTAGTTTCAAAGAACAAAGTCAAGTTTAGCTTTAGCAAGAATCGCAAATTATTTAAGAAACTTTTAATAAATAAAGATCAATTAGATGTTGATATTGTTTCTCGTCACGATTACTATTGTATGAGCTCTTCATTAGATCAAAATGATCTCAAGAACGATTTAGAGCTCGAAGAGCACTTTGATTCACTTAAGTACAATGCATTTCAATTATCGTTGTTCGTTCGATTCAATTCTTACGAAATCATAATTGACAAACTAACTAAATCAAATTCGTTTAATAATATGAGTTCGTCAAATACATCAATTCGATCTTTGATGTATTAGTCGCTAGATAGCAACTTTGCCCAATTTTGTAACAAACACATCAAGAAAGAAGGCCAAAATAAGTCAAGTTAACGTCGCACTTTAGTTGATCAACTTAACGATTTCAACGAAAGTCAATAAGAAACGCCTTAATCTCTCTAAGAAGCAATCAAAAATAACGTAGAGAAATAACTTCGACTACTTCATAAAAATAGTGTCATTATCGTCGAGCTTCAAATCGATAAGAAGATCAATTTCGACTCTATTTGTTAGCTAAAAATTCAAATTGACTCTTTGCAAACTCATTTAAATTAAACGAAGTTAACAATAAGTATTCGCAACAAAATGATGCATTGTTTTCGACAAAAGCGCAACGACGCTTTAGCTTAATGCGATTCGTTTAAAGCTATTGTACGTCAATTGAAACAAAAGCTTTCTTTCTCTCGAAGTAAAGAAATTGCACTTATTGAATCTACTTATGTGATTTACAACTTTAACAACGACAACGAACGTAATTACTCTTATAGATTTAGCTTACAAGCAAAAGATCGACTTAATGACGCCTATCTCGTTTGTGATCTTAAGTCGAAGCTACGAAACGTAGAAAACAATAAACACTTTTTTGATCTCTCTATCTTTATTAGAAATTTCGAAAAGTTTAAACAATAAGTCATTGCATTAGTTTCTAAGTTTAATAGTGCTTTTTAACGTTTCGTCTTTAAGAAAGCCAAACTTAGTCTCGTTGTCGTCAAGATTATCGACGATGTTTTTAGAGAAATTAAGCATCGTTTGTTCAATAGATTTGTCAATTCTTATTTAACAATAGATGATCTACTTAAAGATCTAAGTGCTTAATGAAACGATTTAAACAAGAAACAACGTAACTTTGTTAAGATTACGTCGTCCAAATTTGTCATAAAAAATATCGAAATCTTTAATCAATACGTCAATCGCTTTATATCTACGACAATTGAAGTCTTTATGTTAGAAGTCGATAAAATGCATCAATCTGACAAAGATTTAAGCTATAGACTTCAAAGTCGCTACGTCACTTTGACGAATTACATCACTTTAAATTAACTTATTAGATTAATTCGTAAAATCGATCTAAAACTTTAGCAAATAAAGAGATCTCGTTCGACTATCACTTAAACTTCTATCTACATATGAGCTATTAGTGACATTAACAAACGCAATGATCGCATTGACATCTCCAAGCTTTCTAAACGTATTAATACAAATGTTTGCGACATCAATAGCTTCAACACACGTATCTCTACTTGCAACTAGAAACAAAACATAGAAACATAATCTTAAACTCTTAAGAACAAGATTAAGTCTTTTAATCTTTGTCAAAAATGTCTCAAGTTAAAACATAGATCGCATCATAAGAACGCCTCTTGCAAAAACGAATTAACTAAGATCAAAGATGAAGTTTTTGTTAAATTTAAAACTTATAACGTTAGCGACTTCGAGTTAGTAGCACTTAAAGAAGATAGTTTCTCTAATATCTTAGATGACAACTTAGATAACTTTAGCGAGTTAAAAAACTAAACGTTCTTAACAAGAGTCGTAGTTCAAGATAGAAGCTAGCGCTTATACGAAAGACGATGAAGGAGCTTAAAGTCTTGTTTAACTTATAAGATAGAATTTTGCTCGTCGAAGTCGAGCTTAGTTCTAGCGCTATCGACGACAAGCGACTTAACGACTAGCAACTAGATTTTCACGTCAAGATTCGTTCAAATTAAGCTCATCTAATTTTTGATAAACGTCATGTCAAGGCGATGCTACTTATTGACATCGAAGTCTCCAATAAAGCCTTTGTAAATAAGAAGTTCATCAAACTTCATAAACTTTCTATTATATTGCTTCAAAATTCTATCAAATTGCGTTTAATTAATGACAAATTCGTCTCTAATATTATTTATATCGCTTAAGTCATCGTTAATCTTAGCGAACACATTGACATCTTATGATGTTTAATAATCGAATTGGGTCAATTCGCAATTATCTTTAACATGCTCTAGATTAAGAAGCATGACGTACGAATCAAAGACGACACACGATTTCTTAAATTTAACTCTATTTATTGCATGAAACATTGTTTGTTAAATTAACAATCGTTAGAGATCTTTAACGATTAACGCAAGCAATTGAAACGTTCGTCTTCAAAGTCTCTCAATGAAGTCGACGTTTATTAAATAAATGTCTCTACATTCTTGAAGCTCGTTAACAAAGAAAACTACGAGATAGTTGTCATACTATCTAAGCATTTTGTCATGCTAAATTAATCAAAGAAAAACGATAGATATTTAGCTTGCACTATAGACAACAATGTTACAATAAACGTTGCAATCATTATTCTTAATAACTACGATAAGTTTTATGCGAAGCTTAAGCGAGATTTTTCTAATTTGAAGCAATTAGAAAAGCAAATACATTCGAAGTTTAGACACTAGATCAAGCTTTTTAATCCACAAGAAGCTAACAAGTTGTCGCCAAATAAAAGCATTAATCATGCTATTAATCTTGTTTTAGAAGCAACTTCTTCGATCAAAAAAATCTATGATGTCTTTCGTCAAAAAGAAGAGATCATTAGAGTCTATCTAGATAACATGAAAGGCAAAGGTCAAATTCGCAACAACATCTCATAGTATGTCGTTCCCACTTTTATAGTTAAGAAGCTTGATAAGGATTTGCGCGTTTGCGTAAACTATAGAGGTTTTGACGCTTTAACGATTAAGAATCGCAATACTTTATCGTTGATTCAAGAAATCTTGCAACGATTATGCAAGATTAAGTACTATAACAAGTTCGATATTATCGCAATCTTTAACGAGATTCGAATGCGTTTCGATGACGAACACAAAATAGTCTTTATTATTCGTTACGACTTGTTTAAGTACGTTGTGATATCTTTTGAGCTATGTAACGTCTCAATCACGTTTCAATCTTTTATCAATAAGACTCTTAGTCTTTATCTAAACGATTTTTGCATCGTCTACATGAATAATATCTTAGTCTACAATAACATTGAGGCGAAACATAAGAATTATATAAACAAAGTTTTCGCTAAGCTTCATGACGCAAGTCTTTATTTAAACATTAATAAGTGTGTCTTCTTTGTCAAACAAGTCAAATATCTAGATCTAATTATTATCATCGAGGGAATTCGAATGAATCCCAAGAAGATCAAGTGCATTCTTAAGTAAGAAGCTTCTATTTGCGTGCGCGACGTGCAGACCTTCCTAGGCTTCGCTAACTTCTATCGATGATTCATCTATAACTATTTGGGCCTAGCTAAATCTTTGTTAGCGCTTAGTAAGCTTAAGAACAAGGGTCTTAATTTTTCATGACAACTTGATGATTCTAAAGATCTTGCGTTTAAAGCTCTTAAACAAGTCTTCATTGATTAGTCTATCTTGCATCATTTTGATCTTGACCTTGAGACCTAAATCGAAAGCGATGTCTTCAATTTCGTGATCGTCGTCGTGTTCTCGCAAATGAACTTAGATAAATTGCTTCATTCGATGATCTACATGTTCAAAATTATGTTGTTCGCAAAGTGCAATTACGAGATCTACGACAAAAAATTGTTGATCATCGTTCGCGCTTTTAAGGAGTAACATTTAAAGTGTGTCGAAACGTCTATCGAACAACTTATTAAGATCATTATCGATCATCGCAATCTAGAGCATTTCATAACTATTAAGCAACTCAATTGTCGTTAAGCTCGTTAAATCGAGTTCTTGTTCAAGTTTAACTTCAAGATTATTTATCGATTAGGCGTGCTAGGCGCGAAGCCAAACAATCTAACTAGGCGATCGCAAGATTTGCCCTTTAACGAGAACGACTCTCGCAATTAATTTTAACGACAAACAATTCTTAAGCGACACAACTTAAGATTAGGCATAGCTAAAGTTGTCGCATTGGCCTCGTTTCTATTAAGTGTTATCTACAATTTAGTGGCGAAATTGACTTGTTTGCTTCGAAACTTCATCGAATTTAAACTAATCGCTAACAAGAGAATCGCGAAAGCTTGCAAGAAGTTCACTTAAATCTCGCTAACAACTAACGAAGATGTAGAATCATTCACGTTCTTATTGCTTGCAATATTTGCATCACTTTGACAAAGCAAACTTCGCTTCGCTAGATCTCTACTCTTAGTTTCTTCGTTTGTTATCGTCGCAATCACAATTTCTCACTCTATAGTTTCATTGCCTTCAATTGTCAATCTTGTCTTTTCCCTAAATACATTTGTTTTGTTTACAACTTAACTATTTACAATCGCAATCCCTTCTACAACTTAATTCTCGTTCGTTGTCGCAAACAATTCAATAGAAGAGAAGAAACCTAAGATAAAACTCGATTTCGAAGTTCTTATTCGTCAAATATTAGAGACATACTTGTATAACGAGAAGATAAAACAAATCATTCAAGCTAAAGAAGCTAGTGAACAAAAGATTCTAACTATTTTTCGCAAAATAATTAAGCTAAAACTTAAGAACTACACGATGATCGAACACCTAATGATTAATGTTAAGCATCTACTCGTTCGAGACAAGATGTACGTGTCTTAAAGCACAAATAATATTCTTCAAGTCAAAGCAATTAGGTCCTAGCATGAACCATTAAGCGCTAGGCACCTAAGTTGAACAATCACGCTCAAGAAGATACAACGTCACTACTATTGACCTACATTGTACTTAGACGTCAAGGAATACGTTAGAAGTTGTTCGATTTGCAAGCACGCCAAGTCACATCGCGAACATAAGTACGATCTACTAAAGTCTTTGCCTATATTAGATCGTTACTAGCAAGATATATTTTGCGACTTCATCATCTCTCTATTGTTATGTCGCTATAAAAAAAAGATCTTCTAGCATATCTTAGTGGTGATCGATAGACTATTCAAGAATAAGAAGTTTATATCTATAGACTCTTTGAAAGTCAAGATCGTGATTCAAATCTTCATCGACTTCGTCTAGCGCATCGAGGACTTCTTAGTCATCATCGTTTTCGATAGAGGCACCCAATTTATCGCTCATTTTTGGCAACGTCTTTGCAAAAGATTGGGAATCAAACCTAAATTGTCAATCGCGTTCCACCTAGAAATCGACGATTAAATCAAAAATGTTAATGTCGTTCTTAAGCAATATCTTTGGGCATACGTGCAATACAATTAGGATGACTAGGTTAGTCATTTCGCCATCGTCGAATTCGTCGCAAACAATCACACTAGCGAATTTATTAGCTTATCATTCTTCTTTGCCATCAAAGGCTATTTGCCACGATTAGGTTTGAAGCCACTCATAGCTTTTTTTAACGACGTCACGTTCGAAGCTCGTCGCGACATGAAGAACGTCGACAAGGTCGCCAAAAAAATCGAGGTTTTGCGAGACTTCCTTCGCCAAGAGCTTATTTGGACCCAAGTCAAATAAGTGGAATTCGCTAATCGCAAACGCGTTGCGACCCCAAAATTCAAAGTCGATAATTAGATTATGCTCGACATTCGAAATATTAAAACGACTCGATTATGCAAGTTCCTAAAGCATAAGAATGCAGGTCTCTATAAGATCATTCGAGCAATTGACAATCACGTCTACGAATTAGAATTGCCCAAGTCGATGAAAATTTATCTAGTATTTCACTCATGGCTTTTACACCTCAACAAGAGCAAGCCCTTGCCAAATCAACGAATCAAGCCCTCGTCGCCCGCCAATGTTGCCAACAACATTGGCGACGATTTCGAATACTACGTCAAAGGCATCGAGGCATCACGATACAACATGCGCAAAAATGACGATAACGTGGATCCAAGTCTAATCGCCATTGATCACAGGCGCAAAATGCTACAATATCAAATCCTCTTCACGAGCTACACGAACTACAACGATAGGCCTAAATGGCTAGACTACCCTATGGTTGACGACTGCCCTAACTTCGTCGTCGACTTTCACCACGAATATCTAGACGCAGCGAGACCTCACTAGACATTCAAGACGCCTCTTGATTGGGAATCTAATGAGTAGGATGGTTCGCACCCATACGCCCCTGCGCTCTATTGTCATTGTCGCCAAAACGCCGCCCAACATGCACCTATAGTCCTCGTCGTCGCACCTAGAATCGACCCCAGAAACGCATTGCCAATACATCACTATCGCTGGGAGTCACCCGCCATGCATTCGCAGTCGAAATCAAATCCGATATGCCACCTTGCCGTCGCCTCTATAGTGCTCTTGCTAGGCACCCCATCGACGTCCCTCCTAAAGGTCCTCCGGATCAGGATTGACTTGGCATTCTTGAACATACGCACGGCTGCGTATAAATTGCTGCCAAGGCACTTTTACGTCATTTTCTCCCTCTGTGTTGCAGGTTTAGACGAACGTGTTCGAACATAGTCAAAATTTGGCAAATTTCGACTTTTCGACGTCGCCACCTCCCTCGTCGTCGTCGACCCCCCTCTCAGATCACGTGACTGATCGAAGCCCTGGACCCCCTCAGATGTGGTCGATCCCCCGACTTTCGCGTCACGTGACCTGGACCCCCCCCCTCGACCTCGTCGTCGCCCAACAAATCGCTCGAAACTCGATTTCCGTCGTTCGACAGTCGCCCAACGTTTGATTTCGAGCACTAGATCGTACCCGACAGGCGTGCTCGACACTAACCGGAGGTAGCCGAGGGTTAGCTAGAACATCATCCGCAGCATGCACGCTCTTTGCTTTGCATGTTACTGTTTTTTGCACATTTTGTTTCAAAATTTTCGATTACCCCCCCCCTACTCAACAAATTTATCCTCTCGCTCAACGCGCATCAGAAACTTCAATTTTAATCGTCGAGTGGTACTCGACATGTACTCGACATCAATCGGAGCTTGTACTCGACAAGCATTCGACATCAATCGAAGCTTGTACTCGACAAGCACTCGAGATCAATTGGAGTTAACTAGAAACGCTAACTGGGAGGCCCGACATCGCTTCGTCAAAGCTCGCGGGTAGGAGGGGGGGTAGTGTCACGATTCCAGGCTAGGCGGTTCCAGGCTAGGCAGGCTTCGCCCTTCGGTTACCCTTCGGGTCTTCGCCCCCTAGCCTCGGGTATACTACGAGTGACGCCTAGCGCCTTGGCACCCATAGTACTTATACCCATTTCCTGTACATAGTTAGTTCTGCATAGCTAGTATTCTCGTCAATCAACTACATACTAGCCATCAAAGCTCTAACCCTAACAATATGTTTATTAAAAGTATATAATAATCTTTCGTATTTAATATTTGTAATATTAACAATTTTGCGACAACAAATACGTTGAACTAACGATAAAATTGTCAAAATCTACATAAAGTCGACAATTAATTACATAAAAAAAATTGCTTTTTAATTATATTTTACTTTTGATTTGTAAAAAATTGTTTAAAAATTACAATTATAAAACAAATTTTTAAGAAATATTTTAAAGCGTTAATCTTAATTATGTCGAACTTTTTAAAAATAATGTTAATAGTTAAACGTATAAGTTTTATCTTTGTTCTAGTTTTTATCTTATTATAATTGATATTTTTGCTATTTCTATTGCGAATTTTAACGCTTGTCTCGTTCTATAAACATTATATATTGTCTTCTCTCTATAGTTTTTGCGAAAATATTTAACTTTAAATAGATATTTTTATATATATTTTAAAGACTCAAAAAGCGCAAAGCGACAAACAACAATTAACATCTTTATGTTTGTTAAAAATTCAAATAATAACAAGCTTTTACATAAAGACGAGCTTAATATGTTAATTAATATTATTAATATTATAAATCTAAATCTAAATTTTTAACGCGTTACAATTGTAATTTTTTGCGAATTAATATATAGTGCAATTATAATTGCTTAAGTTCTTGTTTGTATCTAGCGTTAAAATAATAGTTTAAAAGTATTCTATTATATATTATATATTAAAATAAGAATTAAAAAGATTATACTAAATAAACAATTAACAAAGATTAAGTTTATAATCGAAATCTTTTAGAAAATCTTTGCAATAATAAAAAAGAATGCTAGTATTATTAAATTTAATGCAACAACAAATATAGCAATAATTATTAAAAATTTGAAGAAAGAAATAAAGATTTAATAAGTGTAGTTTTCTACTTAGTGTTTAAAGATAAAGTCGATTAAGCAAGCTTATTAGCTTGCGCAATAACAAATTTTTTTATTAATTATGTTTTTTTTTAGTAGTTTCGTTTTTTTTTAAGTTTCGATTTGTTCGCTTTGTATTTACGCTAACACTTGCGTTAATATAATTCAATATAATTTAATATAACTTAATATAATTCGAGTAAACGTTAATTAATTTTTTTCGAAGCGTTAAATCTATATTGCTTAACATAGTTGCTTTATTTTTATAATTATATTTTTTATATTTTTATTACAAGCTTCTTTTTTAAGTTACTTGACATATTAATTTTAATTTTAAATTTAAAATTGTTATTATTAATTATTATTTAAGTCTTAAGATTAATAATAAAATCAAAATCTTAATAAATTAAATATTGCATTATTTTTTTTAGCAAGTCTCTAAAACTTCGAAGTTAATTGCGAAAAATATATTTTATTTTTTTACACTCTAGTCGCGTTTTTATAATCTAATTTGTATATTTAAAGCATTATTATATTGTTACTCTTAACATTCTTTTTTACGATTATTTCGCAAATTTACTTTACAAATCTTTATTTTAATTAGCGTCTAATTATTTGTTTTAATTGTAAATATAAAGAATTACGTTTGCAATATAGTTTGATCTCTAATAATTATAATTTATATAATATAATTTGTTTACGAAATTCTTAATTCTAAAATTTAGTAATAATAATTGCATTAACTTATTAATAATCTTTGATTTTACAATTTGCTTTACTTTCTTACTTTTACTTTTATTTGCAAACATTATCTTTACATAAATTTATTTACGATTTTAACTTTATTATTTTAGAAAATATATAATTATGTTGCAAATTTAAAGATATAAACACAAAAAAATGTCTTGTTAACTTGCTCTTTATCTTATTATATTTTGATTAAGACGTTTGTTCGTCGTATAAGTGTTTCGACTTAATAACATAATTTTATCGATTAAGTTTTTAAAAATTATTAGCATTCGAAGCTCAATTTCGAAACAAATCGTATAAAATAAATTAAAATTCTCTATAACAAATATAGACAAATATTAAAAGTCGAAAGTTATTCTTTTTATCTAATAAGTTTTTGTAAAGATATTATTATTTATAACATTAAAATTGTTTTTAAAGTCGCAATAAAAAAAGAATATTAAAAAATAAATAGCAAAGAAAACAATTATATTAATCTTAAATAATTTGCTTTGTTAATATTTTTCTTCTTTGTCTCTCTAAGTTTTCTAGCAAACTCGCATATTATCTTTATTATTAAAGCGTTATTGTTAATCAATTTTAAGTTTAATTGCTATTTTTTATTTGTAGTTCTTAACATACTTTCTCTAAAACTTTAATCAATATAGCTTTATTTCTTTTTGTTTAATAATTTTCTACAAATTTTAGACTTTAACTTCAAGTTTTTTTGAATTTAATTTGTTTAATACAATTGTTTTTCAAATTCGATCAATTAAGTTGTAATATATTAAACGCTTAAAAACAACTTGTAATTTAATTAACAACAACAATATTTAATATTGTATTTTTTCGATTTAACAAAAGCTTAAAAATTTTCTTCGAATTTAAGTACAAAATTAGAACAATATAAATAAATTTATTTTCGTACTTTTAGAACGCGCTCTAATAAATAAACAAATAATTTTTAACAAGTTGTATCAATTCTTTTTTTATAATTCGATCTTATTAGTTCTTCTTTTATTACAAATCTTCTTAATTACTTCAAAGTTTTTTCGATTTAATTAATAAAAAATACAATTAAGAAATTATCTTACGCAAGTTAGTACACAAGTTTGTCTTCTTTATTATATCGCTTTTAAATTAATAGTGTGTCTTATTAAATTTAAAGCGCACAATATCTTTATTTGCTAAGTTATTTTGTTACAATAAATTAAGTTTTAATTTCTTTTTTTTAAACAAAAGCGTTTAAGCAAACGATACAAAATTAATAACAATTTAAAAAACTAAAACACACAAAATTTAAAACTAAGTTCGACAATAAAAGAGACTTTAATTTGATAATAATTATATATGCTATAAAGAAAAAAGTAAATATATTAATCAAGACAAATTCGCAAAAGAAAAAAGAAAAAAATAATTAAAAATAATTAAAAACATAATTAAGATATTTGTAGTTATTTCTTCTATTTAAACGTTTTATTAAATTAATATTTAATTTTAAAGTCTTTTAAATTAGTTAATTATATAAGCATTTTTTAAATAAAATCAAGAAACGTATTGCAACTTTTGTGCGCATTGTTTTTAAAAAAAAAATCAAGAAGAAATATATATTATCAAATATAAAGTAAAAAAGATTCTTCGATAATAATTAGTTAGATTCTTTGTTATCGTCTCTAATACTATATTAAATAATCTCTATAATACGTTGTTTGCAAATAAGATAAATTTTAAAAAGATAAAATATATTTGTTCTCTTCAATTACTTAATTACTAACGACTTATATCTATAGATTATTGTTATTTTCGCAATTGTTGTCTTTCGTTTATAGTTATAAAAACAATAATAAAGCATTCAAATTAAATAAAAAGACGAATTTATTATTCGCAAATATTGCTTTAAAAATATATTTATTAATATTGTTTACTCTTTTGTTAATTTAAGCAATAATTAAACATCTATTTATGTCAATTTGATCTTTATCTTATATATAGTGTTTTCGTCGTATATTTTTTTTCGAACACAAATCTCAACAATTAAGACAAAAAAGTCTATAGATTTGTTAATATAAAGAATCTTAACATTATCTTTTTCGATCTTTATTAATTAGTTAAAAATAAATAGATATTAACAATTGTTATTCTTAATTAACTTCAAATTTATCGCAATTTTATTGTATAATTTTTTACAAATATAAAAGAAAATTGTTTAAGACATTGCGATCTTTTAAGTTCAATTTTATCTATTATATAGTTTTTAACTATATATTATAACTAGAAATTGTATATTGCACTTAAGTTTATTAAGTCTTGCAAATAATCTTATATAAAATAAAAAAATATTTATCGCATTTATGTAGAATTCGTTGTCGTCAATAGATATTATATTGTTAAGATACTAGAATTAAAGCTTTAAAGAATAATAAATAGCACAAAAATCAAAAAATCTAAATATTGCTTTTAATTAATAGTAATATTTAAATTTATAATTATAACAAATTTTACAAACATTGTTGCTTTTCTTAATTTAGCAAGTTTAAACTTATAAAATAATTTAAATTATTCTTATTTTAATTTTACAACAAAATCTCTTAATAAAATAAAAAATAAGACATTAACAACAACAAAGAAAAAAATATCTTAAAAATTAAAATGCTAGCTTTTGAAATTGTACAAATCTTTAAGATTTTAATTCTTAAAATTATAATTTGTTGTTATAATTAAAACAAATAATACAATAAACAATTGCTATATTTTTTCAAACTTTAACGTAAATTTATTAAGAGACGCTTTTTCTAAAAAGTATTAAAATAGTCTAAAAAGTATAATTGTTAATTAAAAAAAGCGTATTAAAGTATAGTTTAAGCAAATATATATAATTTAAAATTAATAACAACACAAATTAACTTATATTCGAAAATATTTTACAAATATAACAATTTAAAAAGTTAAGTAAATCTTTAACAAAATATATTTGTTACAAGTTTGCAATAACTTTATTATATTTAATATTTATAACGTTGATATTTTTATGATAGTAAATATGTTAATTTAAAAACTATATATTTAAAGTTTGCATAAACTTAAATATTAATTATATTAAAAAAAATTAATTTTTGATTGTTTTCTATTTTATGTTAATAAAAAATCCTTTAAAGTTGTTTGTTATTAAGAAAGTTTTTTTAAAGTACTTTAAGATATTTATCTTAATTATATCGAACTTTTTTAAAATAATGTTAATAATAAAACATATAAATTTTATCTTTATTTTAGCTTTTGCTTTATTATAATTGTTATTTTTGTTATTTTTATTGCGAATTTTAATGCTTATTTTATTTTACAAGCGTTATATATTAATTTCTCTCTATAGTTTTTGCGAAAACATTTAATTTTAAAAAAAAATATTCTTAAATATGTTTCAAAAATTTAAGAAATTTAAAACAACAAACAACAATTAATGTTTTTAAGTTTGTTAAAAAAATAAATAGTAAACAAGTTTTTGCAATAAAACAAATTAAATACGTTAATTAAAATTGTTAAAATACTAAAAAAAAATTAGAATCTTTAATATGTTATAATAATTATTATATGCGAGTTCGTATATAACGTATTTTGAATTGCTTAAATTTTCGTTCGCATTTAATATTAAAATAACAAGTTAAAAATTTTATATTATATACTATATGCAAGAACAAAAATTAAGAATATTGTGCTAAATAATTAGTTCGCAATAATTAAATTTACAATTAAGATTTTTAAGATTATAAATTTTTTTGCGATTTAAATAGTTGCTACATAGATATTGTTAAAAAGATTAAGAATTTAAAAAGTTATTTTTGCATTTATCTTTATACTTTATTTTGAATCTATAATTTTAATTTTAATTAACTTAATTTAAATCTTAATTAACTTAGTTTATTGCTATTGTCTTTGTTTCACTTTTTTATCTTTATTCTTTTCGTTGTTTTGCTCGTACGTAACTCTTTTTTTTTCGAAATATTAATTGCACAAAGTAATTTTTAGTTACTTTTTAATTATTGCGATGCGCATTAAATTAAAAACAAAACTTAACTTGTTATTAAAAAAAAAAGATTTAAACAAAAAAATATATTAATAAAGCTTTGTTAAAAGCAAGAGTTTAGTACTCTTTATATTAAACTTTTAAAACTTATTTGTAATTGCAATAAATGTAAAGATAAATAAAAAAAAACATTTTAAAGAGTTTTGTAATACTTAATTACAAAAGCACAATTAAGTTTTCAATACAATTGCTAGATTGATTTAAGTTAATTAAAAGTATTATATCTTTATTAATTCGAGATCGCATATAAAGTTGTTATTTAATATAATCTTTCTTTTAACGCAAGTATTATTATTCTTGTTTAGATTAACGTATATTAATTTATCTTAATCAAAAGATAATGTCTTTAATAACTATAATTAAATGTAAAGTTGTAATTTTATATCTTTCTACTTTTGACGCAATTCTTGTTATGCTTATCTAGTTTGACGCAAACTAGCTTATATTAATTAAGAGAGAGCATTTTTGCGATAATTATAATCGCATGTAAAGCTATAATTTTATATCTCTCTTCTTTTGACGCAATTCTTGTTATGTTTGTCTAGTTTAATACAAACTAGTTTATGTTAATTAAGAGAGAGTATTTTTGCGATAGTTATAGTCGCATGTAAAGTCGTAATATTGTAACTCTCTTTTTTTAATATAGTTCTCGTTATGTTTGTTTAAATTAACGCAAACTAACTTAGATTAATTAACAAAATCGTGTCTTTAGTAACTTTAATTAAATATAAAGTTATAATTCTATATATCTTTTCTCTTAACGCATTTTTTATTATGTTTGTCTAATTTGACGTAGACTAGTTTATGTTAATTAAGAGAGAGCATCTTTGCGATAGTAGTTCTCGTCATATTTGCTTAGATTGACGCAAAATAATTTAAATTAATTAACAAAATTGTGTCTATAATAACTTTGATCGAATATAAAGTTGTAATTCTATATATCTTTTCTCTTAACGCATTTTTTGCTATACTTATCTAGTTTGGCGCAAATTAGTTTATGTTGATCAAGAGAGAGCATCTTTGCAATAGTAGTTCTCGTTATGCTTGTCTAGATTAACGCAAAATAATTTAGATTAATTAACAAAATTGTATTTCTAGTAACTTTGATCGAATATAAAGTTGTAATTCTATATATCTTTTCTCTTAACACATTTTTTGTTATGTTTGCTTAGTTTGACGCAAACTAGCTTATGTTAATTAAAAGAGAGCATCTTTGCGATAGTAGTTTTTGCTATGCTTGCTTAGATTGGCGCAAAATAACTTAAATTAATTAACAAAATCGTTTTTTTAATAGCTTTAATCAAATGTAGAGCTATAATTCTATATATCTCTTCTTTTGACGCATTTTTTGCTATACTTATCTAGTTTGGCGCAAATTAGTTTATGTTGATCAAGAGAGAGCATCTTTGCAATAGTAGTTCTCGTTATGCTTGTCTAGATTAACGCAAAATAACTTAAATTAATTAACAAAATTGTGTCTCTAGTAATTTTAATTAAATGTAAAATTGTAATTCTATATATCTTTTCTTTTAACGCATTTTTTGTTATGTTTGTCTAGTTTGACGCAAACTAATTTAAATTAATTAAGAAAATTATCTCTTTAATAGATACAATCGTATATAAAGCTAATATCTTCTTCTTAAATGCGATTCTTGTTATGTTTGTCTAAGTTGACGCAAATTGACGCAAATTAGCGCAAACTCTTTATTAAGTTTGCAATAATTTAACAATAATAATTCGCATTATCTAATACTAATATTATACTCTTAATAGAAAGAGTTTATCTAGAGTTAACTATAATATTAATGTTTAACTAAATAGATTCTTCAAGTAATACTAACATATTAATCTATATATAAAGAGATAATTCGAAATAGAATTGTTGTAGATTTTCGCAAAATAAAAAAAGAAATGTGCTAATATTTAAATTCTACGTAGCTTGCTTATATTATATATAATAATTAATTAATAAATTACTTTATAGTTAAAACTTATAAATATAATTAATTAAATAATCTCTTATTACAATTGTACTTAATACTTAATAAACAATTAAAATTTTAACTTTTTATTATAATATTAGTATGTATTAATATAGCTTAAAGATCTATTTCTTTAACTATGTTTTTGTTCAATAATAATAGTAATTTCTTTAAAATATCTATAATAATAAAAGACAAAACTTAAATCGCTTCTTTAAAATTAATTTAACATAATAATATTAATAATTTCGCAACGCAATATGTTAATTATATTTTATAAATTATATATTTTAACAAATCTTCAAACATTTGTCGTCTTATTGCGTTATATATATATAGTAAACAAAATTATTAAGAAGAGAAAGCAAAGTACTATGTCTCGTTTTTGCAATACGTATAATTTGGCGTCAAAGAACAACGATAAATTGACGCGTTATCTAATCAAATATCAAGTAATTCGAAAAACATAGCGTCGAAAAGAATCTAAATTTAAGAAAAAAATAAAAAAAAACTCGAAAAAAAATTCGAAAAAAAAAACGATTTATATTAGTTACGCAATTGTCTTCTTAAAATAAAGCAACGTTTAAAGAAAATTAATATATTAAATACATTTAATAAAGTAACGTTTAACGAAGTTCTACAATTATTCGAACTAAATTAAAATAATTATAAGTTTTCGAACGCGCATATTATAAAAACTAAAAAGTGTTATTCTTCGATTTTATAAATAAAGAATTCTATTAATTCTAAGTATATTACACGAGCATTTAATAACAAAGCAAAAAATTACATATTAACAAATCTATAGTTTACTACGTTAATTATAATAATTAAGCAATACAATTAGAAGAAAAAGACAAAAGAATCTATCAACAATATAGCTCAAAAAAATAGCTATATTCGTCAAATAAAAAAAATTACACAAAAATCGTTTTTTATTTTTTCGACAATATATAGTCTTTTTTAAAATATCTAAAATTATAAATTTGTAAAATAAATATTAAATTACAAGCTTATAAAGAGTATTATTAACGCGTTGTTTTAAGATAAGAATAACAAAAGCATACAAGAACGTTATAGCTTTCGCAATAACAATAAATAACGCACGCAAATAAAAATTATTTTGTACGAAATCAAAAACAATAAATAACGCAAGATAGAATTTACAATCGAAGAGACAATTAATAATTTTATCTTTATTAAGTATATTATAGATTATTAAAATCTTAAAGATATAATGTGTTTTTTACTTAATTACGAATCTTTCTAAAACAATTTAATATACGCGTCGATTTAAATTAATACAACGAACGATATTTGCGTTTATATTAAAACGTATATAAGAAATTAATAATAAAATATACAAGATTAACTACTAAAAGAAGTTACAATTATTTTAATCTTAATAGCTACAAACAAGACTCAAATAATATAATATTATAAAAATCAAAGCTTGTAATCAATATATATAATTATTAATAATTTAGATTAAATTATAAGACAAAGTTAAATTTAATTAAATCTAGTATTAATAAACTTAATATTAATTGTAAAAATTAAGAAAAAGCATTTGCAATATTTATAAACAAAAGTATATTATTAAGTTATAAAAAAGATTTTTCAATATATGTTTTTAACTTGGAATAATCTTGCTTTGCAAATTAATTAAATATAGCATTCGAAATACTTAATAAATTTAATATAAACGTACTTTGTATCGACAATTTTACGAAAAAATGTTATTTAATTATTAAAGAAATATTAATAAATTACGAAAAGCAAATTCTTATTATTAATATTAAGAAAAATAAATATTGTAATATTTGCAAAGTTTCTTTAAACAAACAAAAGTATCTTATAAAAAAATAAAAATATTGTATTTTTAAATATATTTAAAATAAGTTTGCTAAACAAAAGACAAATTAAAAAAAAAACAAAAAGAAAATAAATATATATTCGATGCGTAATTAAATATAAAAACACAAGTATTGCAATATTTATAAATTAATAAATCTTAACATTCTTTATTAATTATTAAAAGATATAATTATGCGATTAATTAACTAGATTGTTGTCTTAATTAACAATGTTATTGCAAAGACGTATTTTAAACAACTTACAAAACAAAAGAAAAAAAACAAAACTATTATTAAAATAGCAAAATCTATTTAATTAAATAAGCGCTTTTGTTAAATTTTTAATATAACAAACTTAAAGACATTTAAGTCGTTTAATAAAGTCAAATAATAAAACAAAATTAAATAGAAAACAATAATATATTAGTTTGTTTTTGCAATAATATCTCTACTAATAAAAAAGTAAAACGCGACAATATATTGTGTTCGAATAATTACAAACTTTGTTATATTTGCTTAATATATTTTTTATAACAAAAACATACTAAGCTATATAAAGTACGCATTATATTAAATTAATAACTTAAAAACAATTTTTATTAAGTATTGATTATAGAATATAACGCACAATAAGAACGACAAAAATAAGATATATTTTAATATTTTTAAGCTTTATATTCTTACTTATTATATAGATTTTATTCGACTATTTAATAGTATTTAGAACTACAACATCTTTTATAATAAAACAACACACAAAGTTTTATTAAAGCAATTCTTTTTAAAAACAAACAAAATAAAGAAATAAAAAACACAAATATTAGATTATAATATTTAACATATTAATATTAACGCTATAAGCGATATAATTTTTTATTTGTAAATTAGCTTCATATTTGTTGTCAAACAAAAAATAAAAATAAAAATTAACAAATTAATATAAAAGTTAATAAATTTATCAATGCAACTTAACTCTTACGATTGAGCATTATTAAGCAAATAATACATAAATTACAAATATTAACAAAAAGCTAAAAAAGTCGCTATAAAGAAGAAGTTTAAATATTTGAATTTTATAAACGTATTAGCAATATTTATTCGAAAAAAACACAAAAAAGTACAAAAATTAATTCGCAATCAACTAGAGTTAAACGCTCAAAAACAAGATTTGTTTTAAATAGAAAACTACTTTATTAAAATTTACAAATTCTTAATTTGCTAAAAACGAAATAAAAAGAATTATACAAATTTAAAAAGATTGCAAAAAAATATAATTCGATACGTTTTTCGTTAACGCAATAAAGTTAATTGGCGAAAAAATTATATATAAGTATAAAAGTATAAATCGAAAAATATTTATCGAAGCAACAAATCAACAAAGAGCAACAATAGATATATAAAAAACGTGCGACTTATAATTATTGTATTCGATTATTAACAATTAAATTGTATTAAGCGTTTACAAAAGTATATAAAAGCGTTGATCGAAATAAAACGATAAATTAATTAAGAAATTACTATCACAATATATAAAATATATAAAATAATCGACTTTTTTACTAATATAAGCAAAAATTCTATATATTTATACTTTCGACAATTCTACGATTTGTTATATATTATTTGTAGCGTATATTTTATATTAACAAATCAAAAACGTACAAAATATTATATTAACAACTTTATTAATTAAAATTAATACAATACTATATATAATTTTGACTTCAAAGCTAACGAAATTCGATTTGCAAACATATAAACTAAAAAATATTAAAAGAAGAAGAAAAATTAAAGACGCAATAATTGAGTCAAATTAACAAAATTTGCGTTATTAGAATTATAAAGAGACTTTTAATTTATACGCTCTCTTTATTACTTAAACATCTATTTTGACAATAAATAATAATATTTTTATTTTGCATTGTTTAAGTTACGATAACGTGTTAAACAAGTTAGCTAAATTGCGCAATACATAGACTTTTGTGTAATATATATTCTTTTCGTTGTTATTTTAAGATTTAAAATTGTAGAAAACGTAACTAATACGTCAAAAAAAATAAAAAATGTAAAAAGAAAATAACAAATATTAAGAATTTCATTATTAATAAGAAGAACAAATCTATTTTAAAACTTAAATCAATTAATAATTAAATTAGATTGTTTAAGTTTTAAGTTAACTTGTTTAAGATTAAGTTAACTTAATTGCAACAATTGTACTTTAATCGCGTTAAAAGACGCTAAATTATATTGTTTTTATTAACGTTATTATAATTATCGCTTTTAACAACAATTAAGAAGATATTTTTGCTAAATTTGTCGCAAATGTTTGTCTCTACTTTGTTGTAAACGTCGTTACAAATCAAATAAAATTATAAAGATTATTATTAATTTTTAACAAAACTACTAACATCAATATAGTAAGCGAAAATTTTGAGAGCGTAGTTCTTCTTAAGATTACGCAATTTAAAGAAATTTGTTATTAAGTTAAACACAATTTTTAAGCTCGATTTCTTAATAGATAAGCATTAAATAATTTCTAAATATATTGTTAATAAAAAATAAAACTATTATTAGCTAAATCGTAAAAAAACTATATTATAGTATCGAAAATCTTAAATAAACTTTAATTTTTTAAGAGCTTTATTTAATTTTAAACTAATTAAAGATATAAGTTGCTATTAAATTTCACTTAATAAAGATACTTTTAAAGCATATTTAAAAGCTTTGTAATATTGTTCTTCGCAACAATAGCGTTTTTAACAAAAGTGCAAAAATGTATTTAAGATTAATAATATTAACGCACTTATATCGCGATAAACTTCTTGTATTAATATACTTTTTAATATATTAAATCTAAGACAACTTGATCTTAATTTTAGTTAATTTAATAAAAAATTATTAAATCTAAAGTAACATACAAGACAAATAATTTCTTAATAAACATATAAAATATTATTGTTAAAATTTATGTTTTTTCTTTAAATATGTTCTAACATATAGACTCTTACATTTTAATTAAATTTGCAATTTGTAACAAAAACAATTTTTGCAATTGTTTTAAAATTAAATAAATATTAATAATATAAAGCAAGATAAAATTAATAAAGAAATTAATAAACGTGTCTTTCGCTTTATAAGAAAAGATAAGCTAATTAATATAAAATGTAAACGTTTTAAACTAGATTTTCTCAAATTGTTGTTCTTGTTATCGTCGAAAACTATACTAGTATTTGAATTAACATATAATAGATTCTCTTTTTAAGTATTGTTTTCTTTAAGTTTACTAAAACAAATTAAGATATTATTGTTTGTATTATTATTATTAATTAAGATGTAATTCTAATTTGTATTATTTAATAATGCGTCAATGTATTAGAAATTCTAAACAAACGATTTTACTAAACTTTTATTTATTAGATTATTAGACAATAGTTAATTAATTGTTCATCTTTTGTTATTTTATTCTTTTGCGTAGCTTAGCTATATATTAGAATTGCGTTATTCTTGTAAATTTAATAAAAACAAAGATAACAACAATAAGAAAGATAATAACAACAAACTTAAATAATATATACTTTGACGCAACAAAAAGAATAATTCGCTCTAGATTAACAAAAGAGACAATAACAATTTCGTTTGTGCTCTTTGCTTCGAACGCGAAAAAGAAAATTAAAATGTTATTGTCAAATAAAATAATTATTTGACAAATAGATTGTTTTTAACAAGTTTTAATGCAAAATCTTTTGACGAAAAAGACAACAATATTGAGACATAGTTTGTAAATCTCGCAAACGATATTTCAAATTCGTTATTTAATATTGTAAATAACAAAAGCAAAGATTTTATTTAAGCAATATTGTTGCTAGCTATTTTATCAATTGTATTAAATAGCAAAACATATATAGTGCGAAGTCTTTTCTATGTTTTTGCATATAATAATATATTTTGTTGCGTTATTTTACGTCGATTAAATATACAACAAAAGTTAACACATTATATAAATGTTAATTAAATAAATAAGCGTAAATCTATAGTAAAGAGATTGTTCGACTTCTTTTTAATGTTCGCAATTTCGCAAAATTTGTTTTTACTTTAGCAAAACAATTTAGATAACTTGTTAAGAGTCGAACATTTAAAAATAATTAATAATAATTAAGAGAATCGCACAATTTTAGTCTTTCGATAAGTTAAAACGTAAAAAACAATAATTGAAATTATTATTTTTTTATAATAAACAATACAACGACGTTTGTCTTAATTTATCAAAATATTTATTATAATATAAGTAACATAATAAAGAAACAAACAATATAAAATATTTTAAACAAAAGACTCTTAAAGCAAATTAAATTAATCTAAATTATATTAAATTATATTGAATTAAATCTAGCTTAAATTACAAACAAATGTATGTCGACGCATTATATTAGCTTCTTATTGTTTTTGTTTCTCTTTTAACACTTTTTTCTTAAACAAGTATTTTTTTTTGTCTTAAGTTTTTTACTTTGTAACAAGTATTCTTTTATATTGTATTTTACGTCAATTTAACAATATTTACGCACATAATTTTGTTAATTATGTTTAAGAGATTAAGAGTTGCAATGTTTTTAATAAACGTAATCGTTACTAATTAAATTAAGAGATATTTACTAATTTATATTTGCATAGAATAATAGTTTAACAAATAAAAAAAACAATTTAAATTTTAAATCGAACAAGTTCTCGCGTTTTTTAAGCAAACATAAAAGAGTTTTTGTTGTTAATAAAAAAGAAAACAATGTAATAAAAATATCGTTTTCGCAAATACAAAACAAAGTAAGTTGTTGTTTTTTCTTTTAAGTTTTTTCTTCATTAATTATAGCTTTTATTTGTTGTTTCGTTTCTTAAAAACGTAATTAAAAAATCGAAAACGCATAAATTACAATTATCTTAATCTTTTTTTAATATTTATAATTTTGCGTTTTTGACAACTAGTTGTTTGAATTTTACTTCTTAGTTCTTCGCATTCAACAATTAACGAAAAAAATTATTATTTTCGCGAAAGATTCGAACGATACTCGCTAATATACTTGTATTATAAAAGAATATTAGACGACGCTCAAAATATTATTTAACATTAAAATATAAACAAATTATACAAAACGTAATTTCTCTTTTGTAAATTACAATTGTTTGTAACGATATTAAATTTAAGAATTGCAACTCTTAAACGAATCTTAAGTAAAAAGCAAAATTATCTAAACTAATAAGAAAGCTATAAAGAAAAATAGTTGTTCGAATAAGCAACTTTAAATATTAACGAAACAAAAATGTTATTAATACTTTAGCGTTAAAAAAAACAAAAAAAATAGTTATTTTAATTTGTTAATGCTAATTTAGAACTAATTTGTTATAGTTGCTCGATTTAATAAGCGACATTTAATTACACATAATAAAGCAAATATATAAGATAATTAAGAATTATTACAATTTTAGCAATAATAAGAAGTTATATAATTATGTTGTAACGTTATTGTAAAATTGCGTCTTCTTAAATGTAAATTATTAATAAACAAAGATACTATTTAAAATATTTTAAGTCTTAATAATTGTTAAAGTCTTTATATTATTGTTTTTTAACAACAATTAAAGAAGCTTTAAAATAAATTTCTTAATTAGATATTTGTTTACAAAACTAAATTTAAAAATAATTAAAATAATATATATTATAATTTGTTACTATATAGAGGAATTTTGTTACAAAGTGCGCATTATAATTAAATTTAAAAAAAATTAAATTAATAACAAGTAATCTATAATACGAATTATATAATTATGTATATTAAATTAATAACATTAGAAATCTAAAATATTATATAAAAGTTATAAAATAATTAAAGTACAACAAAGATCAAATTAGAATTGCGCAAATTGCAAGAAAAAATAATATTTTATAATAAAGAAGCAAATCGCAATTTAGAATTCAAAGCAAAAATATATTTTTCTTTAAAAGACTTTTTGTTCGATTTAAATAATTTCGAATTTAAATTTAAGATAGCATTACAACAATATAAAATATTAAACAATAAAAATATATTTGTTAACAATAAAGTTAGCAAATCTATATTAAAATATTTGATAAAAAATAAAGTAAATAAAATTAAATTTATTAATATTAGAAGTTAACAATTGTCGCAAAGTACTAACTACGATTTAAGGAAAAAAAATTCTTAAAATGTAGATTCAAATTTTAGAAGAATTTTAATCTAATTTGATTTAATTTGACTTAAAGTCTATAAAACGCATTAATTAATTATAGTGCATTTTATAGAAAAATAGTAAAAGAAATAACATCGCAAGAGTAAATTACTTTTTTTAAAAAAAATTATCTTCGCTTAGACTACTTTAATGTAATTTAATGTCTACATATTGTGTTAACTAATTGCAATAATACTTGTAGAACAATAAGATAAAAAGTAATTTAAAGATAAGCATCTTATACAAAAATAATTAGTTGCTTGTTAATTGTTTAAGATCAATATAATATATTAGCTAACTATATTGACGCTTTTAAAAAGATTCTAGAAATAAGATTAATGCAAAGATAGACAAAACTCTTAGAGATAACTTAATTTGATTCAATTTAACTTAATTTAGTTTAATCTAGTTCAATCTAGCCCAATCTAGTTCAATTTGACCCAATTTGGCTCAATTTAAGATGTAATCGACTAACAACAATTTGCATACAAGAGACAATTAGATTTAATAACGATATTAAGATAGATTTTTCTTTAAAAATTAAATTGAACAAATGTTTCGCCAAAAGCATATTAGAAATATTGACGCTTCGAATTTAACGCAATAATTACAACTTAACAACTAATTTGACAAATAAATAAATAGATAAGATACGTAGAGACTATTTGCTATACTTAACTTCTAAATAGCGCTAATTGAAAAACGTTTAACAAGCAAACAATGTTAAAAAAGAGAAATGTAAATATTGTAAATTATGTTTAACGTCTTTTTAATATTATTAAGACTAATATAGATTATAAACAAGTTAATCAATATAATTAAAATTGTTGATTAAAAGAATTTAAATTAAGATAAGTACAAAACTTAAATAAAATTTAAGAGTTAAACAAAGACTATAATATTAAAGTTAACAATTAATTAAATTGCTTAAAAGAAGAAGCTAAAAGTAAAAAAAAACTATACAATATAATATAAGATAAGCAAGACAAATAATATTGTAAATAATACAAATAAATATAATAAATTCTAGATTTACGCGAAGACGCAATCTTTAATATAATTTGTATTAAAAATTTCTATATATAGTAAGAAGAACGTATATAAATTTTTATAATCTTAGACTAAATTTAATTATTAAGATATTTAGAGTTTCGCTTTATTAACGATTCTAAAGTAATAAAATTAATTAAAGTCAAATTATCAAATATGTTAGTTATAACTACAATAGAATTAATGTAGACAATTAAGAGCATGTTTGAATTTATATTAATAGCACGAAAGATTTTAGTACTATTAACACTATTGTAAGAAAATTATAAGCAATACGTAAATTGCGTTCTTTTAATAAAAATTGTAAAAAGAGTGCGAGCTATGCTAATTTTGCTAAACTTGCTATTCTTGCTAAGACTATTAATATTGCGTCGCACAAATATTTGCAACTAGATCTTGCGCTTAATTATGTAAAGCGAACTTATTAACTAACTTGCTACTTTAACTATTAGCAACTAATAGTACTATTCGCAAGGGTTCTGAAATTGCCAATGTTAGTACAAGTTTAGAGAGAAAAAACTTCTAATTGTTGTTTTAATTATTAATATAGATATTTAGAAAAATTTGTATTTAATAATATTTAATAGCTTTTAAAATATAAGTATTATTAAAAAATAACAAAATCTTAAAATTATAACAATAAGAAAATTCTACTACACTAAATTTCTTTCTATTTTTTTTTTTTATAATTATATTTTAGTAAGCAATTTTAAATCAAAGATTATATCTAAGATTTATAAAATATTAGATTATTAAAATATTTATTTTGTAAAATATTAATTAGAAAATAGATTTTTTAATACAAACAATTAAATAGAATTTTAATTAGATATTTATTATATAGTTGTACAAATATTTATAACTAATAACAATATTATTAGTTTAGTAACTAACTAATTTGTAGTAGTCTTAATAATTATAATATTGTAAATCAAATACTTAAAAGAAATTTAAAAAATAGAGAAATTAGAGTACTATATTAGTTAATATTTTTATACTAAAACAATAAATAGTTAAAACAAAGTTATTTATACTATAATAAGTCGATTTTAAAATACTACGCAATTGTTTGTATTTAGAAAATATTTTAATATACAACTTATTTAACAATAAAATAAGATTTAAATTTTAGAAATTAGAGTTTCGATACTTGCAATAGTTGCAATATATATAATTTGAAAAAATATTTATTCTAAATATATAACTAAGAGCAAAGTAATAACAAGAATAGTAAAAAGATTTTTAAATAGATTTTTCTTAACAAAATTTGTCGAAATTATTATATTAATAACAAGAGTTTTACGTAGTATTTAACAATAAGAATAAATTATTAAAAATAATAGAATAAAAAACTTTATAACTTAAATAAAAATATAAAATATATAATAACTTTAAAAAATATAGAATAGATAAAAGAACTAATTATTGAATTTATTTGCAAAAAGATTTATAAATAATATAGATATTGTTTTTATATATATTAGAACTTTAATATATATATTTTAGAAATTAATATTATAAGATATATCTATATATAGAAATTGTAAAGCTATATAGCAATATTTTAATAAAATATCTTTATCTATTTATAATTGTTGTGTTAAAGAATATTAAATCTTTTTTTAAAAAAAAAGTTTTGCAAGAATTTTTACTTTTTTTTGTTGTTATTAATTACAATCTTAAAATTTAATATATTAAAATAGAGATTACAAATAAGTTAAATCTATTAAATAAAAATACTATTAATTGTATATTTGTTTAAATAATCTTTTTTCTATCTTATTTTAATCGAAAATTGTTTTAGTTTTTATAATTTAATACTATTATAAACTCTTTTAGTTATTAATAAAAATACTATACTTGTAAAAAAAAATCTATTATTGTTAGACTCTTCTTTTTTGTAACTTAGAAATTATAATTGTTCTATTTGTAAAAAATACAATTTTAATTCTTTATAGTTCTTTCTTCTTTAGTTTATTCTCGAAATTGTTATTTTTAAAAACAGTTTTTTTAATTATTGTTGTTCTCTCTATTAAACAACAATTTTTTTTTTACTTTTCTAAGATTTTTTGCTAAAGTACAAAAAAACTTTTTGTTAGCAATAATAAATCTTATATCTAAGAGCGTTGTCTTGCAACAATAGAACAACTTAAAAAAACAAATATTGCAAAAAACTAAATATATAAACAATAGAAAACTTTTATATTAATATTTTCAATATATTTAGAAAATATATTAGCGAACAATATTAGTCTATCCAATATAAATAAGTATTGTATTGTTAATATTTGCAAATAATTAAAAAAATAAAGAATTTTAATATTTTTTATTTGTCTAATATATAAAAGAAGAATTGTTAATACTATTAATTAAAGAAACAATATTATATATAATCTAAAGTATTGTAAATTTAGTATTAATTTAACAAATAATATAATATAATATAAAAATCGACAAATTACAATTTTTCAATAAATTTATTATAAGAAATACTAATATTTTTGTAATAATATTTTTCTAACAATATATTATCTTAACAAAAATATAGATATACAATACTTTTTTAAAGAAAATTTGTATAAAATATTAATAAACTCTAATAGCAAAATATAAAATCTAATTTTGCTATAAATATATTTGTGCAAATTATTTTAAACAAAATAAAATTAAGTTCTAAAACAAGTTAATTTAAACAAAAGCGCAAAAAAACTAAATTAAAGATATTTTTTAATAAATTAATAAGATAGAGATATAATATAGAGATATTAAACAACTTAATTTTGCAAATATTTTGCGTTTCTTTTTTGATATTTACGTTTTATCGATAATCTTAAGATCAAAATTATAATTCTCGAACTCGATTTAGATTTAAGAGAAGAGATACAAATTATTATTGTTATTATTATTAGATAATATATTAATAGAGATTTAAACTTGAAAATATTTAATAGATCTTAAAACGCAAATCTTATTAAAAAATAGCAAGATTTCGAAGTTGTATTAATAAAAAGATTGTACAAATATAGATTTTTTGTTATTTTTTTTAATTTTATAGCTATATTTTAGCAAGTAATATTTAATCGGAAATTATACTTAAGATTTAAAAGATATTAGATTGTTAGAATACTTATTTTATAAAATACTAATCTAAGAATAAATTTTTCGAATTAAATAATTAAACAAAGTTTCGATTAAGTGTTTGTTGTGTAGTTGTTCGAATATTTGTAATTGATAGCAGCGCTATTAGTTTAGTAATAAACTGAGTCGCAGCAATCTCAACAACTGCAATATTAGTAAATCGAATACTAGAAAGAGATTCGAACAATAAAGAAGTCGAAATACTGCGTCAGTTAGTATTTCTATACTGAAACAATAAGCAGTTAAAACAGAGTT
>JAABUL010002442.1_pt1 | contig 30804 bp, 37 predicted proteins | sample 5559151 | NCBI WGS metagenome assembly JAABUL01 (sample SAMN10711876, study PRJNA513368) | rock metagenome | isolation source: Antarctica rocks | place: Antarctica: Victoria Land, Pudding Butte sud
ACGTTTTTTTCCCCCCCCCCCCCCCCCCCCGCGCTGCCGCCAAAGTCACCTATGTATCCTCACAGTCGCAACGCGGAGAGTTGGAACATCCATCTGATCCTGGTGATTGGGCATTCAGATATCAAACCCCTTAGCCCCCCCATACCACAACATTTGAAATCTTCCAAACCTGGAAAGATTTTGAAAAAATGGGAAAACAATCGAAACCGGGCTGCTTTACGTGGAGATGTATATGCCTTGGTTTTCCGGAAAAGCTGATCAAAGTCTACGACCGCTCGAAGACTACATATGTTGCAGAAAAACACTCGATTCAATTCTACGTGGCTTGCAAAATATAGATGAACCGCTCCCGAATTACCGCGGCGTCTTTTTATTTCTCCACCTTTCCATCTTTCTCTCATTGCCAAGCTTTTCTGACCTCTCCCCCTTTTCCCGAGCCACCGCCCCGTCCTCAAAACCCCCCCTCAAAATTCCCTTCCTCCTTCAACATCCATCCCCCCTTTCCTTCCCAACGCCTCGAAATTTCCACAACTTGCAACCCCTCGCTCATCCAAATCCGGTCTCCATATCTTCTCGCAACAGTAACCAGCAGCTTACAAAAATCGACGCTGAAGACACCGGCGTCGTTTCTCAGTTCGAGAGCGGGTAGGTAGACGTGTAGTCTAGTGGTTGTGCGAAGGTACCTTAGAGAGGAGGAGAAGGGGGGGGGGACCTGCTGTAGGGGCTTGGGTTAGGGGTGTGAACGTTAGCTGGGTCGGGAGGATGACATAGGTAAAGGGTATATTTTCGTGAAGTATTCGCGGTATGGCTGGACACTCTGGGTTCGATGGAAAAGGGACGGGTTCGCCCTTGATGCCAGACACGATAGCCCCCATTCACAGATCCAGCAGTATTCCATTTTACTTTCGCTACACCCATCCAAATACAACCCCCCCCCCCCCACCCCCCCCAACAATCAACAACCAACTCCCAAATTTATACACTTCCCCTGCCCCCTCCTTCACCACCAACCTCGCCCTTCTGCTAAACAACAAAATATCAATGCGCATGCCCCACCTGCGTCAGAAGCGGCAACAGCATCCCGCCCACAGCCGCCATCACAAGCCTCAAACTCTTTCCCTCATTCGGCCTGTACGTTTCGCGGCCGTTCAGGCTGCCGTCAAGGTAGCCGTTTGTAGGGGGTTCTTCGGAGGGAAGGGTGTTGTAGGCGTTGTCGACGGAGGAGGGGGTGGGGGAGTCGGCGTCTTGCATGGTGTGCATGGCTACGTATCTGTGGTAGGGTGGGGTGTTAGCGTATGAGCGAGTTTTTGTGGTTGGATTGGAGGGGGATTTGGAAAGGTCGGTGCTCTTTATTGTGGCGGGTAGGCAGTTCGTAAAAGGGGGGCAACAAAGACGGCGACCTCGTGGTGTTGGATCCTTGAGTTCTTGGGGAAGAGGTGTGCCTTACAGAAATGTGCCACCAGAAAATAGCAGCAGTACCCCAGTCCACCACCTCATCCCTTCTTCCTCCGCACCTCCGCCGCCTAACGCTCTCACAACCACCCATGTCGCCACTGCTCCCGCCGGCGCGGCAAGACTGAATACCACTAGATGCGCTCTAGCCCCCCTCTTCCCAAGTCCCTGCTTCAACAGCACGGCCGTCAGCCCAAAGGCTGCGGGGGCTTTGTGCACCATGATCGCTACAAATATTATGAGGGAGAGGGATGTGGTGGCGGAGCTAGTAGAGGAGGCGCCTAAAGCGATGCCGTCGGCCGCGGCGTGTATACACAGCCCTAGGGTGGTGGAAAGGGTGCGTTGTGGGTGTTGCTGTGAAGGGGGCGCGGTGGAAGAGAGGTCGGAAAGGGAGTAGATGTTTGTGGATTGCGGTCTTGACTTTGCTGACGGGGATAAAGCTGGAAGAGTGTCGAGGAGGTACATGAGGATGAAGCCAAGGATGAGGGAGAGACCAATCCAGGCATGTGGGGTTCGGGAGGAATTGGAGTGAGGCTCGTTGGGGAGGATGGAGGGAGTTTCGGGCAGCGTAGGCGGTTTGATGGGGGACGGGGAGTCTTTTGGTGGGGGTGGGGGTTCTGGTGCTTTGGGGGCGGGTTGGTCGGGGTCATTGGTGTGGACGGGGATGATAGGGGGGCGTTTGAGGATGTCGCTGGAGGAGTCGTCGCGTGTTGAGAGGGGATATGAGCGGGGGAAGGGTTGGTGTAATTGTTGTAGGTTCGGCTGCCATCGTATGTCGAGCGAATGTGGTGATGTGGTTCTTCGGCTGTGGGTGTGAGAATGCCCAGAGTCGCCGGCGCTGTATAGGGTCTCGACACCTTCGGGAATGATCACTATCAAGGCCGTGCCGACCAGGACTCCCATCCCTATGGTAGATATAAATTTGAGCCGCGATTGCGAGAGGGAGAAGGATAGCGGTAGGGAGCCAGCGAGGAATGAGCTACAGCGCCGTCAGATCTCTCCGGCCAATTGAAATAATTTGACTCTATACTCACGCAACGGCCATTACCGTGCTCAATGTGAGCAGCATAAGCAGACCGTCCAGCATCTTACAGGAGTCCTTGACGGGTTTATGTCGGTTCAAAGGGATCCAGTCGCAGCGACCCGGTTGACAATTAGCAAGCAGTGGTCATGACATGGTTTGGACAGGTTGCTGTAAGGCGTCTCGGAGCAGATGTTTTTACTATCCCTCCGGGCCTCGTGGACTGTTGGACGAAATGGTTTCAGCTTCGAAATTCTTGCCCAGTGGCTGAGCTGGTCGAGGCCACGGATTTGGCGCAGGACCCTGGCGGAAACCAATTCGGTAAGCCCTATCGACCATGTGAAGCTTCGCGTTGCTCAGGCTGCTAAGGTATCGATTGATACCGACTTCATACCATTCGCCAACATACCACTCCAACACGATGGATGACCAAGAAGAATGTGAGTACAATCCGTTTACTTGCCGTGTGTGCAGCTACTGATGGTCGCAGGGTCGAGCGATGCCAATGAGGCTCTAGAGATCTCCCTTGTCCAAGCTGGGTCGAATGCGCCGAAGACTCTGTCAACATTTCACCCTCAATTCACCTATCCTATCTTTGGTGAAGAGCAAAGTATATTTGGCTATCAAGGCCTCCACATAAATCTCCGTTTTGCCGCTCACGACCTACGGCCCAACCTTGAAATCAGCTACGACAAGAAGTTCAAAGCGGTTGGCGACACTAAGGCCACGGACATCGAGGAGACTCTGAAAGAATGGATTCCAGCGGGTGAGTATCTTAGAACTCGCAAGACTGGGAGTTACTGAGTCATGCGTCTGCAGAGACCTTCAACAAGACATCCAATTTCAACACACTTGTCCAGGAAGACGCTTCTGCGAAAGACTTTCAGCCGCCCGGAAAGCTGATCAAAAGCTACACGAGCAAAGGTCGAAACTTCGAGATATGGTGCGGCGAATTGACTGATCCCGCCGTTCAACGAATCATTGAACGGATACAAATTCTCGTTTCCTTCTTCATCGAGGGAGGTACACCGCTTGCACTGGATGATGAGGACTGGAGATGGCTGGTCTTCTTTGTGTATGCATATCGTGTCTCCCCCGTAAAACTCTGCTGACACTTTTTCCCAGCTATGAGAAGATCCCAACTCCCCAAACTCCAACCACTTCGCCCTACTCGATAGCCGGCTACTCCACATCCTACCGTTTCCTGACCTACAAATCCTCTTCTACCTCACACTCCTCAAAACGCCCTTTACAGACCTTCACCCTTCCCCCACCCACACCCATCTCGCCATCAGAACTACCCTCCCGCGCCCGCATCTCCCAATTCCTCGTCCTCCCACCCCACCAATCTCACTCGCACGGCACCCATCTCTACAACAGCATGACCGACCTCTTCCTAAAATCCCCCACCTGCACCGAAATCACCGTCGAAGACCCCAACGAATCATTTGACGACCTCCGCGACTACTGCGACTACGCCCGCCTCACCTCCAACCGTACCTTCGCCCAAATCTCCCTCTCCGCCACCATCGACCCAAAACTCACCTCCAAACGCATCGGCGTCCGCGTCCCGACATCGCACCTCCTCCCCCTCCCCCTCCTCGAAACCCTCCGCCGCAAAAACAAACTCGCGCCCCGCCAATTCCACCGCCTTGTCGAAATGCACCTCCTCTCCAAAATCTCCCCGCACGCCCGCCAAGCCGGCACAGCACGCCTAACGCAGCGAGCGCGCGCAAGTAACGACGACGATCGGGCGTTTTACTACTGGCGACTGCTGGTCAAACAGCGCATCTACAAGAAAAACAAAGACGTCCTCATCCAGCTCGAACGGGCTGAGCGCGTCGAGAAAGTGGAGGAGACGGTCGGGGAGGTGGTGGGTGATTATGAGCGCTTGTTGAGGGGGGTGGAGAAGAGGAAGGGGTATGGAGACGAGGACGGGGTGAATGGGAGTGGTGCGGAGGTGAGTGTGAATGGCAAGGTGGGAGGGGAGGGGAGGTCGAGGGGGAAGAGGAAGACGGTGATTGAGGATGAAGATGAGGATGAGGGGGAAGGGAGGGGGACGCCGAGGAGGAGGATGGAGGGGTTGTAGTGAGCGGGGTGGGGGTGGAAGGTTGTGGTGAATGTGCTGGACGGGCGTTTTTAGGTGACGGCGGAGGATTTGCGGATTTCATGTGCACCGATATATCGCGGCGAGAGGATATGTAAAGGGACTGGGCATACTTTGGTTATGTGGGCAATTTTCCACATTTCCAACACAGTGGCCATTTACTCAGGGCATTTGAGACTTGCAGAGGGAAGAAACAACGCAAAAGTCGGCGTGCAAATCTCGCATTGATCCTCAAGCCGCAGTAAGCTTCAAGAACAAATGGAACGGTAGAAGCTCGAAGTACATATACCGATCCATCTATCCACTTCCTGACATCCCATCATCGGCCCCCTAATAATAAAAATTCTCCTCCGGCACCCTCCCCCTCATAAACTCCGGCTCACTCCCCCTAACGTATATGTCCTCGAACAAATTCCTCTCCGATGCCTCGGGCGGCGCCATCTTCTCCGCCTCCGCCACCTCCCCATCCACATACGCCCTTGCTTCCTTATCAATCGCCTTCAACTCCTCCTCACTTGTAACCTCCCAATCCAGCAATTTCTGCTTCAGGCCCGCGATGGGGTCGTTGGTGGAGCGCATGCGCTGGATTTCTTCGCGGGTGCGATAGGTGGTGCCTGGGTCGGACATGGAGTGGCCGCCATAGCGGTAGGTGACGTATTCGAGGACGAGGGGGCCATGGCCGGCGGTGGTGTAGGCTTTGGAGTATTCGACGGCGGCTTTGACGGCGAGGATGTCCATGCCGTTGACTTTGAGGCCGGGGATGTATTGGCCGCGCTTATAGTACTCGGTGAGGGCGGCGGCACGGTTGGCGGCGGTGCCCATGCCGTATTTGTTGTCTTTAGGGGGGAAAAAGTTAGTCCTCAAATTGTGGGGTGTGTAGGATGATGAAAGGGGAATACGCACTTTCGCAGCCAAACAAGATCGGCAAGTTCCATAGCTTGGCCATATTAAACGCTTCAAAGACTTGGCCTTGGTTACTGGCACCGTCGCCGTACAAACAAATAGTTACGTTGTTCTTGCCCAGATACTGGTTTGCGAACGCGAGGCCAGCACCCACAGGAACTTGAGCGCCTACTATACCATTGCCTCCGTAGAAACCCTTGGCAAACATATGCATCGAGCCACCTTTGCCGTAAGCTATACCTCCTCTTCGTCCCAGTAGCTCCCCAATAATGGATTTCACGGCACCACCTCGCATTAGGGCAAAGCCGTGGCATCGGTAGGCTGTGATTACGTGGTCTTCTTTGGTGATGGCGTGTTCGATTCCCGCTGCAACGGCCTCTTGACCGGTGGAGAGATGGCAGAAACCTCGGATCTTCTTCTCTTTGTAGAGACGATCGGCGGCCATTTCCATTCGTCTTTAAGATCGGATATTAGCACCTCTTCAACCTTCTACCCCGTAGCTATTTACCTTATCGAAACCATATCATAGTACATCCGCTTCAGCTCTTTCTTCGTGGTGGGGAGGGTGTATGGGGGAGGGTCGAGCTCATAGGTTTCGAAGCTCTCATCTGAGAGTCTGACCTCGAAAGGCTTGTCATCCTCCTAGTTGTGCAAGCTGTAAGAAGCTTCCATATCAGAGATTCGGCCATTAACGGTTACTTACAGCAGGTACGTTCTCTTTTTCTGCATGAGATGAGGCCGCGTCGGTGGTGACTGTGCGCTTTGCTTGACAGCGAGGCACCAAGGCATTTCGCCTCAGCGGCAAAGCACGGCTGGTCCTCAGAGCTCTGCTGATCATTGTAATAGACGGCGGTGAGATCGTGAAAGAGCTTGTTGAAGCTCTTCCGAACAATTATCGGGTGTTCCAATCTACGCTAGAATAGGCCTGAAGCTAGGCCGAAACAACATTTCGTGGGAACCCTGCAAATCAGTTGTTGGGAGTTTCTCGGTGATCGAAATTCGATACTTGAATGGTGTCAGGTACTCTCTATATAAAGTACTTGAAGCTCTACTGCCACAAGAAGCTAACAGCCCCCGATATCAACGCTCCTGCACAAATCGCATGAAGCCCCATATGCAACCACGGTCCTCCTAGTCCCCCTTCACCCTTTCCCTCCCCATCCCAGATCCTACATCCAGCTCTCACCACAGGCCCGAAGTGATACAGTGCCAAAGCTCCCGTGATTTTACTTGACACAGCGTCCGGAGGTTTGAAAAGGAAGATCAGCGCGATGAGATTGGACGTCATAAGTAGAAGGGCGTACTGGCGGATCACCGCATGGGCGTGAGGCTGTTTGACGGCGAGGGTGGCGGAGGGGCGGAAGATGAAGTTGAGAGAGGCGGGAAGCTCGATGAGGATATGGAGGAGCAACGGGATGTTTAATGGTGGTGGCATCTGAATTGAATCTCTGTGGGACATTATTTGGGTGGATACTGTTCAGGGAAAGCGGAGGGCAAACCTTTGATCACTGATCTGATTTACAGAAGACTTGAGAAGGATCTACAAATACATAATTGATGTTCGCCAGAACTTGAATCTCGTTTCTTGTGTAGCAGCGTTATACTGCAATCATTCAACCCTATTTTATTTGACATAGCTACCTCCTGAAGTATTAAGCCTCTTTCCTCAATCAGAACACCTTGATTTGTCAAGACCGCCTCTCAAGCCTCTCTTTCCTAGTCCTGACTCAACAGCAGGAACTCTGCAAAGGCTCGCTGCGCATCCTCTTCTCCCGCCAATCCCGCCAGAGTCTCTAAGTCATCGATCAAATGCTCCTCCACCGGCCTTTTCGACTTGATGCTGGCCTTAAAACCGTTCAGTGCTCCAGCCATCCAAATTGGAACCTTTTTCCAGCTATTCTCTTCCGATTATCGTACGCCCGATTCGCCCAACGATATGCTCCAGTTTTCGTTGCTCTAAACCTCACAAGAGTACAGTAGCAGTTATTCCACTGTTCGGTAGGAGGAGATACTCCGGATCAGGTTGATTCCGTAATAAATGTATGGACCAATTCGATTCAGTCTCCGCGAACCATCAAATCCTCCGAGGCCTCCATGATCTCCTGCACTCCATCCCTCGCTTCGTCAGTAGTAGCTAATCCAGATCGCGATATATCTGTTGACCATTTTGCCAAATCAGCTACAGCTTTATGGTTCCGCTTGCGAACTCCCCTTGGCGAACGAGCTACGATCTCCACTGCTAGCTGCGCAACCGCAATTGCGAGCTCAAGAGAATCGCGTTGGTTCGAAGGCTCGGTCATGGATGCCATCTGTACGACCTCCATCCACTCCTCTTTGGCTGGCCCTGTCTCGTCGGCTTCCACGATGCCAAGAAGGACGCGGACGATCTCGGTGCCATGGAGTGAGTCTGGATTTGGTGAAGCTAGAAGTTCCTGGAGGTCTTTGACGAGGGCCTCCCAGCCTCCTGTTCGGAGAAACGCTTCAACACCTTCAGGCACAGTGATAATACCTTCCAGGGCTATGAGTGTAGGAGAGCGGAAACCAAACTTGCCATCGGAACCGTAAAGGTATAGAAGGACGTCTATAACGCCTGCGGCTTCTCTGCGCAAGGCATCATTGTCATCTTCACGAAGCCAGAGAGCAAGGGCACGAAGTTGAGATAATGTCAATAGGTCTTCAATCATTCCACCATCCGAAGATTCCCAGGAAATGGCCCGAGATGGGTTGTAAGGTCCTGCGGAGTGTAGGCGAGCAGACGGTTCAAGGCCTGCCGCCCCGGCTACGGCTGCGTCGAAGCGGTCACGGAGTGCTTCAATAGTTAGGGACATCACCTCAGAAATATCGACTCGAAGTTGTAGAAGCAGAGAAGGCGAAAGGGAACACCGTGCTGAGGGCCCAACATCCGTGCCATCTTCATCCTCATCATCGAGACTCTGCACTAGAAATCCAACGAATGAAGCAATGATATCATAGGACCCAGCTATACGAGCAGAAGTGCTTGGGTATTCAGGGGAATTGAGTATGGCGAGGAGGGAAGGAACCGAGGAGCGGATATCAATTAGCAACAACTTAACAAATAGGTACGAAACAGGTTTAGATTCGGAGGAAGATTTCTGTTTTCTAGCCCCGTTGAAGATGAGTGTAGGGACTCGTGAAGGGTATAGGTGAAACAACGTTGCTGTCAGAAGCACCAAAGCCTGCCTGCTTTTCGCTGCAGACGCAGCTTGGCGACTGAGGCCCGCCATTTGAATGAGTTCAACGGTAGGGACCAGCCATCCAGGAGATAGTGTATTTTCCTAGTTTGGTCATCCAATGCGACAGCAATAAAGTTCTTGAACAGTTTACTAACCCTCGCAGGTGATGCTGTCAAAATGCGATTGAGGCACTCAAAGAACAGGGTGAAGTCTTTGGGATCTTTGAAAGAATCAACTAAAGTAAATAATGTACCATCAAGCTTGTCCCAGTATAGAGAATGCTCGAGACTAGGGTGGACCGCTGCGAGAAACGTATACTTCACCACATCGAGTGCTAAGGAGTGCTCAGGGATCGCTTTCAGCAACTGAGGCCAGCTCTTGGCGGCAAGCAACGCCGAAGAGCCCTCCAATGTGCTAGCAATTGTTACAAGTAGCTGTAGAATCTGTGTCATAGACTGAGCTGGACTGCGTCAAAGATTAGTTAGATTTTAAACCTCTATGACCTTGCGTGTAAGAGTACCTACCTCCAGGCCAATGCAGCCATAAGGCCGTCGGCTCGGCCAACAAACTTTGCATCCTCCTGCACGATCGAAGGTATGAGTCTGACAAAAGCATGCAGTACACCGACGGCTAATTCCACCATACTCTCTGCTTCTTGATTGCTCTTCTTCCCGCTACCCCCCGCTCTGAGCATTCGATCTAGAAATTTGGCTGGGATGGCGGCCCAGAACTGCGCCATCACCTTCGAATCTTTCTGGAATACTTCATTGCTATCTAAAAGTGCTCTGAGAATAGTCAACCCAGCAAACCGAGAAGTGTCGTCGTCAGCACTAAGGAGAGCCAGCGTTCTCTGTATGGATTCATCCTTGCTTATCCCGTTGCTTGTCTCCTGGTCTTGAACTTCTTCTTTTGCATCACCTCTCCCTTGCTCTCCGTGTCCAGACGACATTACGGCTCACCAGCGGGCCTTTGCTGAGCCTGGTTCGACTGGAGACTAGTCCTTTTGTTATATCTATCGTAAAGCTCCCAACATAAATCCCAGCTCTGGAAGCAAGTCCACGCTATAGCTGTGTATTGTAGAATAACCCACTCCTGTTTTGATAGAGAGAGTTCCATGGTGTTGACCGAAGTTACGTGGTTGATAAAGTAACGGTGCGTGGGGAGGTGCAAGAAGGTGCGGATCATCCCGAGCTTCAAGATCGCGCTAGAGAAATCCAAGTCCCTTCGATTTAAGACCATTGAAGGACGTACAGTGATATAGAACTCGAACAATCCTCTTCTCTTTCCCATAATGTCACTCTCCTGCGGAAACACAGCGAGATGCTGTGCGCGAGCCCTACGTAATACCTCCCGACCTATCTGTTCCGCCCCTTCAGCAATTTCACAACGCCAACGACGAGCCCCGACGCGGCGATGGGAATCCACAGCAGCGGCGCCCAGCAGCCCAAAGATTGCGGGGATAGTTGATCAGATAAGTCAATTGACACTGCTGGAAACGGCAGATCTGGTCTCAAATCTCAAGGCAAGTTTCTGACAGATTTACGCCAATCCCTCTTCCATTCTAGCTCCTAAAAGCTGCCTACTAATCCCCCCCCCTCCCCACAGACCCGCCTCAACATCCCCGACATGCCCATGGGCGGTTTCGCCGCCGCTGGACCTGCCGCCTCAGCCCCGGCAGAGGAAGAAGAAGCCGCCCCTGCAGCGCAAGAAAAGACGCTGTTCACCCTCACCCTCAAGTCGTTCGATGCAGGCGCGAAACCAAAGGTCATCAAGGAGGTCAAGAGCATGCTCGGGCTGAGCCTGGTCGATAGCAAGAAGTTCGTAGAGAGCGCGCCTAAGATGATGAAGGAGGGGGTGCCGAAGGAGGAGTCTGAGAAAATTATTGAGACGTTGAAGGGGTTGGGGGCGGTGGTGACGATGGATTGAGGGAAATGCTGAGCGGGGTGAGGTGTTTGTATATGGGATGAGGCGTGTGCATAGATTTATCGAGCATTACGGGTTAAAGTGGGATCGTGTACAATTCTGGTACGGCATTGCATGTTGTGCATAACCAGCAATGTTTTCAATGGTAAATACCCCTCAAACTCCAGATTAAGAAACGCGCTGTCTTCCTCCATCCATATCGTACAGTCTCAGAATTTCGCCGTCATTCTCCATCCGTAGTCTTAACTCTCGGAGTTCTGCGTCCCCCCTGACCCCTCCGCTTCATCTGCACCCGTAGCACTCCCAGCGTCGGTCTTCGCCGCCTGCTTGACCCCTTTCACTGCTTAAAAATTAGCTCCATTTATTCATGCATTCGCTCGAGCAGCCACTTACCTCTACCCGCCATCTCCCTCGTCCTCAGCATAAGCTGAACCAGGTCATCCTCAGCGGCCTTCATTTGGGCCTCCTGGGCATTCAGCGTTGGGGCCGCCGCCGCGTTGACCATCGGAGCGAAGTTTTGAGGGACATTGCTGCTTATCGATCTGATCGTCCCGATTACATCGCGGGCTTGATGGTGCTGTTGTAGGCTTTCGCCTTGCGATCTGACGAGTTCGGCCCTGGTCTCCTCGATGGTGCTGGCGTCTAGTTCCTGCGTAGCTGGAGCAGGAGCTGATGATGATTCGGCTTCCATTGATGGAGCCGGAGCTTCCTTTGGCGTTTGTTCGGCCATGGTTGAGGTGCTGGTTGGATGGTCAATCAGGTCAGAGATGCCGTGATTGTGGGTTGTTAGGCGATGGAAGAATGTTAGGCCCGGATCTTGATCGCAGTGAGAGCTAAGAAGTCGACAAGCTTGTGAATGATGAGCATGTTGTAGCTCCCTATCGACATCTACTGTCTCCGGTGTCGCCATGTCGGGGGAAGATTGAGAGCGATGCATGTTGGAGCTCGTCGACATTGAAAGATCAAGAAGTCGGTTGTAAAATAATATGTAAGTAGTTGGTTAAAACCAGTTATCGATTTAGAAGTGCCGAACGGTCGATAGGTTGGAGGTTGTTAAAGAAGCGTGAAGTTGGCAAAGGGTGAGCTTGTTGTTTTCGTGCTATGTGGGCATCAGTCGGTCTAAGGGTGAATCATAACACATTTGGACGGACATACACATCAGAAATGTTAGCTTCGCAGCTAAATGTACTGATGGCTCTCGGTCATAGGTCCCAGAAAACTCCAAGATGATGCTCCAGGTATCATTCAAAGTATTGAACAATCACTCCACCTCAACAGCCTGTCTTCTTTCCATAGCATCTTCCTCAGCCGCAATATAATCATCCTCCCCAATATCGCTGGCCTCATCCCACAAGCGCTCGAATTCCTCGTCATCTTCATCACCAACAGCCCAAATGCTTTCTCTTAGCCGCTTGTGTCTCTCCCGATCTTCTTCTATTCTCTGCTCTATCTGCCGCTTGTCAAGTCTTGCCACGCCATTTACTTTTGGCGCTGTTTGGCTAGGGTTTTGTTCTTGCTGGCCATTTGCTTCTACAGGAGAGAGGGCAGGGTGTGCAGGAAGGGTATCCCGTTCCTTTAGACAGGCTTCGATCTCTAGGACGTTTTCTGGAGCTAGAATTGACTTTTGTTGCAAACCATTGAGAACCTAGAAAACAGTGTAAGCAACGACGGCATGTAGGATGTCTCTTATACTGGCTTACCCTCCTTACAACCTTTACGTTCGCAGCTCCTGACCCATCGTTGGGCGCCACGGCATCGACTATACTCAATATGTCTATCTGGATCATCTGAATGAACCTCATGTGATTCTCACGCTGCGCCATATCGCAGAGATGTTCTATGAAGTACATGATGTTCGCTCTATTGTTCATTGAATTCTATAGCGGAGTGTCAGCTTTACTATAACGCTTTGCCAAATCTAAGCAACGCACATACTCGTTCAAGCTGTTCAAGAATACATGAGTGCAGATCCTCATCCATATCTCTGTATTTCATGGCATAAAGTGCAGCTTTTTGTGAGGAATTGACCGATGCATTCAGGTGCTGCAGCTGCGAGGTGAAACGCATCCGAACTTCAAAAGGGTCTGCCATAGTACTTTATACCAAGATTTGTTTTGGATAATCTTGGTATCCTGGGTACTTGAAGTTATGAAAAGGTGAGACCGCTGAAGGTTGGGATAGAGAAGGCGGTCAGATTCCGCACTCAGGCGGGAAAGGAAATTTCCCCAGATTTGGCGGATACCTCCCCCCCACTCCATTGCTTCACAAGCACAACACGCACCAACATTGAGTGAAAAATGTCTTCAGGTAACGCTCACGTTGATGACTTTCAACACGTAGTTAATCAATTGCTTGGCAATGTAGGTCATACTGCAAAACGCGAAGACAATGGCTTGACATTGACAATCCTCGGATGCGGTGAGTCCCTACTAAAGCAAACATTGCGCACGTCTCCCTTTAACAATCACAACTAATAGCCTCAAGGTGAGCTCGGCACCAGTATCCTCTCGGGGATCCTAAGCTCCCTTTCCTCCCCCAGCGACCCTCATTCCGAATCCCCCTCCCCTTCCGACACCGCTGTAACCCCCTCGGCAGACCCTCCTCCTCAGACTCTTACCCAATTCATAGCCTGCGTGCGCCGTCCCGCTACAGCCAAACAACTCAAAGAAACTTTTCCCTCCCCTCACCCTGTTACAATCCTTCAGGATGAGAACCTCCGAGGCGTCAAAGAAGCGGACGTGGTCCTCCTAGGCTGCAAACCTGCACATCTCAATGATATCCTCCAGGCAAGCGGTATACGGGAGGCCCTAAAGGGGAAACTCCTCATGAGCATCCTCGCCGGCGTTCCTATCTCCCAAATCGAAGAAATTCTCTACGGCACCGTTAGCAACAAAGACACCGACCCCGAAAGCCGTTGTAGAGTTGTCCGCGTTTTGCCCAACACCGCCTCCCTGGTGCGCGAATCAATGACCGTCATCGGCACTTCCACTCCACCCCTCCCTGACTCTCAAGCCGCCCTCATAACCTGGATCTTCACACGCATAGGTCGCGTCGTGCATCTCCCGCCGTCAGTATTCGACGCCAGCACTGCGCTCTGCGGCTCCGGCCCTGCGTTCTTCGCGCTGATACTAGAAGCAATAACGGATGGGGCGGTGGCGATGGGTTTGCCGAGGGCGGATGCGCAGTACATGGCTGCGCAGACAATGAGGGGCACGTCAGCGTTAGTGCTAAATGGGGAGCATCCAGCATTAGTGAGGGAAAAGGTTGGTACGCCCGGTGGGTGTACAATGGGGGGGTTGATGGTGCTGGAGGAAGGGAACGCGAGGGGGACGATGGCAAGGGCCGTGAGGGAGGCGACGGTTATCGCGAGTCAGTTAGGGAAGGGTGTACAGAATGTTAATGGGACGAGGTTCTGAAGATATCCATAGATTCCGAATCTTACATGGGTCCACGTCAATTGGAGATGCCGCGATAGCGACCTGGATTCCCTCCTCTTGGTAATACTGTTCTCCTCTCATCTGGCTGGTGAGGGCTACCACCCTTTGTTCTCAGCCTACTACTAATTTTTCAGTCTCCCCCTTGCAGATATAGCCAATACAAGCAAGCGTTGCAGACCACAGCTACAGCGAGGACATCGCCATTCATTCCATTTCGCAAATTCCATACACTTATCTCTCGGCCGAATTATTTATAACGAACGGGCCCTTCAATTATCAGGCAGTCTTACGGAGCAGCCATACTGCGCGTCCCGAGAAAATCTCCCGGCAGGAGGGAAAGGAAGCCGTGGCCAAGGCTCGAGCGTGGGACTGCTGATAGCGTGCCCGAAGGTATATTACACCCAGTACGGCCCGACTGAGATGGTATTTATCCCGCATAACCTGATCCCCACTGTAAACTTGCTAGACGCAAAAGCGCTGTGCAATGCCAACGATCGCCATTTATGGGTGTCATGGGTTCAATTTCTAGCGAGATCGCTATTCTGGACCTGATCATCGTTCATCCACTGGACTGGCAAAACTTTGATGATCATCGTCCGTATTGAGTAAGCCCCTTGCCTCACCTCTTTGCTCTTCCCTCAGAACGCCAGCACCCATCTTCGAGCGTCTATCCTCTGCGCTGTCCAAAACGTACCACACATCTTTCTTAGTTAGGAGACCTTGAAGAGCCCCTCTGTCGCAGAAAAGGACATAACGAAGACCGAGTTTCTGAAACATGCTGACTGTCAATTGCAGACTGCTTTTTCCATTTAATGTGATTGGAGTCTGATCCATCCAGGGCCGAAGATCTAAGGTCGTCTGTGGGTCAGCGGCAGACTGGTGGGAGAAGTAAACTTCCGTCAATGGCGGTAGATTTCTAGGCTCAGCGGCTGCACTTTTAAGAGCGAACATCAACTCTGTGCGCGAGATGTAGCCGAGGAGGATGTTGTGCGTAGCATCCGTTACAACCGGAAAGCCCCTGTAAGGCTGAGCGATCAGCACATCATGCAGAGACTGGAGTGTGTGCCCTGTGGCGGTGAGAACCGCAAGATCCTCTAGCTGAGTCATGATCTGTGAGACAGGAACGTCTGGGACTGGAGAGTCGTCTTTGTTGTCCAAGAAAGGATACTCATTGAAGTGAATCCAGGATTCGTATATTCCACGTTTTCCAAAGGCATCTCCTACCCACTTGCTGATCATAACGGCGATCATAATCGGTAACACGTAGGTCAGGGCACCTGTGAGCTCGAACATGATAACGACGATGGATACAGTCATTCTGGTCACTCCTCCGAGAGCAGATGCTGCCCCGATGATAGCATAAGTGCCAGGTGTTATGCATGGTATGTCTGGTTCGCAAGCTGCGAAAATGAGAGCCTTGGGATGGTTTCCCTGCCAAATCTCCACAATGATTCCTAAAGCTCTGCCATAAAGAGCTCCAATAGCCATTGATGGAAGTATAATACCAGCTGGTATTTGAAGACCAAACGTGACGCAGGCGAGAACGAAGCCCATCGCGGCCGCTTCAAGGAGAAGCGCGATGACTCCAGCCGATGCAGCTCCAGTCTTACAGATGCCGAATTGGTCATCCGTAACGGCCGCACACTCTGCGAAGAGCATGTACACTAGCTCAGAAGACTGTGCTCTCATGAATTTATTTGGGAAGTTGATGATTGCAGTGCAGACAGCTATGGCCAGAACCTCCAGAATAGGGGTCTCTGCCCAGCCAGAAGCCTTTCGCCACCGTGCTACCTTCATGTTCAGTTTGATGAAGAGCCCACCATAGAGACCTCCAACAATACCGAGGAACGCAAAAGGAACCATCTCGAAACCATGCCAGCCACTACTGTACTTGACCTGGTATAAGACAAGCTTTCCAGTACGAAATGGGTCGAAACTTTGTAGTGTCACAGCAGCTACCATGGCACACACAAAGCTCTGCCACATTGTTTTATCAGGGAAATAGTATGACAACTGTTCAAGGCTGAACAAGACGCCCCCAATCGGTGACCCAAAAGCCACTGAAATGCCAGCAGCCGCGGCTGCGGAGAGGACCTCACGCTTTCGAGCTTCGTTGCCGTTTAAGCTAGGTGATAGCTTCATCAAGAGGTTTGCACAGCAGCAAGCCACGTGGACCAGTGGGCCTTCTTTCCCGAGCCAAAGACCTGACGCTACTGCAAGACATAGACCTAGAGATTTAATCGCCAAGGTCCAGAAGCCCATGAATCGGCGAATGATGAAACCACCTAGAATTGTCTTAATCTCTGGGATCCCACTGTGCCTGGCGTATATCGCGTAGTTTCTGACGAGGACCGAAGCACAAATTGCGAAGAGGACCGAATATAGAACGAAGAAAATATACTCTACAATATATTGTCCTGCTGTGGAGCCTACGTGAAGAGCATTGCTCCACGATGTCCAGCCCTGGCATTGGGCCCATTCTTCATGGCCCCAACAACAGAAATACTTGTTCAAGTAGAATCGTCCACCTCCTGCCCCACTCCTGCAGTATCCTGTCTTCAAGTCACCAAGCCAGTCGCTCGCTACATTAATACTAGCAGCAAGCACGCCAGAGGCTAAGCCGGCAGCTATCAGTACAAGCCAAACTTGACTGGCATCGAGCATCTGCTGAGCGGTGCCGAAAAGATTTGTAGCGCGAGAATATAGTAGGCGTAGACGCTGACGTTCTTTGGTGTACTCGAAGATCCAGTCGATAGCGGTAAGATCATCATAGCCAACTCTACGGCCGGGTCCCTCCAGATACCAGTCCAGCTGACCGCCATCTTTGGCGTCGTTCAACGGAGTTCCTTCGGCTGCAAAGCCATTGCCCCTCGGCAAAGAAATGTCTGAATTGTTGTTCGAGGACTGCTCACGCAGTCTGCGGCTTCGTGCAGTGGGAAGCGGCAAGCTGGGGTAGTTCTGCGTCCCAACAGGGGAGTTCCGAGACAGGATTTTTGGTAAAGACAAGCCGGATGGAATTTTACGTTTTCTTTTGAAGCTTATCCTAGACTCTGTAAGTATTGGGCAAAGCGCGGAGAGCTCTGGAAGGACCAACTGCGCCTGCGAGAGATCCCCCAGAGGATCATCGTCTAGTAACGTACTATCGAGGTTCTGATACCCAGCTGCGTCGTCGCCATCCTCGTCGTTTGTAGCAAGGCGGTGTTGTCCAGAGGAAGAAGCATTAGCTTCACCGATGTGATGAGCCCCAGGCGACGAGCCTGACATCTTAGACCAGCGCAAGAAGATGTACGATGAAGCGGCCGGCAGTTATGGACAATCATCCTTGTCTGTACTCGGTACTTTTCCGACCGAAACACCGAGCACCAGTATTTTCAGGGTTAGGGTTAGCAGTATATATGATCCATTAAGAATTGATATAAATCACTAGAAATTGAAAGTTGTTAAATCACAGGAATCGAGGGAGGAAAACGTGCCGTAGATTGAGTGGTATTTTTTCCTCTCCCATTATGACACGTAACGATTAGTACAGATCAATGCTCATACTCTAGACGTTCGGGTTATCTGTGCTTCGGTAACTTCTATCAAAATAATACTTCATGTAAGAATAGTGGTAGAAGATAGCCCATATGTACATAGCTGCCATTGATAATGCTATCTATCAGATACGCTTATCTTCTTTCTGTAACGCTTCCTGCTCCTTCTTTCTGATATCCTGCAGACATGGTGCAAAGAACAACTCTCCACTCAACGACTTTTTGAGGGTACCAAGGGTTACAACGACCATAGAACGAGCACAGAAATTGAAAAAACCTAGTAAATCGAGGCATTAGCTTTGGGAACACGGTTGCTTCGCTACAAGCCCTGCTGCCCACGTACCGTTCCGAGAATATCAAAGAATCTTGAGGGCCATCTCTTTACTTACCTAATGTGGTTGTCGCAACCGTGAATTCACCGATTGCGAAAGTGAAACCCCACCACCCCATGTTCAAAGGGGATTTGGAGTGGCTAATGGACGCGATGGCGAAGAAGAACCATACAAGTCCAAATCCCTACATGATCAAAGCGACGAAAAATCCGACAACATATAGAATCTGCCCTGCTAAGGGAGCGAGTGTCCCTGTTCTCGATAGCAGCTGCATACTCACCTTGCCCAATTGCATAATGGCGAAGGCACCTTGACCGAGTGGGCCGAGTGGAAGGAAACAGGATACGACAACTGCTCGAGGTGACAATTTGTACAAGGTCAACCGCTCGAAATAGATAACAAGAGTAGCCATAGCAAGAGGCACACCAGTGCCCCACAAGATGTAGCTGATGACAACGGTCCATAGGGCATGTCGACGGTTCGGCAACACTTCTGCAACGATACCCCCTGAAGCTGCGGCCACGATAGTTGGCACGATAGGTAATAGCCACGCAGCCGTCATGGTCGACAGTGGGGCTTGCGCGTGGAGGCGCATGCCATTAGAATACATGTCAAATTCCGAAACCAATGATAAGGAGGTATATAGGAAGGAGAGCTTTGGATCGAAATATATTTACAAACATTACAAACGGCAGGTAGAAGCATATAGCAGTTGAGATAACTACATCAATCCACCACATAGCCCCCGCCAAGGTTGTGGTGCACGGTCCCCAAGATGGCACACAGACAAAGACCACCATGTTGACGATGGTTGCAAAGCCCATAGGGAAGGTTCCCAGAAATAAAGACTGCGTCGGATGCCGAATCATAGCACCCCCAAATTTCGGGGTACATCGTATATCTTATAACAGATATGCAAGTGAAGATGACGAAGAGAGCTACATTAATGACGAAAAACACAACAGAGATCCAGTACAGCCAGTTGGCATTGTAGGGTAAACTGTGAAGCAAAATTGAGAGATGCCAGTGCCCATTGTGACCGAGAACCACCAATTAGCATCATCAGCGCCACTTTCAGTCAGTTCAGCATGCCAGCTACGCTTCCGAAGGGGTGAAACTTCGGATGATCCTTCGAAATCCTTGATCGTCTCGAGAATCACTTTGTCGAACATTATTGCTCCCCTCGTTTTCAATATGGGGCATGGCGACGGTCACCTAGAATCTCGGACGAAGGACATTGCTGCTCCTCATGCAACGCTTCGCCAACGGCTGATGGATCCATTGTAGGTTCGTCCCGGAATTCAGAATAGATAATTTGAATTTTGTACGACTGACTTGAGTCCACGCATTGAAGATACATTTAATCAGCCAAAGCGGAATCCGCCGACTGGCTGAGACGACAGGCCGTTCTTTTCCGGGGCTTGCTAAAGAGGTACCTACGAAAGCATCAAAACAGAGGTGCTTACTTTGTACATTAAGTCTTGACTTCATAGAGCCGGTTGACCAAAGACTTTGGTATATACTTTCACACCGTGAATGACGACTTCGGCTGCCGCACGATATGATCGCCTAAACATGCCAGCGATACTTTGTCACTTAAACTTCTTGAGGTTGCCTGCCTACTTAGACATCACACAACGTGTTCTCTGAATCTTTGATAATGGCGTGCCTAATAAGATGTGGACGCATTGGAGCTTCCTTCCTGAGCTGTTCGACATCTACCAATTCTCCATCCTTTCAAAAGGCAGAAATCTAGAATTCGAGCTACGAACTCCTTTCTCCTTTTCCCAATCCTCGGAAGACACTCTAGATTACCATCTGGCTTCCTTCCTTCCCGGAGTCGTTCAAAATGGTCAAAACCCAGAGTTCCTTCTTCCGCTTGCCCATTGAGTTACGTGAAGCTATCTATTACATGCTCCTCCCATACGCTACCTTAGACCAGTACCAACGACTCCAATGGCATCAAGGCGAGACGGCCATGCTGTACATCAGTAGAAAAATCAATGAGGAGGCCAGCCGTCGGTTGTACCGATGCCTTGACGTCTTCTACTTCACCGACGAGGACTGCGATGCTTGCCTAAATGTGGTACCAGACTTGTGTCGTGAAGTTTATTCGGACTTCTCAGAGCTCGGTCCAGGTGTGGAGGATTCCACGGTATTCGAGGATATCGAACTCGAGGATTATGTTATGGTAGCGTGTGATGGAGAATCGGTGTGTTGTTCCGGCCCAGACTTGCGTACAGTCAGCTGAATGAGTACAGGATCCATTTTATGGATGGGGGCAGGTATCTTAGTTGGGGCCGAATTTGAATATAATCACCTGCAGGCTTCTCTAATAAATATGTCCGTTCTCCTGATAGGGGATCTTTCTGAGATTTGTGTAGGGGTTTTTTGGCTGAGTGAAGTCCCTTTTTAGAGTATGCCACAGCCCCCAAGTCAGAAGAAATAATACTATTCCACTTTCTATGAGATACGTTAGCAGCTGTCATTACATGATTTTGGCGATGATAACTTTCGGACGGAGTAGGAGTGGGATATGATCTGTGCAAGCTCTAGAAGAAGTGTCAGTGACAGCCGCCTCTTATCGTCAGCGTGAGCTTCTGCACTTCGGATTTGTGGATTCTTAAAATCGTTCAGTGTGTATTAGTTGTGAGAACAATCCACAACCAAAGTTTTCGATCAAAACGGAAACTACTCAACAGCACATTGCTTCTCCAGTAACTCAATATTTCTTTGGTGGCGCCCTTTACCTAGAAGACCAAGACATTATATGCTTTTTTACCAAAATCGTGCCGATTTAGGGAGCGTCGACCGTCACCGTTCCGAACCATAGCGAGGATATCTTCATCTTGTGAAACGCCCGAAGCCGCGTTGGCCGCTGTTAAAATTATTCTCGCAGGGTTCAAAAAGTTGAAGGGGACGCCCTGTAGAAATTCTCAACAACGTTTTTGTTGCTCCAGGTCGAGTCGTGCCATTGTCCGTGCAGTTGTTCCATGATGCGCCACCAGTTGCAAAGGAGCGTTGTATAGAGACCTTGCACGATGAGAATGTCAGGATTAAATCCCATAGAAGAAAACATAAACCCTTTCATTGCTATGTACACATAACCAACGCTCTGAGAACACCTTGCCCACATCAAGAACAGAAACACGTTGTTTTGTACACCAATGGCATTCTAGTGACCGCCTGTGGTTGGTAAGCCGAGCGAGACCTTGAACGAATCGTAAATTAGCCACTGGAAGGCAGCTATTGAACGTAAATGTTAGCTTTCTTATCACAGCCATGGTTGGTAGAGTGTCGTACTTAGGGTACCAATCATGGCAATCCTGACGGGAAGCCCGTTCCAGAGGCCTCTGAATCCGATGTTGCTGTAGATCCTTGACATTGCTTTACCAGCACTTTCACCGGCTACATTGCAATAAGTCACCATCTTGAAGAAGGAATGCAATCGAAAGGAAGCTCACGTTGTCTGTCGGCATTCAATTTGCTGACCATGACATCTGCTGGATGACTGATGACAGCGCAGCCAATGCCAGCAATGTAACCTCCAAGGAATGATACTCCCGTCTGCTGTAAACCATTGTAGCTCTCTTTCGGCTTTCCGAGGGTCTTATATATATAGTTCACTGTGGTCTCGAACGTTGCAAACTTGACCATAGTATACGGTATTTGGCGACCCCAGAGAGGCTGGAGCCCTTTGTAAAGACCGCTTGTACCCTCTTTTGCGGTGACTTTTGTCCATCCTTCACTCAATGAGTGTGCAAAAGGAGGTAAAGTTGTCTGCATCCTGACCTTGATGGCCTCAAAGGGACATAGAGCCATATCGGCTAAGAATTCGGCAGACGCGGATGCTGCCAAATAGACTATCGTCTTGTTTGCATTCGGAAACATCTGGTCCCCATAGACGTACTTGAACACTTCGTAGAATCCATATTTACCGGCACCTTGGAACGAGTAGCCGACAGCTGTTGGAGACCAACCGAAGAAGATACCACGGATGCCCTCTTTCGAGTAGATAGTGCGCCAGGCTTGTAGGTTGGAACTGTAGGATTTTGGATCGACCTGGCGGCGGCATTTGACCTTCGCAATAGAAAGCCTCATTAATGGTACTCAAACGAAGAGTGAAAGGCCACCCGATTGAACATTAGGGTTCGGACTCACAAGATCTAGAGGCGTGACAGCTTCTGGAGTATCAGCGTAGCACTGGGACAACGAAATACTGGGCGGTCGCAGATAAAAAATCGTCACTCACAAGCATGTGTAGGACCGCAAGATAAGATTCCTCCAAGAGCACAGGCTCCGAAATAGGTTGGTGAGTATAACTCTATGCCGCCCTTTGGCGGGCCCCGGCCTTGCATCTTCGTCGCAGCCATAGTGGGTTGAAGCTATCTGAAGCTCAAGATGAGTAATAGGGACTCAGTCTTATGCTTTGTGAATATCTATTGGACCGTTGTCTGGAAGTAAGTAGGAAAATGGAGCAGTTCATGAAGTTGGCAAGAAGGTGGAGGAGCACGTGATGCGATAAGGGTAACCGCCGTCATCCGGAAACTCTCCGCCAAGTCCGTTCCGCTTTGTACCAGTGACATCAAGCGGGGAACGGAAACACTGCTGCAATATCCTTCGTCTAGACATATCTAAGTGCATATCAAATATTAATAGCAGGGGCGCTTTCGAAGAGCAGGGTTTTATACCTGGGCCGCTGTTTGCTTACACGGTCTGGCTCAATACGCTGCAGAGCTACATAACTACATGACATGGGTATCAAGCTCCCTGAGTTGAAGTTTCGGGAACCGGGAATCAGTCTTCGTTGATATTCAATTTCATCGTCTTAAATACATGTCCAGCCTCTCGCGGCACGCCAAGAACTGGGTTCCAGTTTCTTATGGTTACGGAGAGTCTCTGGGGTTTCAGATTCGCTGCGTTCAGTCCATGTTGATTCGGCCAGGGGATCTTGACCCCGCTTCGGTGAGTTCTGACTCTATATAAGCAACGACTCAGGGAAGTTTAGAACCCTTTAGCCTCTTGAGATCATTCGCCAGAGATGAACCCATATCCCAGAATATTGCGGAGAGTCTGGCAAAGGAAGAAGGTGATGTATCAATTTCGACCTTGGCCTTGGATTGATAAGGTGGTTGAGATTGCTATAAACCTTTCGAACCAGTTCAGTTCACACCTTCGCCACGATACCATATCTCTAGCATCACACGTTGATGCGTGCTGGTTGTAGAGTACGCCCAAACTTAAATTTATCAGAACTGCTTTACTGAGCCCATGGCGACGCCACCACTCGTCGAAGCATGAGACGAAACTCTTAGGGTGTATGGTAAGACCAATTCTGGCCAGCCATGTAATGTTTTCCGTAGCCTCAATAGCATTTTTACTATCCCAGTCCTTGTGCGCCAAAAGGTAATCCTGGAATTCGCTCGCGTTGTTCGAGACGCCGGGGAGTAAGTACACAACTTGTTGGCGGCAGAATCCTAGGAGCCTGTCTCCATCACATGTTGTCGCTACACAGAGTGTCTTTCCTCCAGGCGAGCCGTTTCAATTAATATATGGAATCGTTTGACACCAATTACATATTTTCCTTGGGGATTCCGCAGTCTATCTTCGAAGTAACACCAAAATCAAGGCCAATAGTCAAATTCGTTGGTGCTCAAATTGCCATACACACTTACTCAAGGTCAGCATAATTACCTGCAAAACAATTTCGACATAGAAGACATAAAGGACATCCAAACTTACGTAACGAAGATAGGTACAAAGGTCCAGTGACCACAGAGGCCTGCTGCGGGCTCGCCCCATTTCACTGCGTTGATCTAATTGATTGATGGCTCCAAAGACAGCCCATGTCCCCCGATATAGCGCAGGTTGTCTTTTGGGCGACGGGGAAGGCCTTCCAGAGAACCATTGATTAGGCGTCCGTCAGTTCTGCGCACCAGGCAGTGGTAGATCATCTTCCCCCGATCGACAGCGAGAATTCAAGAATAATAGTCGGTGGTGAGTGGCTGCATAACACATAACGGCGTAGCTTGATCGAGAACCCACACATCCCCCTCTTGAATCGGTGTTATGAAAAAATCAAGATGGAAGACGAGAACGAGCGGTAGCATAAGGCAATGATCATTTGTAGACTCGCAGCTATGCAGCCTGCGGCTCGCCAACATCGTATATCAGGACTATAATCGGTCCTAGCTTCGCTGTGCGAACGCGAAATGTGGAGAGCTTTATCTCCGTGTTTGAAACCACAGAGTAAGTACGATATGGGAGTGCTTGACTTCAACATTATGGTACTCACAGTTCCGGCTTGAGGTACACATAGAATGTTGCAAACATATTAGTGCACCTCAGCCTTGAAAAGCTCGGAAGGATTCCATTTCCTGGAAGGCAGGCATTGGGTCATGCTGTCGATGAAGACTTTGCTGGTAAATTAGCAATGTGATCTTGGAATAAGACTGGTAGTGTTTAGCTGATTGTTCGTGTATCAATGCTCATGTACCACGTGCCGGTAGCCAATTGGCCTTGCGAAAGCTTGATGTATGATTATTTTGACAATTGTCTATTCCTTGCGATCAAGTTGGAGGACTTCGGCTCACTACTGCGCGAACTTCCCCTCGTGATCTGACTCCCATAATACCTCTATGTTCTGTTTGATCATCTTCGTTAGATCTCTCAACCCCTTCTGCCTCTCCTCTTGCGTGTCCGACAGGAACAGGGTCACCACTGGCCATGCATGTATTGATCCAGGCTCTTCCTTGACCTGGACAGCACAACCACTTTTACGCAACACAGCGACAAAACCTCGTATTTCGGGGCCAAAAACCTCCTCCGAGCCGAAGAGAATAGAGAAGCCTGAAGAAGGTGATGCTTTTGCCCACCAATCTAGGTCTTTACAAATGCCAGGGGATACAAGAGGGTCTTGTAGATTTAGCTCTGAAGTTGCATATTGACGTCCATATAGATGAAGACTCCCCGCGTCGAGATAATCACTCGCTGTATTCAGGTTCTTGGAAGTCACCACGGTCACCCACGGGGAGATCAAGGTGGCGTATCCTGGTCGGCGCTTTTCGTATTCAGGCGATTTAGCGATATGCAGCAACAGACTTAAGATCAGAGTTGCACCCGCCGAATCACCGGCTACGCATATCCGAGAGGAATCTCCAGTAATAGAGTATGTGTACTCGTACCCGGATATAGTTTCCTCGAGTTGAGTGGGATAAGCGGCATCAGGCACGAGGGTATATTCCAGGGCGAAAATAGCCGGGTTCTGATAGCCGGCATTTTGTAGTAGACTGATCCATGCCATCAGGAATTCAAGATAAAAGTAGCTGGATCCCATCGAGAATCCACCGCCTGTTTTCCGTTAGCAGATGCGGACTGGAGGGTCTAATCGTGTTCTGATGGACGTAGGCGTACCATGACAGTAGTATACTACTATATCTGGCTTTCGAAGTTCATCAGGTGTAATCCATAAGCCATGGGTGTTTTCCTAACGGTGAAGCGTAAACATCGCGAAATTGAAGCGGAAACTACTCTCCAATGGTGTTTACTCTACCAGATGAACGTCGTGCCAATGAATAGGTGAGTGTAAGTATCCATGCCGCAGCATTCGAAACCACAGAAAAGGTAGCGATACACCCTTAGAATAGGTTAGCGATTCGTAGACTAGACTTCCCAAGTAACTATCTCCTTCACTGCCCGCACAACCGCCATAAAAGTATATTTTTTTCTGGATGGTTGCCACTTGAAGATATTCAGTGCTTATTCCAAGGGACGAGTTTGAAAGAAAATGTGAAGACCTAATCAGTCACAAACGTCTACCACATACCTTAGAGAAAAAGACCCGCCCTATTTTAGCCGGAATATTCGCAAATGCGTAGCGAACGCATCGGATAACAAAGTCTTGGAACGGTGATGCTCGCTGCACAAACGGCGATCTGTGATTCTTCTTTGTAAAGTTCCTCTCTACAATGAATTCATATGGTAATTGCAAAACTGCCTTGTTTTTAGAATCTGGATTCTTTAACGGATCTGGGAGGAAACAAGATCATACGGAGAAAAGGAAGTGCTCGCAATGTACAGATAAGAATCTCGAAGAGGCCGACTTGGAACAACACTTGCGGGGCTAAGACTCGTCAGTCTATTGATTCAACCACCAGGAAATGATTTTTTTCCAATTTAGCTGTGTAGGTCAGAATTGCGCAGGAACACAACATAAGATTTGGAGTAGTTACAAACAGAGGCATGAGCAAAATGTAGGTATTAATTGCTGGGACTTATGAGAATCCGAACCTGTCAGACGTTGATTATCATCCCAAAACAGAAGCAGCGTATATAGTCACATAGTAGAACACTCTTAAGACATTGATGCCAACAAAAAAGGAACTCTGGATTTTTCGACGTCTAAGGCATCAATCATGAACTGACCTAGGATTATCAAGAAGACAACGCAATCCAGGTAAGATATTTGCCCTAGGATCATGGTGTTTCCAAATCCTTCCTAGATTGACTCAAGCACGAGCGCTCAATGGAATTTAGTGTTAGGATAAGGGACGTATATAACACCATTGTTAAGGTACCTTACCTTGCCACGCTTGCATGATTCATTCGGTGGAAAAATGTGCATTAGTCAGCAGCACACAGTGATGAAGCGTGCTGAAACCTACACCAATACAGTATCACTGGGTTTAATAGCTCTCCAGCACCACTTCATACAACACTTCATGTCTCCGTAGGTAAGACCCTTATTTTCCTCGATCTACTTCTATGAACCAGCTACTTCTCATCTTCATTACTTTCACTTAATCCGCCCTCATAATAAAAATGGCTCTTGAGCAACCGGCTTTCTTCCCCTGATCATTATACCAAACTTGTATCCACCCCACAGCAGACCTTAGAAGACCTTCTCCCAAATCTAAAGACGGTTCTACGATGGCGGCTACGCCAGCCGAAATTGCTGCGTGAGTCTCGGGCGTTGACTTAGGATGTAATCATAGCTGACATCTTTCAAGGTCGCTCACGATGGATGAGATACCAGTAAAGCTCCGTTGCGCAGCCTGCAACAAGCTAGCGAACAATGCGTTTCGTACACCATGTTGTGATCAATCCATATGTGAAGACTGTGAGTAGTGCTTTCCAGAGACACTAGCTTTGTGAATCCTGACTCGAGAAGGCCAGTCTTCTCTTCCTCAAGCTTGCCCTATCTGCTTGCACGAGCCTGTCAAGGCAGAAGACTGTCGACCTAACAAAGCCCTCCGAACAACTATCAAGGTGTTTCTCAAAAAGAAGGGTATAGAGCGTGAGGCAGCACGGAAGAAAGAGATGATCGACCAGGCAGCCGCTGCTCCAGCGCTTCCAGCTATACCACACGTTGATGAAACGTCGGATCTCCAGCCGTCTCAAATCCCAGTCGTATTTTCAGTAGGTGACGCAGAGGCCACAGTGGATCCGACGCAAAGCCTTAACGAAGTCTCTCACCTGCCAGAAAATGGCAATAGCTTGGGTCCCAACAATAGTGCCCAGGTCCCACCTGAAGAGGCTCAGATGGACATTGCAAGACCTTCCATTGAGGTGAGTGTATCAGTTCAGATTCGCGATTGTTACTAATGCGGTTTAGTCCTCCACTGAAGAAATCCAACCGAGTAATTCTGAAGGTGCTGGTGGAGGAATGAACGGGGTGCAGGAGAAAGTAGATCAAAGTGAACAAGTGCAGGAGCATCAAGAATCAACACAAAACAAGCACCCTGGTCCAAGCGAGCAGTGGCCTTCAGCCAACGGAATTGGAATGGGCATGAACAATAATAGCTTTGGTTTCGATGGCGCAACGGGCTTTGCGAACATGGGCTTCAACGGTGCCCCAGACTTTAGTCAGATGATGCAGTACATGCCGAATGGCATGCTAAATAACGGCATGGGCGCCTTTCCCAACATGATGGGTAAGGATCCCTGAATTTCGGTATAGAAACATTGAGCGCTAACGCGCCATAACAGGTATGCCAGGAATGGGTCTGGACCCAATGACCATGTCTCAGGGTATGTATGGTGGATTTGGCGGGCAAGGCATGGGGTTGAACGGCATGAACGTCGGTATGGGCTTTAATGCTGGGCAGGGAGCGTTTGGAGGGTTCAACGGGCAGCCTGGAGCTTGGAACACAGGACAAGATAAATTCAATCGAAATGCATATGGCGGTCATGCAAATGGTATGGGAGGTGACTATGGGTCTAATGCTGGATATGGTGGATATAATATGCCATCGCATCAAGGAAACTACAACCAGATGCATCACCAACAATATCCAAATAATGATTTCCAGAGTGGATACAATGGACAGGGATTTCAAAATCGAGGCCGTGGTCGAGGACGTGGATACCACAATGCAGGTCGCGCTCGGGGCGGTTATAATCAGGTAATGCCAGGTAATCAGACTAACTATGAGCCATTCCACCACCAGATACCGCAGCAGCTTGCGCAGCAAGCTTCATCACAGCAGCAAATATCGCCACAGGTGAACCAGCAGCCCGCTGCGGAGAATCCACAGAATACTCAGACCACAGAGACCAGTAATGATCAGGCAGCTGTCGACAAAGCCGCCGACGAGCAGCTCGCTAAAGAACTGGAACCTGGAGACACAGACGATCTTACAAAGACCCCTACTAACCCTACCCACCTCGAAGACATCGCTAGGGAATCAACTCACGTTGCTGAGACGACTCCAAAGACCGAGGACCTGACCACGGTCGACCCGCAACCTACCCAGAAAGGAGAGGAAAAGCCTGCAGCTATAGAGACATTCATCTCTAGTGAACCCATAGTATCGAAGATTAATCCAATTGATATTGAGAATATGGTCTTCTCTACGATGATGCCTCCACCTAGCCCCGTGGTCCCTCTTGGTCCCGCAGCGCTTTACTCTGGGGAGCAGCATCCGGATTATGCGTCGCGAGGTCGTGGTGCTGGTCGTGGTTTTCATAGAGGAGCGCCTGATCATCGGGGTGGGATACGAGGCCGTGGCTCCGGCTACCTTCCCAACGGTATAGCCCATCATCCGATCACAGGGCAACCCAGTATACCAGCAGATATGTCTGTCGTTGCTCCGGTCGAACCAAAAGGACTAGGCGTTGAAGGTGCACCCAAGGCTCCAAAAGCTTTGAGGGAAGGCCTCCCAAACACGGGAATGCGAGGTGGAAGAGGATTCTCTATTGTTGGTCGTGCGTCGGCTGCCGCGCAATCTCGTCCTAATGGCCATGCAAGATCAAGGAGGTATACACTTACGCATCTGGCGCTCTTGCACTCCGCAACCAATGCTAATAGTCGCACAGCCGCTCCCCCACTCGCTCACCATCCCCATCCCGCCACTCCCACCATCATCGTTCACATCGCCATCGTTCTGTAAGCAGTTCCGACAGCAGTGAGCGTGATAAAAGACGAGAGCGCCATCGTCGCCGTTCGCGTAAGTATGATGTCGAGGACGATGCGAGCCAAGAGGCAAAGGAGACACGTACAGGCGACGGCTCAACGGAGTCCAAGAAATCTTCGCATCGAAGTCATCGTGATTCCGACAAAGACCGAGATAGAGTACGAAGCAGCCATCGCTCTCATAGGTCAAGGGAGGAGAAGAGTAGAGAACGTGGAGAAGGGACTCGGTCTAGCAGAAAACGATCTAGATCCACTGAAAACGACGTGAATGGTGTGCGGACTAGGGAAATCACCAACGCTGTCAGACCATCAGACAGCCGGTCCAAAGATAAGATTGACGAGTCAGGATCCTCGACACGAAAGCGTCGTGATAGAGATGAGGAGGATAGCCATCGCGATCGTGATCGAAAGCGGTCAAAGTTAGACTACTCTGAATCAGCCGAAAATAAGGAGAACCATGCGCGTTCAAGACATAGTAAGCGCGAGGAAACAGAGACGAGCTCCAAACATAACACGCAGCGGACTCAGGAAAAGCCGACTGAAATTCCGAAGGCTTCGACGAAGAAGCCTGAAATGGACCATCATGAGCTTGAGCGTGAGGCTCGAAACCGGGAGCGGTTACTCAAAGAGCTACAGAGACGGGAAGCGATGGAGGGTAAGCCTCCCGCAGGCAAGAAGAGGGATAGTCAAGTAAATGGCAGGGTAGCTGGAGGGGGCAGACGGGTGAGTTACAAGTACGAGGATGAAGAGACTAACGAGGCGAGAGCGACGAGGGTCGAGAGCGAGAGAGAGGCAGTCAGATGGGGTTAAGCTCGAGGTAGAGCATACAAGTCTGCCTGGAGGATATATTAGAGGCTCATCAAAAGCCTATGATGAGTAGCTGAAATGTGCTCGAACATGTTACTCAACTTAGTCCTGCTAGCATTAAAGTTACCTGGTAGAGAACTTTTGGTAGAAATGGAAGATAGAAATCTAACCCCCAGCTCACTTGCGAATCTCTCAAAATCTACGAGCGAGTAGGTGTTGGCCGGCACGATCAGTCCGATTTACTCCAGCTACCCAGTCCCGTTTCCAATGCGATGAACACCTTTATTCTACCCAGTCAGATCATCATCATCGATATCCACAAGAGCCCCCAAGCAACTTCTGCAGCCCGACATTAAGCCAACCCCCTGGCTGACCGCCCTCGCCCAGAAAACACGCCCTCGCTGATTTTGGATTTCCTACTCTCCAGTGAGAGAGCTCGTCCAAGATACACTGTAGTCTTGTGTAAAACTATGCGTTTTCTCTACATCTCTACTTTCCTGACACTATAGAATACTATCCCTATGTGGCCAAGAGTAGAAAGACACGCGTTTGCTTCTAATCGTGCCACGCAATCACCTACTAAAGTAGGTGCTGGCCACCCAAATGACGTACACCCCCCAAATGACGTTTTTTACCCCAACAGGTCTACAACCTCTTCTACTGAAGCCCCATCCTCGTATTC
>JAABUL010002445.1_pt1 | contig 30780 bp, 1 predicted proteins | sample 5559151 | NCBI WGS metagenome assembly JAABUL01 (sample SAMN10711876, study PRJNA513368) | rock metagenome | isolation source: Antarctica rocks | place: Antarctica: Victoria Land, Pudding Butte sud
CTATAAACTATTTAGTATATTAACTATATACTTATACCTCTATTCAATACTATTATTTAAATTAGTAATCCTAAAATCTTAATCTTTTTATAAAGTATTATAATCTATTAACTCCTTATCTTATACTACTTTAGTAAATATAATATTAAAATCTAAATATTAAGATTAATATACTATTTAATTATACTACCTTCTATTATACTTTAGAAAAAATAGATATTATTTAGCTTATTATACTCCTTATACTAATAAAATAACCTCTTATACTACTACTACTCTTTATATTCTATCTTATTATTAGAGTTTCTTATATACTTTCTTTATATATCTTAGTAGTATCTTAGTATATTATATAACTCCGTAATTATCTAATATAAAATATTTACTTCTATATCTATTTATTATTATCTACGTATATATCTATATTAGCTATTTAGTATATATACCTTATAAAGTATACCTTCTTATAATATTTAGTAGTAATACCTAAAAGATTAGGCCTTTCTATAGTATATTATTATTCGCTATTTCCGCTAGCTAGAATAATACTAATTAGACCTCTTTATTAAGTACTTTATAATAGACTATTTACTATCTTTATAACTCCTTAAATGATTAGGTTACTTGTAATTTACCCTATTATTAATTTAGTTAATAAGCTTCTAGTATTTATAACTCCTACTAGTAATATTACTAGAGATACTAGTACTACTACTTATTAAGTATTCCTACTCGTTAATAATACTAAATTCCTCGCCTATATTTAAATAATTATTTAGGAGGAATTATAGTTACTTTACTAATAGTAGGTATATATTATTTAGAAGGAAACTAGTTTATTTAACCCTTACGTACTACGCCTTAAGATATTATAACTAAACTTTAATAATTACTTAGTATATTCTCTAGACTACCTACCTTCTTAGGCCTTGTAAGTATTTAAATATAGCCCTTAAGACTATTCTAATAGCGTTGATATTAGAGATATTACCTCTATTATCCTAATAATATCTTATTACTACTAGTATATTACTAGCTAATACTAAACTTAGATAAGTTATCTTACTTAATGTAGCCTAGCGCGGTAATTTAGTATTATATTAGAAAACCCTATTAATTAATCTAAAATTACTAGACTAATATAATACTAAGGTACTAAAATCTAGGTATTAACTGTTTTCTTATATTACCCCTAGCTACTATATAAAGTTACTATAGTAATAGCTAATAGGTAGGATGATATCTAATTAGCTATAGTATAATTTAATATTACTACTATATTCTAATAGAGACGTCGTGATAAGGACGTCGCTTTTTCGTTATTTTTATAGGTAATTATTAGAGTTTCTTATATACTTTCTCTATATATCTTAGTAGCGTCTTAGTATAACACGTGACTCCGTAACTCTCTAATATAAACTATTTACTTTTATATCTATTTATTATTATCTACGTATATATCTATATTAGCTATTTAGTATATATACCTTATAAAGTATACCTTCTTATAATACTTATAAAGATATATATCTAAGTACTTTAAGAAGTATTATAAGGATAAGAAGTAGAAGATATAAATAATAATAGATATAAGGAGAATTAGTAAGATAATAAGATAAAGATATTAATACTACCTCTTATACTATTATTACTAATAGACTAAGCTATATTACCTCTTATACTATTATTAATATACTAATTAATATTACCTCTACTACTTACTTACTAGCCTAAGATATATATAATAATTAATAATCTATATATAAGATATATCCTATTTATAAGATTAATAACTCTTATTTATCTTGTTAAAGTCCTTTCTACTATATTAATTAAAGACTTATATATAAAATTTTATAAAGAAATATATTAAAGTCTAAGATATTAATAATTAACTCTAATAAGCCTTCTAAGAAATTTACTAAATTAGTCTAATAATCTATCTAAAATCTAATTAAATAAGATATAAATATTACTTATATACTTATAACTTAATAGCTATACTACTAATAATATTTATTTCTTACTAGGCTTTAAGATATACTTCTTTCTTACTACTAGATCTACCTTATAACCTAATTATTACTATTATAAATTCGCTATTACCCTTAGAGAAGTCTAACTAGTAGAAGGTTAATTTTCTTTATAATTATTTTATCCTTCTTACTTATATATATAGTAATAGATATATATATATATATATAGGGACTTCTAATTAGCTACCTATATAGCTAAAGTACCTTTATAGTATTATAATAACAAGGACGCTATTTTTCTTTAAAAAATGTAGTAATTATTATAGGTATAAACTTACTAGGTATACTATATCTTAATATTTATCCTTAGGAGTACTAAGTCCTATCTACTAGACCTTATAAGTCTTATAAATACTAAGATATCTATAAGTCTTATCTATATTAGATAGTAATAAGTTTATAACTATACTATAATATAATAGATTCTTAATATTTAGCTAATTTACTTCTTAATTAAAATAATAAATAATAATAATAAATAATAATAATAATAATATTTAGTTATTTATTTAATAGATATATTTCAAGTATTAATATTATACTCTAAGTATTATTCTAGGTAGATTCTATATATCTTTTATAATAGAATAGTTATTTATAGTTAGAGTTTTAATATTAGAAGTAAATATACGCTACGGAACAGGTACCTATTATAGGTACTTGGCAGAAATCTTAGATAATTAATATAAAAGGAACGCGCTAACTAAATCTAGTAAAAAGTATATTTTTAGAAAGCCCTAGGTCTATATTACTTAGTACTTAAAAAGATATTACTAGTATATTACTAGCGTAAAGTTTATATACTAAAATCCTAAAGATTCTTACGGCGGGTTAGTTTTTTCAGGCGGGGCGGGTCTACTTACTAGCCGGAAAGATATAGGATAGTATAGGATATAGGCCTTCCTAGCTATCCTATAGGAGGGGATAGGCTTAGGGGTTTTAGTCCTATCCTATTATAAGATAGTATAGGTTTTCGTAGGATAATCCTATAGGATAAGATATTTATAGGACTACTTTATAAGATAAGATACTTATAGGATATCTTATAATTACTAAGTAGAGCTAGGTATTTATAAAGAGGAGTATAAAAGATTATATTAAGTAAATATTATAATTAGAATAATAATTAGAAACTATATAATTTAAATATTATTTTAGTTATTAAGCTATTATATAATTATACTTTTATAGACTACTCCTTCTTAGGAAGTTTAGGCTATATAATATATATTAGAGCGAAGAATCTATAATTATAAGATTACCTAATATATAAGTATAGTTAAATATCCTTCTATTATAATATAATACGCTTTATATATATTATATATAAGTTTAAAGCTACTATAATTATTAGTATTAATTATATAAAAAAATACATAGATAACTTATATTTTAATATATTTATTAAGAATACTTTAATAGCTTCTTATAAGCCCTTAAGGGGTTTCTACTAGAATCTAATATTATTATATAAATTAAGGATAATCTTATAAATAAGTTTATAAAAAGGGCTTTTTAAAATAAAAAGATTATATTCTTTTTAGAAGTAGTAAATCTTATAAAGGGTAATAGCTATTATATATTATTAACTAGGATTAATAAGTAGAATAATAGTTATAAAGACTTATTACCTTATTTTTTTTTAGGCTTCTTCTTTATTATACTTAAACCTAGAAGATTAATAATATTAGTAGACTTATAATTTAGGGCCTTCTTATTACTTATAATACTTATAGTACTTATAATCTTATAAGGTTTCTATACTACTATATTAGCTATTATAAATTAAATGGCTTTATTAGATATATATATTACCTTTTATATTTAAGTAGAATATTAATAATTATTTCTATTTAATTAGGTTAAGAAATATATAAATATAGTCTTATAGGTATAAGATATATTATTAATTATAGAAGTATAGATATACTTAAATTATAATATAATAAAATAAAGAACTTTATAATAAGAATATAGTATATATAAGGTAAGACTTATATACTCCTAAAGTTATATAATTATATATATATAATATTTAAGGAGGTTATAAATTAAATAGTTAAGTCTTTTTAATAAGATATCCTTATTATTTAAAGTAAATACTTAGATTTCTTACTCTTCTCTATTTAAAATTATTTTATAATATATTAAACTTATTTAATTAGTATTAGAAAAGATTATAATTAATTTATAAATTTAATATTATTATAGAATATATTATTATAGAATTTTATAGTATAATATAATTATTATTATAATTAGAATACTTATAAAATTATTATTTATAAAGAATTACTACTAGCGGCGGGAAGCCTCTACTAGTATTATAGGATTAGGAACTCTAGTTCTATTATTAATATACCTAATATTTCTTTATTTAATACTATTTAAGATTATAAAGATATACCTCTATTTATATTATTATATAATATATTATAAGGAGTATTTATAATTAATAATAATTATAATTACTTATAAAATTCAATATTTATTATATTTATTACTAGCGTTAGGTATTAATATTAAGGAAAAGTAATATAACTATTTTAATTTAATTAGGAATAGTATATTTTAAAATTAAAATATATCCCTTAATTCTTATTTCTACTTAATACTTCTTATATATATTATTAAAATCTAGTTAAGTATATATAATCTATAATCTATAATCTATAATCTATAATATATAATATCTAATATATATATCTTATTATTAATAACTATAATAATAGCTAGAATTAATAATCTTTATAAGTAAATATAAGGTAGTAAAGGTAAAGTAATTAGTAGAGTTTAATGTAATAGATTATAATATAAAGGCTCTTATTTTACTTATATAATACTCTAATAACTTTTATAGATATTAAAGATAAAGAAGATAATTTTAATAAAGCCCTCCTTTATTACCTTAATACTTATAATAATAATAATAAGACTAATATTATATAAGGCTTAACGCGTAGTATAAGGGATTACTACCTAGGTATTTAGGTAAAGTATAAGGTTATTAAAGAATTAAGTAAGAATATATATATAAAGTATTTATAAATACGCTTAAAGTCTTTTATACTAGGTAAAAAGGTAGTAGAAATAATAAAGAAGGCGGATATTATAATAATTAGTTATATTATTAGGAAGTATAAGAAGTCCTTATTATATCTTAATAAGTTTATATAAGAGAGGAGAGAATAGCTCCTTTATCTTTAATAATTTATTATAAATTAATAGTAAGACTTTCTAATTTATAATTATTATTCTAGGTATTTAATATTTTTATAAGATTACTATTAGAGTTTATATTAAAGTAATTATAAGTAATTATAATATATAGGCTACTACGCGTATTATTATTTATACTAATAATAGTAATAAGGACTTAGTATAAGATAATATTAATAATAAAGAGATTAAGTTAAATAATTCCTATTTAACTAATTCCTATTTAATTTATATATTAATTATATAGATCTAATTTTCTAAGTTATATATAAGTAAGACGCGCTTTATAATTAAATAAAATATAATATTACTTAATATTAGCTTATTAACTAATAGATTATATATAAGTCTAGCTAATTATAATAAAAATATATAATAAATTTTAAAATAAGTTTATTTATTTATATTTAGCTAGTCTAGTATAAGTTAATATTTAACCTATTATATAAATTAGACTACCTAGATTAATACTTAAACCTAAAATATTATTCTAACTATTATATTAGTAGCTTATATCTATTACTTATTAAGATATATTAATTCTATAATTCTAATTATTATTTTAATTATAATAATATATATTATTACTTTAAGTAGAATAGTCTAATTTATAATAAGCCCCTTCCTCCGCTATATATATACTTTAGTTATAAAGAAAAGGCTATTTAATATAATATAGCTAATTATCTTTAAGACTAATATTTTAATATTATAAATAATACGCGTTTAATCTTTCTTCCTAGGCTTACTTCTTAGTAGCCTAATAATTATAATTTGAAAGCTAATAATTTTAAGCCTAATATAAATATAATTAATATTACTTAGGTATATCTTTTAATTATTTAAGAATTTAAATAGGTACCTTAAGAGTTTAGCCGCCTTATACCTTTTATTAATAAATTATACCTTCTATTATAAGATATAGCCTATTTCCTTATATAAATCACTACGTTTATAGATATAATTAATTAAAGATTTCTTCTCTTATAACATTTTTTAATTATATTATACTTATTTAATTTAATTAAGGGTTCCCTCTTTTACCTATTTAAAGGTCTATCGTTATACTAAGAAATATTATAAATACGCTTAATAAGGCTATTAATATTAAAGTCTTTATAATTATTAAATTTATATTAATAGATATTATCTTTAATAGGATAAGATAGTTTACTTACTAATTGATAATAAAAGCTTAATAATAATTTAATAGTAAGTTTTTACTTATCTTATTAATAATAAAGTTTATTAAAAAAATTTAAATTTAGGAGTCTTTATACCTTTAAATAACTTAAGGTTATTAATTTTATTTATTACCTATTTATAAGATTTTTACCTTTACTTATAAAGAATTTATAAGTATTATTTTTTAAGACTTATAATAAATAGTTAATAATATTAAGAGTTTTTAAATAGGAAAAGGATTAGAGTAGCTTATTACTTTAATAGATAATACCTAGTAATAACTTAAAATAAGAGGAGAAAGAGATATTATTAATTAAATACTTCTTTATAACTTTAGAATCTATTAATATTACAGGTAATATTAGATAACTATTTACTCTTATAAATAATATTATAATCTTTAATATTATTCTTAAAGGGGTAGGAAGATAATGTTACGGTTTACTCCGTCCGTGGATAGGATAGACCTATGATTAGTTCTCTTGAAGAGGAGTATCAAGGAAGCAGGATAAGTAAGCTTATATTAAATAGGTCTAGTACAAGGTATTATATTCAGTGCTTAGGAGATTACTAGAATCATAATATAAGTTAAACACGGAGCTCCTACCTACTAGAAAACATCGCCATCTATATAGATATAGGAGATCCGTATACTCGCTAGGTCGCCTAGATCGCTAGCTGCGCGTCCCTGTCGTTCTAGCGACCTTTTTACCGGGTTAATAGCTCTTAGCTAATAGTTAACCCGTTAACCTATATTATTAATCCGTACCAAGCCCCTACTTAATAAAACCTATGATTATAATACTATCCTTCCTTCCCTTTCTTTTTTTATCCTTAAAGATATACCTATGCCTTCGTATAAGACTTCTTAGCGTTTAAACCTAGCCGAGCAAGTTCTTATTAGGGGTGTCCTTGCTATAGTTACCTGTACCCGCTACGCTTAATAATAGAAGGAGTATCGACTTTCTTCCCTGTCCTAGAAGTATAGCGAGTGTATTCGCACTAGAAAGAAGTACGAGCCGGCTGAGTTAGTAGTTAATTTCGGTAGTATTAATAGAGTTATAGAGAAGCTTAAACGGGAGGAGATCGAGATAAAAGCCGCCTAGGAGGCTATTAATAAAATCGCCCGTGTTAAGTAATCGAAGCTTAAGCGCCTGAGGGCGCAGAAACGTTTCCTTAAAGAGAAGGAATAACGAATATTTAATAAGGGTTTAGATAATATTAAAGAATTAAAGAGGCTCGAGGATCTAGATAAAGCGTAAGAAGTCTAGAACTATACTATAGGAGCGTTATTAATAGATAACTTCCTGAATATTAACATATCTCTAGAGATACTTAACTGGTTACCCTCTAGTCCGCTCCCTGATAAAACTGCTATAGAAGGTTCCTGTAGTTCCTAAGATATCTAACTAGTTCCTAGGTATTTTCTAAGTCCTTATATCCCTTCCACTTAACTAGGTATTCCTAACCCCGCTAGTCTAGGATCCTTTTAACTTCGTACTCTTCGGTCTTAGCCTTGAACTTCTAACTTTCCTAAAGCGGTGTCTTAGAGTCAGCTAGTTCTAGTAAAGAGATATAGAATACTAGGAGTACTTTAGCGTCAGGTAGTAATTATAACTTATAGTTAATAGCCCCCTTTAATTACTTAATTAAAAATGGTCTAACTTTTATATAGTCTAGTTTCTTACTTAGTCTCTTACTCTTTAGGTTTTTAATATAAAGGTAAACCTTATCCCCCTTCTTTAATTAAGGATATATTTTTCTTTTCTTATTAACTCGTTACTAAGTCTTAGTATTAACCTTACTAATTATTTACTATATATTACTATATAGTCTTTTTATATTAGATGCTAATACCGTTACTTTCTCTACCCTAGAACCCTCCCTTAATTCTAGAAATAAGTTGGCGTGTCTCTTATAATTCGTAAAGAATAGAGATAGTCCGGTTATATCTAATCTTTTATTATTAAGTACTAATTATATTATAGGAAGTAATAAGACCTAGTTATTTTACTTATAACTAACGTAGTACCTTAAGTACACGTCTATTATTTAGTTTATACCTTCTATCTAACTATCTATTTCTAGATAGTAGGCGGTTAATATTCGTAGCTTCGTTTTAATTACGGCGACTAGAGTCTTCTAATAATAAGACGTGAAGAGTCTATCCCTATCTGAAGTAATAGATTCAGGTATACCGTAATCCCTTATCAGCTTATTTAATAGGATGAATCCTAGCTAATATACTTTATATGTTTCTTTATAAGGGATTAGAACTGTATACTTTATTAACTTATCGATAATTATTATTATTAAGTTAAAGATATCCCCCGTAACTAGATCTTTTGATTTTAATAGTTTAATAACGAAGTCTATTATTATATCTTTCCATGATATATCTAGAACTGGTGCAAATTATATTTACCTATATCTGGCGTAGCGCGTAGACTTGTTCTGCTAGTATTAAATACATTCTTTAATATATTTCTTAACATGCGCCCGTAGTCGTGGCGTCGTATATTTTCGTTAGAGGAGCTCCACCGTCTTAGAGATTCCTGGATATCCTAATAAAGGATTATTATAGTAATCCTAGATTACTTCTTTAACGTATCTCTTAGGCAAGTACATCTTCCCTTTATACTAGAGTAGCTCTTATCCTAGCTATTAATTCCTTAACTATAATACTAGGTTATTATTAATATAGCCTTCCCTTAGGATTAGCGTAATATCCTGGACTATAAGTCGCGTTATAGCTGCTAAACTCTATATTAGTACTAGCGATCCGTCCTTTTCCTATTTAAGAATTGGTTTCTCTATGATATCCCTGGATTCTATATGATCCGTACGCCTACTTAAGGCGTCCGCTCGACTATTATCTTTCCTTAAGGTGTATAGTATCTTGAATTTATACTATCCTAGTAATTCTAACTAACGGACCTGTCTTCGGTTTAACTCCTTAATTATAGTGAAGTTTAAAAGGTTCTTATAATCTATGAAGATAGTAAGTTCTAAATAACTCTTAGTATATACCCTTTAATTCTAAAGTATATATACTACTACTAATAGCTCTTTATTATAAATATCATAGTTCTATTCTACTACTAACATCTTTCATAAGTAGTAGGTAATTAGGTACTATTTACCATCCTTTTCTTAATATAAATAAGCGCTGATTATAAGATTTAAGGTATCTATTTTAATATAAGTAGGTTTATTTACTTAAAAGGTATAAAGTATTAATAGATTTTAATAGGCTTCTTTTAATATCGTGAATACTTTCTATTAACTTACTTTCTATTAAAATCCTTTTTCCTTCTTAGTAATATTTATAAGTGGTAGGGCTATTTTTAAATACCCTTTAATAAACCTTCTATTAAAGTTCATAAATCCTAAGAAGTTTTAAACTGATTTTATATTATATTATATAGGCTATTCTACTATAGCCTTAATCTTTTTAGGGCTTATATAAATACCTATAATACTTATTATAAATCCTAGGAATTCTACTAATTCCTTATGAAATTTATACTTCTCTAGCTTAAGGAGTAATCTGGCCTATAATAAGTAGGTTAAGATGTCCTATATATACTAGATATATTCCTCCTTGATCTTAGAGTAGATTAAGATATTATTAAGGTAAGTAATTATAATATAATCTAAATAAGCTTAAATAACATTATTAACTAGTACTTAGTAGGTTACTAGTACGTTAATAAGTCTAAATAATATAACTAGGTACTCGTAATATCTATACTAAGTCCTGAATATAGTCTTCTATTCTTCTCCCCCTTTTATTCGGATTAAGTTATAAGCCCCTTATAAGTTAAGCTTAATAAATATCTTTACTTAAGAGAGTCTATCCTATAGCTCGCTAATATTTAGTAAAGGATATTAATTCTTAATAGTAATATCATTTAACTTCTAATAGTCGACGTATAGCCTAAGCTTCCTATCCTTCTTCGGTATAAAGAGGATTAGATAACCTATTAATAATTTAGATTCTTAAATAAATCCCTTTTTAAGGTTCTTATTAATATACCCGCGTAGTATAGTAAGTTCCTTCTCTAATAATATATAGATTAGTCTAAATATTAGTTCCTTTCCTAGTTTAAGTTTAATCTCATGATCCTAAGATTAGTATATAGGTAAAGCCTTTACTATTATCTCTTTTATAAAGAGATATATCTATTTCTTATACTCTTGTAGGATGTTAGGAGGTTTATTATTTCCCTTATTAACTTTAACTTAATTATCTAACTAACCTATATTAATATATACTAAGTTAGACCCTCGTCTAAGGCCGTCCTTCTTTAAAACTAAAGCGTAATAAGCTTTAACTAGTCTTCAGTTCTATTTCTTATCTATTATCGTCCGCTATTAGCGTATAGGTTATATACTAGTAACGTTTCTAGTATTTATAAATATAAGTACTCCTTTCTTCTAGTTAATTACTAGATTATACTTCTTTAATTAAGGCATTCCTAAAATGATATAATAAGTAGCTATCCTAATAATATCAAAGGTTAGTTCCTTATAATAGCGTTGAATTATTATAGGTAGCGAGTATATCTCCTTATCTATCCTTCCTATTAATAGTATTAACCTATTAGCTATTTATAAGTTATACTATTCTTTCTTCTTTTAAGTTAGTAGGCCCAGCGACTATACTAAGTCTCGAGAAGCGAAGTTACTAGTTACTCCAGAATCTATTATCATAATAGTTCGTTAACTATTAATTAGTACTAGTATATTTACATATATATTATACTAAGTAATACATAGGAATTACTTTAGGATTAGTATATTAATCTACTTATATCTCCTTATAACATGAGAGATTACTCTTTTCCCTATTTAGGGAGAAAACCGTATATCTTCTTAATTTCCATATACTTTTAGTATTTATTATGTATACAAGTATACTACTCTAATAAGTAGTAATATTCCTCGTTTAAGCTATATATTAGTTATTTCTTTATACTATTATACTAGTCTACGGTAGATCTAGGAAACTACACGTTAAGTTATTTACTAGCTAAGTGCTAGTTATAACTATCGCTCGTGTAATCTTTCTAGATCATTCGTTTATAAGACGTACCTACTGCCTACCTACCTAGTTCTATCCGGACCTAGGAGTAGTACTTATAGTAGTCGTCGGCGTAGGCTATCTAGTATATAATACCGTGTTTTAGGTATACTAAGTTAAATTAGTAATCTTTGATATATAGCCCCTCTTCGTGATACGTTTTCTCTAAGTCTTTTCCCCTGTTTAATCCTTATAATACGGTGGTATAAGATAGAGAGTTATCTAGAGCATTCCTGTTAAGTCTATAGCGTAGTACTTCCTCCTCTAAGCTCTCTTAACTTTCTTATCTATGTTTTAAGCTATACTCTAGAACCTCGCCATTATCTAAAGATTCTTATTCTATCTTCCTATCTTAGATATCTTAGAGTTATTATTATAGTTAATCCACCTTTATCTAGATATTAATAACTAGGTCCTTTAGAACTTCCTTAAGTTCTAAGTCCTCTCGTCCTATTAGGATAAGATACCTCGTAGTTCTTATATTAATATCCTAGGGTAATATTCTATAGTCCTTTAGATTCTTAATGAATTAATATACCTTTTATATAAATTTAAAATAGCGTTCTCCCTTTATAACTTCCCTTAATAGTTTCTCTACCTCTATTTACTCGTAGGTTAAGTTGTAGTTCTCTAGATCTTTAGAAGGTTCGTTATATAGAACTCTTCTTAATATATTTAATTATAGTCGCGGTACTATATTCTTTAACTAGTAGTCTCTAGCGAAGTGGCCCGGTTTATTATAATTATAATAGGTTACTACTTTCTTACCCCTTTTAAGTTACTTCTTATCCCTGAATTTTCCCTTATCTTATTTCTAAGTGAAGTCCAGTTCTATTAGCGTATATTTATACGGGTCGCGTTATTAATACTATCATCTTCCTGATCTATTACTAGCGAAGATCCCTGATTATCCTACTCTAGAGGTTCTATTATTATATCGTTTCTTTATTACTAACTTGTAGAGCTTATTATTAACCTTTATAACCTCTACTATTAAAGTATTAAGATCATCGATTTATACTCTAATTCATATAAGTTCTTCCTTAATATTAAACTTTAATCTACGGCGGTATATTATTATTAATGCGTTATTATCCTAGTCTATCTTTATTATATACTACTAAAACTGAGTAGAATACTTAGTAGTAGACTTCTTCTAAGATAAGTATTAAATAACTCGTATAACTACCTTATTTTTATTTAAAGGATTAAAGACTTATTATATCTTAATATAAAATTATATAAAGCTTTCTATCTAGTTCCGGATATATTAATTATCTAGATTATCTTTATCCTTAAGGTACTTCTTAAGAGAAGGATAAACCTACTTCTAAGCTCGTCCTCTTATATACGTAATAGCGAAGGCCGGCTATTATACTATTAATAAGGCCTATCTATTAAAGGTAAAGTAAAGCTAAAGTTATATAAGCTAGTCTTTAAGTTTTTCTCTTTTATTATAAAATAAGTCGGGTCTAATAACCTTAGGTTTATCCTTACTATCTATAATTAGGCGTCGTAAACTCTAGACGCTTAGGGGGGGGTCTCTACTTTCTAAGGTATTTATTCTAAGGGTACTTAAAGTATTATAGTTTATTCTATCTATAGATAAGATAGACCTATAATTAGTTCTCTTAAAGAGGAGTATTAAGGAAGTAGGATAAATAGGCTTATATTAAATAGGTCTAGTATAAGGTATTATATTTAGTACTTAAGAGATTACTAGAATTATAATATAAGTTAAGTACGGAGCTCCTACCTACTAGAAAACATCGCCATCTATATAGATATAGGAGATCCGTATACTCGCCAGGTCGCCTAGATCGCTAGCTACGCGTCCCTGTCGTTCTAGTAACCTTCTCACCGGGTCGATAGCTCTTAGCTGATAGTTAACCCGTCGACCTATATTACTAATCCGTACCAAGCCCCTACTCGGTAAAACCTACGATCGTAATAGATAATAAGCTTATATTTTAATATTATTAATATATTTATAGTAGACCTCTTTCTCCTAAGTATTTTTAATAAGATTTTTAGTACTTATATTAGTAGAGCTTATTATAAGTAATATACCTTTAATTAAATTAATTATTAAATTAATTAAGTTATATTTTATTATCCCCTTATTCTTCTTCTCTTTAATATATTCTTTAAGATCCTTAAAATTAGCCTTCTTATTATTATTATTAATATATATAGATATAGTTTACCTTTATAATTGTTATATTTGTAGTTATTATTTTAATTATTAATAGTACTTATTTAGAGAAAAAAAAAAGGTACTATAATTTTAATAATATAATATAAGTATTATTTAAGAGATTTATATTTAAGATTATTTAGAGACTTATATTATTTTATAATTTTTTAAACAAGTTTATATTCTTTACTTATATAGTAATCCTTTTTATATAAAATATATATAGTTAGGCTACTAATATTAGAACCGGCCTAGAGATAAGTTATAGGAGTATATAGATTAAGATAACTAGCTAAAGAGTATAAGATATATATAAGATATAGCTATTAAGTATTAATAACTATATATACTAAGACCTTATACTAGCTATCTTAGGCCTAGTATAATAATACTATATAATAATACTTAGGTATAATACTTAGATATAATACTTAGGTATAATACTTAGGTATATTAGATATAGTCCTAATATTACCCCTACCTCTAATAAAAGTAATAACTATATTACTTAAGTAGTTAGTCCCTTAATAGTATCCCGCCTTTATTAGATATAAAGTTAGCTTATAACTTTATAAGTAATACTTTTTAATAGAAATCTACTAGTAGTTAATTAAATAGTACTATTAATTATTTAGAGCTAAATAGCTATATTATATACTTTATATATATAAAAAAGAAAAGTTTATAAGACCCTTAAAATAATATATACTAATTAGTTAAATACTTCTATCCTATTATACTAAGAAGCTTATTTAGATATCTAGATATATTTTAGAGTTATATATAAATAAATTTAATAGTTAGATTATCTAAATATTCTATAAAATATCTTATAAGAATACTATTACCTTATCTAATATTATATATATAATCCTAGAGGTATCTCTAGGCTTAATATAATTAGGTACTACTTATAATATTTATTAATAATATTTTATATATTAGTAAACTTATTTCTATTAATATTATAAAATTCTAAGTCCTTATTATATCCTTCTTATTAGATTTAATATTTTAGTCTACCTCTAATATACTTAGATTTAAGGATATCCTTTATTACCTACTTCTATTAGTTATTAATAATGATTAGTAGTAGTAGTAGGTTTTACTATCCTAATAAAGGGTCTATTACTATTAATTAGAGGTATTCAATATAGAATATATTAAAAAAAACTATAGACTTTAATAGGTCTAGTTTATATAATATCTTAACCTTTTCCTTAATTTTAAAAGGCCCTTTATATTTATTATTTAATTTCTTAAAGGGTCTAGTAGTCTTAATATATTTTAAATAAATAAATATTAGATTACCTTCCTAGAAATTAATATTAATATAATATTTATTTACCTATTATTCTATAAATTCCCTGGACCGCTTAAGGTTTTATAAGATATACTTAAGGATCTTATTTATATACTTTATTATACTTTTAGCTTTAGCCGCTTAAAGTTATTTCTAAGTAGTATTATAATTAATATTATTAAGACTAAAATCTATATAAGGATAAAAGCCTTTATTTATATAAAATAGTAAGAGTCTAGTAGCTATTAAGATATAATTATTTTTCGTAAACTCTACTATTAATAGCTATTATACCTAATTATCTTAGAAGTATAAATAATATAAGTAGAGGTTCGCTTTAAAATCTTAATTAGATCTCTTAGTTTAGCTATTAATTTAAGGATAAAAAGCTATTAATAATTTAACCTTTATTCTAAGTCTCTTATAAAATAACTTTCAAATAAGGGTTATAAATTAGGGTCCTCTATCTAATATAATAGATAATAGGAGTTTATATAGTTAGAAGACTTTACTAATTAGTAGATATACTATAACCTCTACTATTATACCTTCCTTTACTACTATATATACTACGTAGTATTTTTCCTTAGTAAGTCTATCTACTATAACTTATATTATATTATAGCTGTTAGATATAGGTAGATTAATTATAAAATCTATAATAAAATCTTTTTATTACTACTCTAGTATTAATACTAATTATAAAAACCTATTAAGCTTTTTATATAAGGGTTTCACTCTCTTATAAGCGTAATAGTTCTAGATATATTACTTTATAACATACTTTATACTATATTAATAGAACTCTTATTATAGTATATTATAAGTCCTCCTTAGGCCTAGGTATATTATAGTAGGCTAATTATAGGCTTTATAAATAACCTTAATATATAAATTATTAGGTACCTATAACTATTCCTTATAATAGAGGACGTTATTATAAATAGAGTACTTAGTAAGATTAATTTTACTTAAACTCTCCTTTCCTAATTACCTAGTAAATAAGTATAAATTTATTACTTTATTAATTTACCTCTATAATTCTACTATAAATTAGATTATTAATTATAATAATAGTAATTTAATTAATATTTAGTTCTAATTTAATATGATTATAATATTCCTCTAATAACTCCTATTACTCTAGTATTAATAAAGTTTATTATAGCTATTAGATTCTATTATTATTAGGATCTAGTAATTTAGATCTAAGCTAATAAGTAAGTATATTAGTTTTCTTATTTTATAGATTAATCTAGTAAATAATCTTAATATTGAATTCTAATAATAGGTTTAAATACCTTAATTAATAATAGATTAATTTCTAACTTTTAATAAAGTATATAAGCCCCTTATAATTAATAAATATCTTTACTAAGATATCTATATATTCTAGTTCTAGCCGCTAGTATTCTAGGTAGCGGATAATTACTAGGAGCTCTTTATTATAAATCCAATAATTATACTTAGCTAGAGTAAGGTTTTTATTATAAAAGGTAATTAGATATAAATTTCCCTTATTATTATATTAAGATAGTACTTTACTATTAATATAATTAGATAAATTAATCTCTAATATAACCTTATAACTCCTATTAAAATATCTTAAGATAGGAGCTTTTATAATAGCGTACTTAAGTATCTAAAAAGTACTATTATAAGTAGGGTTCTATATAAATATAATATCTTTTTTAATAAGTTATATTAAAGGTTTAATAATTTTAGAAAATCCTCTAATAAATTATTAATAAAAGTTATAAAAGCTTATAAATAATTAAATTTCTTTAAGATTTATTAGAATAGCTTAGTTAATAAAAGCCTAGATTTTAAAAGGATTTATATATAATCTTATTATTAAAATTAATAGTCTTAAGAATTTTATTTCCTAGATATTAAATTTATACTTAAGTATATTAACTTATAAACTAGCCTATTATAACTTTTCTAAGATAAAATAAATATATTCTTTATACTTCTTTTTAATTTAATTATAAATAAGTATATTATTTAAATATACTTAATAAAATCTATTAATATATTTAAATAGTATATTATTTATATATTATTTATATATTACTAGGCTATTTATTAAATTAAAGGATAATATCCTATACTTATATACTCCTAATAAGGTAATAAATATTATGAAATCCTTGCTTTTAGGATTTATATAGAGTTTATTAGATATAGCTATAATATCTAATCTTATAATATACTTATAATTAATAATCCTACCTAGGATCTTATTAATTAATAGTATAAAGTACTAATTATATTAATATATTCAGCTATTAATAATTAATATAAAATTATAATCCTCCTCTAGGCTTTTTAATAAAAAATACTAGTAAGGTAAATAAAGCTTAACTAAGAATAATAAATCCTTTAGCTAAGTAGTCTTATAAATACTCCTTTATCTTTATAAGTTTATAGCCTAATAGCGGGTATATATAACTCCGTAGTAACTTATTCTTATCCGCCCTATCTATAAATTCTAGTTTATAATTATAAGGATAATATAGAGGTAATTTGTTTACTTTAGCCTTATTAAATATAATTATAAAATTATAATATTTAGCTAGGATTTACGCTAGTACCTCTTCCTTTAATAATATTTTAATCTTATTAACTTCTATTATAATTATAAAGTATTTATCTTACTTAATAACGTTATTAATCTAATTAATTATTAAAGAGAATATTTTATTAGCCTTATTCTTTATAAATATATAATATACTACTATCCTAATTTAATAAATATCTAGTCTATTAAGTTCCTATATTATTTACTTATATAATACTTATAAGGTAAGAGCGGATCTCTTCTTTTAATCCCTTTTTATTACCCTTAACCTCTACTTCCTAGTCAAGTAAGTTATAGATTTAGAAGAAGGTAGTAATTATTACGGTTCACTCCATCTATAGATAGGATAGACCTATGATTAGTTCTCGTGAAGAGGAGTATTAAGGAAGAGAGGTAAGTAGGCTTATACTAAATAGGTCTAGTACAAGGTATTATATTCAGTACTTAGGAGATTACTAGAATTATAATATAAGTTAAATACGGAGCTCCTATCTATATAGAAATATCGCTATCTATATAGATATAAGAAATCTATACTAAGAGCCTTATTTATAATACTTAATATCCTAAGCGTTATAAGTAAGCTTTACTCGTACTACTTAAGGTCCTAAATATCCTAAGTAACTCTACTTAATACACTTAGCCTCCTAAGTGTACTAAGTACTATAGACCTATATATTTACCTATTAAGCGTTTAATATATTACGGCTTAGCGGTCTTAATATTAGGTTCCCCTCCTACTTTCTTTAATCCTGAAGACTTCCAGTTTCTCTTTATATCATGACTCTAGATACCTAAAGTAAAGACTTTATCTTTATCCTATTATTATTTCTTACTAGACTCTATTAGTAAAGGAGTACTTAGTATATAATCTTATAAGTCTTATACCCGGTTACATAAGAGGTATATAGTAGCTAGTAGTTTAGAGAAGTATATTAAGTATATCCGTAGTAGTATTCTTTACAACCTAGCCTCCCTTGATACTAGGCGGTGGCGTCGCCTAGAAGCCTAAAGGGATAAGCTAAGGTTAGAGCTAAGGGAAGCGATAGCTAAATGATAGGAAATGATAGCTAAGTAGTAATAGCTACTAAAATAAATTAATTTTATTAAGAATACGTAGAAAATAGTAGTAGATGATAAGCTATATAATATTAATAAGCTAGAGGTAGAGAAGGTAGTAGGGGGTTCTAGTTCAGAGCTAATATTAATATTAATTCTAAATAGCTTATTTTCCCTAGTCTAGATACCTAGTAGTCCTTTACCTCTCTTACTCCTTTTAGTAGAACTGTGTTAGAAGGCTTTAGTAATTCTAAAGATACCTAACTAGTTCCTAGGTATTTTCTAAATCATCGTAATCCTTCTACTTAATTAAGTATTTTTAATCCCTTTATTTTAGGATCCTTGTTATTTTATACTCTTCAGCCTTAGCCTCGAACTTCTAACTTTCCTAGAGCGGTGTTTTAGAGTCGGCTGGCTCTAGTAAAGAGATATAGAATACTAGGTATACTCTAGCATTAGGTAGTAGTTATAACTTATAGTTAATAGGTCCTTTAGGTTATTTAATTAAAAATGGTCTAACTTTAATATAGTCTAGTTTCTTACTTAGTCTCTTACTTTTTAAGTTTTTTATATAAAGGTACACTTTATCCCCCTTCTTTAGTTAAGGATATATTTTTCTTTTTTTATTAACTCGCTTTTAGGTTTTATTATTAACCTTATTAATAGTCTACTATATTTCCTTATATAGGCTTTTTATATTAGATACTAACACCCTTGCTTTTTCTATCCTAGAACCTTCCCTTAGCTCTAGAAATAAGTTTATATATCTTCTATAATTTAAAAAGAATGAAGATAGTCTAGTAATATTTAATCTTTTATTATTAAATGCTAATTATATTATAGGAAGTAGTACGACCTAGTTATTTTACTTATAATTAATATAGTATCTTAGGTAGGCTTCTATTATTTAATTTATGCGTTCTATCTAGCCATTTATTTCTAGATAGTAGGTAGTTAATATTCGCAGCTTTATTCTAATTACGGCGATTAGAGTCTTCTAATAATAAGAGGTAAAGAGTTTATCCCTATCTAATATAATAGATTCAGGTATACTATAATCCCTTATTAGCTTATCTAATAAGATAAATCCTAGCTAATATACTTTATATATTTCCTTATATAGAATTAGGATTATATACTTTATTAACTTATTAATAATTACTATTATTAAGTTAAAGGAGTTACTAGTAACTAGATCTCTTAATTTTAATAGCTTAATAATAAAGTCTATTATTATATCTTTCTATAATATATCTAGAACTAGTGTAAACTATATTTACTTATATTTAACGTGGCGTATAGACTTATTCTACTAATATTAAATATATTCCCGTATACGTAGTTATAGCGTCGCGTATTCTCGTTAAAGGAGCTCCACCGTCTTAAAGACTCCTAGATATCTTAATAGAGGATTATTATAGTAATCCCGGATTACTTCTTTAATATATCTCTTAGGTAAGTACGTCCTTCCTTTATACTAGAGTAGCTCTTATCTTAGCTACTAATTCCTTAATTATAATACTAGTTTATTATTAATATAGCCTTCCTTTAAGGTTAGCGTAATATCTTAGAATATAATTCGCGTAGTAGCTACTAAACTCTATATTAATACTAGCGATCTACCCTTTTCTTATTTAAGAATCGGTTTCTCCGTAATATCCTTAAATTCTATATGATCCGTACACTTACTTAGGGCGTCCGCTCGACTATTATCCTTTCCTAGGGTATATAGTATCTTAAACTTATACTATCCTAGTAATTCTAATTAATAGACTTATCTTCGGTTTAACTCCTTAATTGTAATAAAGTTCACGAGGTTCTTATAATCTATAAAGATAGTAAGTTCTAAATAACTCTTTATATATACCTTCTAATTCTAAAGTATATATACTACTACTAATAGTTCCTTATTATAGATGTCGTAGTTCTATTCTATTACTAATATCTTTCGCGAGTAGTAGGTAATTAGGTACTATTTACTATCCTTTTCTTAATATAAATAAGCGCCGATTATAAGATTTAAGGTATCTATTTTAATATAGTAGGTTTATTTACCTAAAAGGTATAAAGTACTAGTAGATTTTAATAGGCTTCTTTTAACGTCGTGAATACTTTCTACTAACTTAATTCTTATTAGAATCCCTTCTCCTTCTTAGTAATCTTTATAAGTAGTAGTACTATCTTTAAATACCCCTTAATAAACCTTCTATTAAAGTTCATAAATCCTAAGAAGCTCTAGACTAATTTTATATTATATAATATAAGCTATTCCGCTATAGCCTTAATCTTTTTAGGGCTTATATAAATACCTATAGTACTTACTATAAATCCTAGGAATTCTACTAATTCCTTATAAAATTTATACTTCTCTAGCTTAAGGAGTAATCTAGCTTATAATAGGTAGGTTAAGATATCCTATATATACTAGATATATTCTTCCTTAGTCTTAGAGTAGATTAAGATATTATTAAGGTAAGTAATTATAGTATAATTTAAGTAAACTTAAATAATATTATTAACTAATACTTAATAGGTTATTAGTACGTTAATAAGTTTAAATAGTATAACTAGGTACTTATAATATCTATATTAAGTCCTAAATATAATTTTCTATTCTTCCTCTTTTTTTATTTAGATTAAGTTATAAGCTCCTTATAAGTTAAACTTAATAAATATCTTTACTTAAGAGAGTCTATCCTACAGCTCGCTAATATTTAGTAAAGGATATTAATTCTTAATAATATTATTATTTAACTTCTAATAGTTAATATATAGCCTAAGCTTTCTATCCTTTTTTAATATAAAGAGGATTAGATAACCTATTAATAACTTAGATTCTTAAATAAATCCCTTTTTAAGGTTCTTATTAATATACCTGTATAATATAGTAAATTCCTTTTCTAATAATATATAGATTAGTTTAAATATTAATTCCTTTCCTAATTTAAGTTTAATCTTATAATCCTAAGATTAATATATAGGTAAAGCTTTTACTATTATCTCTTTTATAAAGAAATGCATCTATTTCTTATATTCTTATAAGATATTAGGAGGTTTATTATTTCCCCTAATAACTCTAGCTTAATTGTCTAGCTAACCCTTATTAGTATATATTAAGTTAGACCCTCGTCTAAGGCCGTCCTTCTTTAAAACTAAAGTATAATAGGCTTTAACTAGTCTTTAATTCTATTTCTTATCTATCGCTATCCGCTATCGGCGTATAGGTTATATATTAGTAACGTCTCTAGTATTTATAAATATAAGTACTCCTTTCTTCTAGTTAATTATTAGATTATACTTCTTCAATTAAGGTATTCTTAAAATGATATAATAAGTAGCTATTCTAACTATATTAAAGGTTAGTTACTTATAGTAGTATTAAATTATTATAGGTAGCGAGTATATTTCCTTATTTATCCTTCTTATTAATAGCGTTAACCCGTCGGCTATTTATAAGTTATACTATTCTTTCTTCTTTCAAGTTAGTAGGCCCACCGACTATACTAAGTCTTAAGAGGCAAAGTTTCTAGTTACTCTAAAATCTATTATTATAATAGTTCGCTGACTATTAATTAATACCGGTATATTTATATATATATTATACTACGTAGTATATAGGAATTACTTTTAGGTTAGTATATTAATCTACTTATAGGCCCCTATAATATAAGAGATTACTCTTTTCCCTATTTAGGGAGAAAACCGTATATCATTTTAATTTCTATATACTTCTTATATTTATCGTGTATATAAGTATACTACTCTAGTAGGTAGTATTCTACTACGTTTAGGTTATACTTCAGTTAGTTCTTAATACTATTATGCTATCCTACGGTAGACCTTAGAAACTATAAGTTATATTATTTATTAGCTAGGTATTAATTATAATTATTACTTATATAGTCTTTCTAGATTATCTATTTATAAGACGTATCTACTACCTACTTCCCTAGTTCTATTTAAACTTGTAAGTAGTACTTATAATAGTCGTTAGCATAGGCTATCTAATATATAATACCGTATTCTAGATATATTAAGTTAAATTAGTAATCCTTAACGTATAGCTTTTCTTTATAATACGTTTTCTCTAAGTGTTTTCCTTTATTTAATCCTTATAATGCGGTGGTATAAGATGGAGAGTTATTCGGAGTATCTTTACTAATATTATAGCGTAGTACTTCCTCTTCCTTTAAGCTCTCTTAACTTTCTCGTCTATATTCTAAGCTGTACTCTAGAACTTCGCTATTATCTAAAGATTCCCATTTCATTTTTTACTTTTAAATATCTTAGAATTATTATTATAACTGATCTACTTCTTTCTAGATACCGCTAATTAGATCCTGTAGAACTTCCTTAAGTTTTAAGTCTTCTCGTCCTATTATAATAATATATCTCATAGTTCTTTTATTAATCTCCTAGGTTAATATTCTATAATTTCATAAGAGCTTAATAAATTAATATACTTATCGCGTAAATTTAAAATAGCGTTCTCCCTTCACGACTTTCCCCGTTAGATTCTCTACCTCTACCTATTCGGGAGGTAAATTAGAGTCGTAGTTCTCTAGATCCTTAGAAGGTTTATTATATAGAACTCTTCTTAATATATTTAACTACGGTCGTAGTACTATATTCTTCAACCGGTAGTCTCTAGCGAAGTGGCCTAGTTTACTATAATTATAATAGGTTATTACTTTCTTACCCCTTTTAAGCTACTTCTTACCCCTGAATTTTCCCTTATCTTATTTCTAAGTAAAGTCTAGTTCCATTAATATATATCTATATAGGTCGCGTTATTAATACTATTATCTTCTTAGTCTATCGCTAGCGAAGATCCCTGATTATCCTATTCCGGAGGTCCTACTATTATATCGTTTCTCTATTACTAATTTATAGAGCTTGTCGTCGACCTCTATAACTTCTACTATTAAGGTATCAAGATTATCTACCTATACTCTAATTCGTATAAGTTCTTCTTTAATATTAAACTTTAATCCGCGGTAGTATATTATTATTAGTACGTTATTATCCTAGTCTATCTTTATTATATATTACTAAAACTAAGTGGAATATTTAATAGTAGACTTCTTCTAAGATAAGTATTAAATGACTCGTATAACTACTTTATTTTTATTTAAAGGACTAAAGACTTATCAGATTTCTATATAGAATCATGCGAAACTTTTTATCTAACTCTTAATATATTTATTATCTAAATTATCTTTATCCTTAAGGTACTTCTTAAGAGAGGGATAAACCTACTTCTAAGCTCGTCCTCTTATATAAGTAATAGCGAAGGCCGGCTATTATACTATTAATAAAGCTACCCCGTTAAAGGCGAAGTAAAGTTAAAGCTATATAAGCTAGTCTTTAAGCTTCTCTCTTTTACCGTAGTATAAGTCGGGTTTAGCGACCTTAGGTCCTTCTTTACTATCTATAGTTAGGCGTTAGGAGCCTGAATTACTTAGGGGGGGGGTCTCTACTTCCTAAGGTACTTATTCTAAGGGTACTTAAAGTATTATAGTTTACTCCGTCCGTAGATAAAGTAGACCTATAATTAGTTCTTATAAAGAGGAGTATTAAGGAAGAGAGGTAAGTAGGCTTATATTAAATAGATCTAGTATAAGATATTATATTTAATGCTTAGGAATTATTAGAATTATAATATAAGTTAAGTACGGAGCTCTTATCTACGTAAAAATATCGCTATCTATATAGATATAGGAAATCTATATTAAGAGCCCTACTTATAATACTTAACGTTCTAAGCGTTATAAGTAAGCTTTACTCGTACTACTTAACGTCCTAAGTATTCTAAGTAACTCTACTTAGTATACTTAGCCTCCTAAGTATACTAAGTACTATAGACCTATATATTCACCTACTAAGCGTTTAGTATATCACGGCTTAGCGGTCTTAACAGTAATATATTAAAGAAATCTTAGTTTTCTTTAATATTTCCTATTATTTATATAAGGGGATATACCTAGTTATAGGAGGTTATAATAAAATATATAGCTTATCCTTCCTTTTAATAATAACTATATATAAAGTAAGATAGATATTAGGTTTAAAGAAGAGCTCTCTTTATACTATATTAATAAATGTACTATATTTCTTAAATTATAGTATTCTAATAATTACTTTATAAAGGCTAAGATTTATTATTAGTATATAATATATAGTATTAAAATATCTAGATAGTATTAATATCTAATAAATTATATAAGTAATAGAGGTCCTAGCTAGTTTATTATTATAATTATAAATAGGTTTTAATTTAGCTAATAGGAGAGGTTCTATTCCTAATTAATTATATATAAAATTAACTTCTCTTATATTAATAAATATATATATAGATACTCCTATATTAAGTAAGGCTTCTATCTTATAAGTCTTTTATCTAGGTATTAAGAGTTTTATACTTATAATAAAGGATATCTAGCTAAGCTTATTAGCCCTGGAGCTCTTATTAATAAATAATATTAAGTATACCTCTTTACCTCCTAATAAGATTTTATAGGAGGTTAAGTATTTCTTAACTTATTATTATTATTCTTATTATCTTCCTCCTTACTAAAGGTAATTACATCCTAAGGAGGATAATAATTAATTTATAATTTATTAATCTTTATAACTATTAGTCCTCCTTTAGCTATTATTATAAATTTATTAAGATACTCTATTAAAATATAACATAATTTATAATAAATAAAGTAATTACTAGTATCTATATCCTACTATTAAATAAAGATATTACTCTTTAATAGTAATAAGACTAAGGGTCTAAATATTTTATATAATATAACTAGATTATTAACTTATATAAATTTAGTCTTATACTTAGAAACTAATATCTCCTTATCTTTAACTACTTTAAAGTCTACTTTATCTAGCTTATAATTATACTATATTTAATTATCTTTATAAAAATAATACAAATATATCTTATAAAGGCTAGTAAAGTCTTAATAAATAATTTAATATAAATACTTAGAAACTTTTTAATTTAATAAGGATATAAGTATTATTTCATTTTAGCCTAGACTAACTAATAGCCTAGTAAATTAAGATTAAAAGATGTTAATTATATCTATACCTTATACTAGTAACTAAGATTAAGTCTTATTATAAGTAGTATAGAATAGATTATTATAATATTTTATAAGATAGTCTAAAATATCTATAAAGGATAGATATAATACCTTAATATCCTTAAATAATTATATCTATAAATAAGACTTCGTAGGACCTATAATATAAGTCTAAATATATACTAACTTTAATATAATAGTAGGATAATAATCTATATTAATTATTAATTTATTATATATCTTTAAGATCTAACTATCCTAAGTAGGGTCTATTCTATTAATAAATATAAGAGGGTCTAGAAACTTTATTAATAATTAACTCTAAATTAATACTACTTAGGATAACTAGTTAGGAGGAGACTAGCGTAATAATATAATCCGTCTAAGTAGTAGGAATAGTATTATAATTACTATCTAATAACTATTCTATCTTAATCTAATTAAGTATTACTAATAGCTATACCTTTTCTATTCATATTAATAATAATTACTCTTAGAGTATATAAATTAAGATATCCTAGGAACTAATATAAGTAGTATTTATAATTATTTCTAACTTATACTTATTATTATTTATCTTTTAATTCTAAATATACTTAAGGGACTTATCTTACTCCGCTCTTAATAGATTTAAGACGTTTAATACCTCCTAGGGGTTATACTTAACCTAATACTATAATTATATAATAGAATAGATATTTAAAAGAGTAGTAGTATTATCTTATCAAATAGAGCGTCCTTTAATAGTATAGATTAATAATAGTCTTTAATCTTCCTTAAAAGATTATTAATATTACTACTTAAACCTAAAGGTATAATAACTAGAGTTATAATAATATAAGGCTAATAATCTAGCGCGTAAAGATATAAGGCGGAATCTAAATTAAGATCTCTATTCCTATAATAAATAAAATTAGTATTACTAAAATAAGTATTACTTTTAAGGAAAATTTTTATAGTATTTAAATGTATTTCTTCTAATAACTATTAACTAGCGTTATTCTTTATCCATTTAATATAATCTATTTATAAAAGAGTATTTTAATATTACTCTTTCTACTAATACTATTTATAAAAGGAGTAGATATTATACTATTATATTAAATAGTTTTTTAAAGGTAAGGTATTAGATTTCCTATACACTTATTTTACTTTATAGATATAAGATAAAGGATCTTCTAATATAAGTTCTTTTCTAATAATATTACTTATAATATAAGTAACTAACATATTTCTTTAATATTAACTTATATATAATATAAGTTAGTCTTAATTCCTTATTAGTATTACTAATAAGATTTATACCTACTTAGAATATAGGCTATTAATTAGTTATTTTACCTCGCTAACTAATAAAGGTAAATTAGAATAAGCTAGTTATAGTATTAGAACTAGCCTAGAAATAAATTATAAGGATATATAAATTAAGATAGCTAGCTAAAGAGTATAAGATATATATAAGATATAGCTATTAAATACTAATAACCGTATATACTAAAACCTTATACTAGCCGTCTTAAACCTAGTATAATAATACTACATGATAATACTTAGGTATAATACTTAGATATATTAGATATAGTCCTAACAGCTAATAATTTATTAATATTTATTATATTAAATATTTATATTAAGATAAAATATATTATTAAGATTATTAATAACTTTAGTCTTTATAACTTCTTAAAGTCTACTTAAAGCGGAGGCTTATATTTATATTAATTATATAAGCTTTTATAAAAGATTTATTATAACCTCTCTTACTAAATAATTAAATAATAATTATAATATTACTAGGTCTATTATTTTATATATATAATGGATTTCTAGTAATACTCGTACTATAATATTATATTAATAATATTATATTATATTTATATACCTAATATACTTCTAGGTTTCTATTATTATATTATAGTTAGTTATATCCTTTACTTCCTTCTTATTTAACTTTTAATAGCTTTTTTACTACCTATTAACTTCTAAGGATATTAATATTTTAATAAAGTTCGCTTATCTAATAATAATAGATTATATAAATTATTTAATAGATATTTAATATTTATAATAATACTATTAAGGGTTATAAATATAATTATAAGGATTATTAAATTATTATTAATTATTAATTCTAGATTTTAAAGTTTATTATAAGATCCTAGCTCTAATAATATATAATAGGTTTTATAAGTATTAAATCTTATAACCTCTTAGGATCTAACTTTATTATTAGGAGTTAGAAGAATAGTAGTATAGCTATTAATAAGAAATATAAGGAGTATATTATATATAAGTAATAATAGATATAAAGGAGAGAAGGAGTATAAGGGATTTTAGGAGATTAATATTAATTATAAAATTAATTAAAAACTTAATTTAAATATTAATTTAAAAGTAAGGATTATAATACTTTACTAGCTAGGATAATAATTAAAATTATGATTAGAAAGGTTAATATATAATTAATTAAATTATTTATAAGCCCCTAATTTAATCCTACTTTACTATTACTTAAGATTAGTAGTAAAGTAGTAAATATAGATATTATAATATAATAAGAGCTTAAGATATATAACTTAAATTCTTAATTTTAATCTTATATTTAAAGTATTAGTTATAATATATTATCTTATTCTTTAATTAATAATACTTTATCCTCTTTTATTATTAAGACTTTTATAAATACTCCAATTATAAATTTAATAAAGAAGGGTAAAAATAAATCCTATTATATCTTTTAATATAAGTAGAAGGATAAGTAGCTAAATTAATGAATAAAGATAGCGTAGGTTATTAAGAATAACATAAAATCTAGTTATAATTATTATAATATTTATTAAGATAGGATAAAGAAGTCTAATCAATAGGAATATTTTTATAAATATACCTTTATTTCTAGTAGAGCTTTATAACTTATCTACTATTATTATAATAAGGTTATTATTTACCCTTTTATAAGTTATAATATTAATAGTATAAGTATCTACCTCTTATTTAAAGGATATATTAAGAAATTAAGTCTTATTTCTTTATAACAGATATTAATTATTAATAATTATTAAGATAAGGTATATTAATAATATAAATCCCTAAGCTTTTAATAAGTAGAATAATAATTAGAATTAATATATTACCTTCTATCTTAAAGGAAATGGAATAAGTATATAAGATTAATATTAAGTAAGTAGAAACTTATACGCGAAGATTTCCTTAAATAATTTTATTACTAAATTATAATTATAAGTATATTATTTAATATTATTAATAACCTTAAGATATTATAACTCTTTTACTACCTTAATCCTACTCTTTAATTAGATTTAATATCTATTATTAAGAACTACCTAATAATAAAGGTTAAATAAATTAAATAGAGTATTCTATTAGACTTACTTATAAATAGTATTAAAGTCTCTTTATTACTTAATTATTAATTATATATAATAATTATAGCTTTCTTTATTAATAAGAATTAAATATAATATAAGAAACTCTTAGACTTTAAATATCTTAAAGGTTAGTATAATAGCTTATAACTTATAATAATTATAAATCTAATTATTAGGTAGTATAAGATTAAAGATTAGCTTCTTATCCTTATTATTAATAATATAAGTAATAATACTTTATTATATAATAGACTTATTAACTTCCTTCTTATAAGTCCTTTTAATTTTTTATTAATTAAGGAGAGAATGATCTTAAGTACCTTTTAATATATATTTTATATATTTTATATATTATCTAATTAGCCTTAAAAGAGTTATTTAGAAAAGTTTATATTAATCTAACTAATAAGGAATTTTAAAGAAATTAGGTTCATAATAATAAATAATAAAATATTTAAATAATAAAGAAGGGCTTATTAATAATCCTAATTAAGGTAAGACCTTTATAAATATTATTCTAATTATCTCTTAACTAATTAATTAAAGGTATAAAAATTATAATATTTATTAATATAAATAATTAATAAAAGGAGCCTTTTTTAAAAATTTAAAAGGGCTAATTATAAAAGGATAATATAATAGTAGTCTTAAATAATAGTATACTTATCCTAGATAAAAGGTATAAGTAAAGATATCCTTTTAAACTCTTTTAAGATATTAAAACGCGCTAGGACTTAACTTATTATATATTAAAATAAGTATATCTACTTTATATAAATATAAAATACTACTTTAATAAAAAACTAGGTAACTTTCTTAAGCTTATTAATAATAAATAATTATAAGTTAGATATCTAATTTAACTTATTAGGCCTTTTTATATATTTATATTATTAATAAGTAGAGGGAAGGAGGTTATAATATATAATATCTTTACTATTTATAATAAGCTCTTTAATTATATAGAGTTAGAAGTTAAATAATTAAGGTATAAATAGGTTATATAAAAAATTAAGCTTCTTAAAGCCCTTAAAGCGGCTTATTAAAAGCTTTTTATATATTATAATTAAATACAATTAAGTTTAAGATTTCTTTATAACTAAGTAATACTTCTTTATTTAAACTATAAAGATATAATATTTAAGGGTAGGAATTAGGTTATTAAAACTAGTTAATTGTTATAAATAAAAGTTTATTAATAAGTACTTAAAAGAACCTTTTCAAATTATTAAAAAAATTAAAAAAATAGCTAAGATTAAAGGATTATATTAGTAAGGGGTTATACTACCTTTAACCTTAATAATACCTTAAAAGCTCTATTAAAGGATTTAAATAATATTATAAAGGATTAGTTAAAATAATATAAGGCTTATAATAAGTTTTTTAATTATTATTATTATTACTATTAATTCTTTAATATTCTTATAATACCTTTTATTTATTTAAAATAAGGGTTTATTCTTAAGTAATAGAAGGCTTTAAAGCCTTAATATCTATTAATTACTTATATAACGCGTAATATCCTTACTATTATAATAGGAGCTATTATATATAAGTAATACTTCTTTATAATAAAGAGGTATTATATAAGTTATATATATTATATACCTCCTACTTTTTATACCTCAATA
>JAABUL010002446.1_pt1 | contig 30763 bp, 29 predicted proteins | sample 5559151 | NCBI WGS metagenome assembly JAABUL01 (sample SAMN10711876, study PRJNA513368) | rock metagenome | isolation source: Antarctica rocks | place: Antarctica: Victoria Land, Pudding Butte sud
CGACGGCGATGAGCGTTGCCAGCAATAGACCCGCGAGTCGTCGCGATGTGGCGGATGGTGATATTGGACGCATAATAGCGCTAGTGTAGCAAGGATAGACGTACCGGGCGACCATCCTGTTGCGCGCCAATCGCGCATACTATACGTATGAAAGTTGAATTGCACTCCCACACGCGGCACTCGCGTGACTGCCTGCTCTCGTACGACGCCATCATCGACGTGTGCCAGCGACGTCACATCGGCGCGCTGGCCGTGACCGACCACAACGAGATCGACGGCGCCTTCGCGCTCCAGCAACGGGCCCCTTTCCCCATCATTGTAGGCGAAGAGATCTTCACCGCGCAGGGCGAGATCATCGGCCTCTTCCTCAAGGAGTACATCCCGCGCGGCCTCTCGGCGCGCGAAACGGTCGCACGCATCAAGGAGCAGGGTGGGCTGGTCTACGTGCCGCACCCCTTCGACTCGTACCGCAAGGGCGCCATCGGCGGCGAAACGCTCGATACGATCCGCGCCGGCGTCGATCTGCTCGAAGTGCTCAACGCGCGCAACATCCGCCACGAGGACGACGAGAAGGCGTTGCGCTACGCCGAGGAACACGGCCTCGTCATGGCCGCGGGGAGCGACGCACACTCTGTCGGCGAGTTCGGTAACGCCTACCTGGAGATGGAGCCGTTCGACGGGCCGCGCGACTTCCTGGAGAAGGCGCGTCGCGGCCGCATCGGCGGACGGCACTCCAGCAACCTGGTGCACCTGTTCTCGTCCTACGCCAAGGCGCATAAGCGGATCGCCAAGCGGCTGGGAGCGAGCGCGTGACGCTCGGGTTAAAGACATAGCCCGGCCTATGGCCGCGCTATGTCTTTCGCTCGTCCAACTCGTGGCGCAAGTGTTCCAATTCCGCGCGCGCTTGTTGGAGTTCCTCGTCGCGGCGCCCGAGTTCTTCGTCGCGGCGCCGCAGTTCCTCCGCGACCTCGCCTTCGTGGAGCATACGGCGTCCGTCGTGCGCGTAGACGGTGGCGCGCACACCCTCCAGCCCGATCTCGACCGCGATCTGCTTGCTGCGCCAGTGACCGTTCGCGCCCTGCTCCCAAGGTTGGTAGACTCCTTCCACGAGACGCCAGGCGCGGATTCTCTCCGGCATGAATTGGCCGGTTGGATCGAGCGCCAGGTATTCGGGAACACCCGCGTGGGCATAGCTGTAGCCTTTGCCGCGCGGCAGGTCGAGATCGACCTCGTAGGTCGACTCGCTCAGGACCTCGATGATCAGCACGGGCGGCCCATCGGTCGCCAGCGTCAGCGAGCCGCGGCTCGGGTCGATGGGTCGCGGGTAGACGAATATATCCGGGTACGTGCGGTAGAGGGTCCCGTCGGCGCGCATACAGCCCAGGAGCGCCATCTGGCTCAATGCCCGCCAGGGACTGGTCCCATCGGCCAGTCGATAGAGGCGCGCGATCTCGTTGACGCCCCAGCGCAGGTTGGTGATCGTCGTCTGATGCAGATCGGTTCCCAAGACGCTCTCATCGGTATCATCGGGCGGCCATACCGTCGCCGCGCGCGGCAACGGATATGGCCGGGTCTGTGTCTCGCTTGCCATGGCGCCTCCTCCTTCTCATGATGTACTGTACCGCATATCCGTCCCGTGGTGACAACCGAGCAGCATCATAACCCTTCGGGGTCCGGTTCCTGCCATGGTCTTTCAGGGTCGGGGTCGCGGTACCTATCTCCCACGGTGTATAACGTGGGTGGACGATTCGTTAAGTAAGTATGCAGGAGTGAAAGATAATGGCGGGAGAGAGCCGTTTTGGGTTGACCGGGCTGGCGGTCATGGGACAGAACCTCGCGCGTAACGTGGCGCACCACGGCTTTCCGATCGCCGTGCACAATCGCACGACCGCGAAGACCGATCAGTTTTACAAGGACTTCGGACATGAGGGGCCGATCACACCCACGCACACGATCGAGGAGTTCGTGGCCGCCATCGCGCGCCCACGCCCGATCATGATCATGGTCAAGGCCGGTAAGCCCGTCGACGCCGTCATCGATGAACTCCTGCCCCACCTCGATGAGGGCGACATCATCATCGACGGCGGCAACTCGCTCTTCACCGACACGCGACGGCGTGAGCAGGACCTCGCGGCCAAGGGCATCCGCTTCCTCGGCGTTGGCGTCTCGGGCGGCGAGGAGGGCGCGCTCAATGGACCTAGCATCATGCCTGGCGGTCCCAAGGACGCCTATGACGTGGTCGCGCCGATCCTGACCGCGATCTCCGCGCATGTCGATGGCGTGCCCTGCTGTACATACATCGGCCCCGACGGCGCCGGCCACTACGTCAAGATGGTGCACAACGGCATCGAGTACGCCGACATGCAGCTTATCGCCGAGGCCTATGACCTGCTCAAGAACGCTTGCGGCTACTCCGCCGAGGACCTGGCCGATATCTTCGAGCAGTGGAACGAGGGCGACCTCGACTCATACTTGATCCAGATCACGGCCGAGGTGCTGCGCAAGAAAGACGCCTCCACGGGCAAGCCGCTCGTGGACGTGATCCAGGACCAGGCCGAGCAGAAGGGCACCGGGCGCTGGACCGTACAGTCGGCGCTCGAGTTGGGCGTGCCCATCACCGCCATCACCGAAGCGGTCTTCGCGCGCGTGCTCTCGTCGCTCAAGGAGCAGCGCCAGACGGCTTCCCACGCGCTGCCCGGTCCCAAGGCCGCCCCTCGTGAGCGCGATCAGGCGCTGGTCGACGCGGTGCGCGACGCGCTCTACGCCTCCAAGATCGTGGCCTACGCGCAGGGTTTCGAGCAGTTGTCGGCCGCGTCGGCGGAGTACAAGTGGGGCTTGCATCCGGGCGAGTTGGCCACGATCTGGCGCGGCGGCTGCATCATCCGGGCGCGTTTTCTTGGCCGCATCAAGGACGCCTACGACGCGCATCCCGACCTGAATAACCTCTTGTTGGCGCCGTATTTCACCGATGCCGTGACCGGGTCGCAGGAGGCGTGGCGGCGCGTCATCAGTCTCGCCGTGGAGCAGGGCGTGGCGACGCCGGCCTTCTCCTCGTCGCTCGCCTACTACGATGGCTACCGGCGTGAGCGCGGTCCGGCCAACCTGATCCAGGGGCTGCGCGACTACTTCGGGGCGCACACCTACCAGCGCATCGACAAGCCCGGCGCCTTCCACATGCGCTGGGCGCAGGATGGCACGGAGGAGCAGACATCCTAACGTTCCCTCACCCCCGACCCCCTCTCCCGTGCGCGGGAGAGGGGAGCAGCCCTGTACAATGATTTCATGGACATGAACTCTTTAGATCAGGCGCGCATAGGCGACGCCACACTCGAATTGCTGTGCGGCGACATCACGACGGTGGCGGTCGACGCCATTGTCAACGCCGCCAACACCAGCCTGCTCGGTGGCGGCGGGGTCGACGGCGCGATCCACCGCAAGGGCGGTCCGGCCATCCTGGAGGAGTGCCGCAAGATTGGCGGGTGCAAGACGGGGCAGGCTGTGATCACGACCGCCGGGAACCTGCCGGCGCGCTACGTCATCCACACGGTTGGTCCGGTGTGGAACGGCGGCGCGCATGGTGAGCCGGAGTTGCTTGCCGACGCCTATCGTAACTCTTTGCGCATAGCGGAGGAGCGGCGCCTGGCCTCTATCGCCTTCCCCTCGATCAGCACGGGCGCGTACCGCTACCCGATCGCGCTGGCCGCGCCGCTGGCCCTACAAACGGTGACGGCATTCCTGCGTGCGAACCCTGAGGGCAGCCTGCGCCGCGTGCTGTTCGTGCTCTTCACCGACGCCGACCTCGCGGCGTACCGGGAGGCGCTGGCGGAGGTGGCGCCGCGCCCATCGTAAACTGGGTTCCGAAAGGGCGGGCTACTTCTTCGCGGGCGCCTGGCGTTTCTACTGGGGGTGCTAGCTTCCAGCCGACAGAAGATCGCTGCCATGATGATCGAGATCGCCGGCGGGCACGCGTGCGGCGACGGGCGCTCGACCAACTCAAGGCCCTCGGCTATGACGTCACCATTACACCGAAGGAACCGGCCGTCTGACGCCTTGACGCGCCATAATCCAAGGGCGCGGCGCTAGCCATCAAAAGAACATCGACGATGAGGAAAGGGGGAGCCCGCTTGACACTCGACGAACTGCGTGCGATCAGGACGCAGGTCATGGCGTGCTATCGTCCGTACGCAAGCACGGATGTATCGGGGATGGTCATGGACTGCCAGGCGTATCTGGCACAATCGACCCTCCTCCGTCTCGCGCGACGCAAGACAAAAAGGAAGACGGGCGACGAGGAAACCATGCTCGTCGTATGGTGTGAACCCGCATCAACGATGGTAACGCTAGAGGATATCGCCGCCGAACTCGAGCGCATCTGGCTCAACGACCTACGCTTCACCGAGGAAGCGCATGCCATCATTCGTTCGGACGAGGACGTTGTTCTCGCCTTCGTGACGTGGTGGCCCGAGACAACAGGGTCATACGTGACAGGACAGATTGTCGTAAACAACCAACTACTCACCGCAGCGTCTCACAACGTCGCAAGCGAGTAGGCATAACCGAACCAGCCACCAACGCCAGGACAATTTTCAGGGGAGACGCTGAAATAGTTGCGCGAACCCGTTTGGAGCGTTCGCTATGTTCAAGTCTCCAGGCTATTAGACTGGAAGGTATGGAACGACGCGACGACATAGCGACGAACGACGCCGCACGCACGATGGCGTACGACGCGCTGGTGGCGCGGGCGCAAGCTTGCCGCCTGTGTTCGCGCATGGAGGGGCGGCGCCGCGTGCTGGGCGCGGGTAATGGGCCACTCGACGCGCGCGTGCTCTTCGTGGCCGAGGCGCCCGGCCGCCTCGGCGGGGACAAAACGGGCGCGCCGCTCGTCAGCGACCAGAGCGGACGCAACTTCGCGCGCCTGCTGGAGGCGGCCGGCTGGCGGCGCGACGAGGTCTTCGTGAGCAACGCTATCCTGTGTAACCCGCGTGACGCGCAAGGACGCAATGACGCGCCGGCCCGCGTGGAGATCCGCAACTGCTCCGCGCATCTACAGGACCTGCTGGCGCTCCTCGACCCGCCCTACGTCGCGGCGCTGGGCCGCGTGGCGCTCGACGCGCTGTCCTTGATCGTTCCGCACACGGTCGAGTTGCGCCGCGATGTCGCCACGGGTGTGCCGTGGGATGGCCGCACGCTCGTGCCCCTCTACCATCCCGGCCCGCGCGCCCAGCTACACCGCCCCTTCATACAACAGCAGGAGGATTTCGTCCGGTTGCGCGCGCTGGTGACGCGTAACGGTCAGCTTGACAAGGAATAAGCAGGTAGGGAAGATTCATAGAGAGAGGTGATAATCATGCAGTTCCAACGTATAACCGTTAATCCCGCTCAGATGGGCGGCGTGCCCTGTATCCGCGGCTTGCGCATCCCCGTTGCGACGGTCGTTGGGATGGTAGCCGGCGGCATGACCAACGCCGACATACTAGGCGCTTATCCCGATCTCGAACTGGAGGATATCCAGCAAGCATTGTACTATGCCGCCGAGGCCGTGCGGGAGCGTCAACTCCCGCTCGTACCGGCATGAAGTTTTTGGTTGACCAAGCCCTATCGCCCGTTCTTGCCGCTATGCTGCATCAAGCCGGACATGACGCGGTTCATGTGCGAGACTATGGGATGCAAGCAGCCAGCGATGTAGAAATCTTAGAGTTCGATCCAGTGCCGCTCGACGTGGGAGCGCAGCGCGGCGTCGACGATCTCCTGGCAGCGCAGGCCGTCCTCGAAGCTTGGAGCCATTTGGCGCCGGTCCAGGGCCGCGTCGATCCAGGCGTGTATGTTCCCACCCCATGTCCAGACGGCAGGATCGGATGCGAACACCTCGTAGAAGCTATCGCCGCGCCACCGCGTCGTCTCCTCGGCGCGTAGCACGCGGTTGACTCCTTGGTCGATCTGCAGCGCGAGCGACGCCCGCTCACCGTAGAGTTCGACGCGCCGGACGTCGCAGCGGCCGCGCGCCACCCGCGAGACGCGCACTATGCCAAAGGCGCCGTCCCTATAGCGCAGGTGTAGGTACGCCAGGTCGTCGGCGTCGACGTGCCCCGGCGTCCCATCCGGGTGTGGCCGCTCGGGGACGGCGATGCCCAGGCATGCACTGACCGCGTCGACCTCGCCCACGAAGAGGCGCCCCAGGTCGAGCACATGTGAGGCGATGTCGCCGAGCGCGCCGCTCCCGCTCTCGGCCGCGCTGTTGCGCCACGTATAGGGCGCGTCCGTGTCGGCCAGCCAATCCTGTAGGTAGGTCAAGTGCGCTTCATAGACGCGGCCGAGGGCGCCCGCGTCGAGTTGCTCGCGGACGTAGCGTACGGCGGGGTTAGGGCGGTTGCTGAAGTTGACCGCGTGGGTCACGCCGGCCGTGCGGGCGCGCGCGAGCAGATCGCGCGCCTCACTTGTGTCGAGCGTCAGCGGCTTCTCGCATAGCACATGCAGGCCGCGCGTGATCGCCGCGCGAACCATGGGCGCGTGCAGGCGGTTCGGCGTCGCAATGCACACGCCGTCGAGGTCTTCGGCCGCGAGCATCGCGCTGTAGTCCGCATAGATAGCAGGGGCGCCGTACTCTCCTGCCACCTCACGCGCGAGGGTCTCGTCCGGGTCGCAGATGGCCACGAGGTCCGCGCGTGGGTGGGCGGCCACCGCCCGCGTGTGTCCCCGTCCGATGTGTAGTCCCGCCACGGCCACCCTCAGCCGTCTCTCGTCCAAGCTTGACGTCATCCTAATCTCCTCCGCATATCCTACGTCCGCTGACTTGCTATTCATCTATGAATCGTATGTATCGCGCCCGGTGGTTTCGTGCACGAATTCTACCAGGCGCGCCAGCATGGCGGGATCGGTCTCGGGCTGGATGGCGTGGCCGAGGTTGAAGATGTGACCGGGGCGTCCGTTGGCGCGGCGCAGCACGTCGCGCGCGCCCTCTTCCGTGGCCGGCCAGCCAGCCAGCAGGCGTGTGGCGTCGAGGTTGCCCTGAATGCCGCGGTCGGGGCCGATGCGCGCCCAGGCCTCATCGAGCAGCACACGCGCATCGACTGACAGGAGATCGCCGCCGGCTGCGGCCATATCCTCCAGGAGGGCGGCCGCGCCGGTCCCGAAGTGGATCGACGGCACGCCCGTTTCCGCGATGGCGTCGAAGATCGCGCGCGTGTACGGCTGTACATAGTGGCGGTAGTCAGCTGGGTTGAGCGCGCCGACCCATGAGTCGAACAGCTGTACGACGTCGACGCCGGCGGCGATCTGCGCGCGTAGGTAGCGCACGACGACGGTCGAGAGCTTGTTCAACAAGAGATCCCACGTCTCCGGTTCGCGGTACATCAGGCTCTTGGCGCGGCCGAACTCACGCGAGGGACCGCCTTCGATCATGTAGCAGGCCAGGGTGAAGGGCGCCCCTGAGAAGCCGACGATACCCGCGCGGTCGCCTAGGTCGGCGCGGATCATACGGATGGAATCGAGCACGAAGGGCACGTCCTCGTCGGGCTCGATCAGTCGCAGCGCCTCGACATCGGCGCGGCTACACACGGGGTTCGCGATGGCCGGCCCCGTGTTCAGCAACGCGATGTCGAGACCCATGCGCTCCAGCGGCAGCATGATGTCGGCGTAGAGCACGGCGGCGTCGACGCCGAGATCGCGTACCGGCATCAGCGCGAGTTCAGTCGCGAGTTCGGGCGTCTTGGCGAGTTCGAGCACCGAGTAGCGCTCACGCATCTCGCGGTGGCCCGGTAGGGCGCTGCCAGCCTGCCGCATGAACCACACCGGCGTCGCGTCGGCTGGGAGGCGGCGGCAGGTGTTCACGAAGCGCGCGCGGGCGCTGCCGGCCGCGGGTACGGGTAGGGGTGACACTGTATCGCTGGACATAGAACCTCCGAATTGTGATGAACCACTACTATTGTCACACGGCCGGGCGTTTCAGCGCTCGTCGTAGGGGGCATGAATCGGGGTTCGTGAGATTATACGTAGGCGCTACGCGACGCGCCGCCACAGTGTATGACCGCTGCCCTCGACGGGTTCGAGGCGGACGGCATACTTGACGCCTGTCGGCCAGTACACGAGGTTGACGTCCCATAGCGCGGGGCTGGGGATGAACTGCACGCGCCAGTTGGGATTGGTACGCAGGCTCTTGACGTTGGCGAACAGCGTTTTACCGTCGACGTCACCGTTGAACCAGGTGAGCACGTCGGTGAGATCGGAATGCATTGAAACGGCCATAGGTTACCCTTGCCCTTTACTTGTCGAGCGATTAGCGATTTACTTGTCGAGCGATTGGTGCTCGGACATCAGATGTTTGTAGCGATAGACATAAAATCTACCATCGTGTGACGATGCGCATGTCGAAGCATGCCCTGTTGGCGCTCCGCACTGACGGCTGATTACCCTCATATCTTCTATATCGGCCGCGATCACCAGAACACGAGTGCTACCCCTCCCCTTGATATTCTTGAACATCCGTGCTATCGTGGTGTCACGAACAAGCTTGCCAACTTTGAGCCCGTGACAAGGAGATCGCGCTCATGATGCCCGAACATTTCATTGGCGACGCCCTGCAATTCCCGCCGACGGCGATCGGCTATAACCTCAGCCAGCGCCTCGCCGCACTGTGGCCGGACAAAGCGCTGCTGGAAGGTTTGGACGGGTCGTTCGACGTCGAGGGCTATGCGCGTGCGGGACATTGCGCGCTGGCCGAGAGCCGGGCGCCGCACAGCCAGCGCCTCGCCTACTACTTTGGGGTAGACCATCGTCCGCTCTACCGTGCGCAGCAGACCCTATTCGACATAACATGGCAGGATGAACCGCTCCATGTGCTCATCATGCATTGGAATGATGGCATGGGGCCGAGCTACCATTTCTGTATCGCCGCCGATAGCCAGCGCGTGGCCGAAGACTTCCTGATGGCGGTGTGCGCCTGGAATCAGGAGGTGCGCGACGAGGTGCTGGTGTTCGATAGCGGTCACTGGCACAAGGATTCCGAACTCTTCGCCGCTATCAAGGGCGCGACTCTCGATAACCTCGTGCTACAGGGTAGCCTGAAAAGCGACATCTACGACGACCTCAACGCTTTTTTCAGCGCCCGCGATACCTACGAGGAGTACGGCGTGCCCTGGAAGCGCGGCGTCCTGCTCGTCGGACCGCCTGGCAACGGCAAGACGCACGCCGTCAAGGCGCTGGTCAACGCGCTGGGACAGCCCTGCCTCTACGTCAAGAGTTTCCGCTCACAGGGACCCGACGAGTTCAGTATCCGCGCCGTATTCGACCGCGCCCGGATGACAACGCCGTGCATTCTGGTGTTGGAGGACCTCGACTCGCTGGTCACGCCCGGCAACCGCTCGTTCTTCCTAAATGAGTTGGACGGCTTCGCCGGCAACACGGGCATTCTGACCCTGGCCACGACGAATCACCCCGAACGGCTGGACCCCGCCATCGTCGACCGCCCCAGTCGCTTCGACCGTAAGTACCCGTTCGACCTGCCCGCCGTCGAGGAGCGCCGCGCCTACATCATGCAGTGGAACGGGTCTTTGCAGCCGGCGCTGCGCCTCTCCGATCCGGCCATCGCCGGCATCGCGGCGCGGACCGATGATTTCTCGTTCGCGTACCTCAAAGAGCTGTTTATTTCTTCTATGATGCGCTGGATCTCCACGCGGCGGCACGAGCATGGGGCCATGGACGAGGTGATGGGCGCGCAGGTCGACGTGTTGCGCGCCCAGATGGTTAGCGCCATCATGTCGTACGAGGTACAGCCCGCGGACGAGTCGGGGGCGTTCCCCATGCACAGGGGTGTGAGGCACGGGCTGGGGCACGGCGGCGCCACGTACGTGCCCGTGGATGAGCGGGAGATTCCGCTGTGATCACCGGCCCTGGGTCATGAATCACGCGGTGGGGTCTCCGATGGCTACCCGGACGGCCTGCACGGCCGCTTTCAGTATCGAGACCGGAACGGATGCGCCCAGTGGCCCATGCACAAGATCGTCGCGCAGCACGGTGGTGAGTTGATCGCACACCAGTACGCTGGCGTGCCTGATTCCGCCTTGACCGGCTTGCAGGGGCGCCCTTGTCGGTCCTGCCGGCGCGCTCGTGAAGATCGGTACCACAAGCATACTCGTGTCGTACTGGTTGCGTGCGTTCTCGGAGATAATGAGGCAGGGGCGCGGGCTGTGCGGATCGCGTCGCATAGCGATCAACCAAATCTCTCCCCGCCGAGGGTTAGACCTCGTAACGGTCGTCGGCATGGGCCAATACCTTTGCCGCGGCCGCGCGATGAAACTCGCTCCACGCGGCCTGTCCCTCCGCTTGCTCAGGTGTCAACGGCGTCGTGTACTGCCGGATCAACGCCTCCTCACGCTGTTGCCGTCGCCATAATCGTAGCGCCTCATCGACGACCGCGCTGCGGGTCGTGTCCGGGTTTTGCTGAATGAACGTATCTACCTCGCGCAGTAAATGGGAGTCGATAGAAACGCTGATCTTTCCGCGTCGCTCATCCGTTGCTGTCATCACGTATGTCCTCGTTGTATCTTACTCTGCTTCCTACCCCATATAATACCACGATGCCTACCTTCGCTTCGTCAACCTGTTTGCTCACGGCCTATCTTGGTCATACACGACCTGTTTATCGTCGTTGTGTCACAATGGATAGCGAGAAGCGATAGCGCGACAGCCGTCAGAAAGGTTTGCCAATGTCTACCTCCAATAGTATGGATGTGCTCGACAGTCTGCTTCAGAACGCTGGCGATGCGTCCCTGTTCGATGTGCGGACGACGGCCGCCGGGCCATCGGGCTCGTTGCCGCTCGACGAAGGTATGCTGCGTGAGCGGCCCAGCGGCGACCTGTTTGGCCTCAGTCAGGACGCCGGCATGGGCTGGGACCCGGCGCGGCTGCGCCAGAAGGAGTTTCTGCTGCTCTCTACACAGGGAGGTATCCGCGCTCCCGATGGTACGCCCGTGGCCCTGGGCTACCACACCGGCCATTGGGAGGTCGGCCTCTTGATGACCGCGGCGGCCGAACAGTTGCGCGCCGATGGACACACGCCCTTCGCCGCCTTCTGCACGGACCCCTGCGACGGCCGCACCCAGGGTACGACGGGCATGATGGACTCGCTGGCCTACCGCAACGACGCCGCGCTGGTGCTGCGCCGCCTGATCCGCTCGCTGCCGACGCGTCGGGGTGTCATCGGCGTCGCTACGTGCGATAAGGGCCTCCCCGCTATGATGATGGCGCTGTCCGCGATGCATGACCTGCCCTGCGTGCTCGCGCCAGGCGGCGTGACCCTGCCGGCCGCCGAGGGTGAGGACGCGGGTAAGGTCCAGACGATCGGCGCGCGTTTCAGCCATGGCATGATCACCGTGCAGCAAGCCGCCGACCTGGGATGCCGCGCCTGCGCCACGCCCGGCGGTGGCTGCCAGTTCCTGGGCACCGCCGCCACCGCGCAGGTCGTCGGTGAGGCGCTCGGTATGTCGCTGCCGCACAGCGCGCTGGCGCCCTCGGGGCAGCCGATCTGGCTCGATATGGCGCGACGGTCGGCGGTCGCCGTGACCCGCTTAGAGGAACGCGGCCAGACTATGCGCGATATCTTGACCGATAAGGCGATCGAGAACGCCATGGTCGTGCACGCGGCCTTCGGCGGCTCGACCAACCTGCTGCTGCATATCCCGGCTATCGCCCACGCGGCGGGGTTGCGCCGGCCCACCGTCGAGGACTGGCATCGCGTCAACACGCGTGTGCCGCGTCTCGTCGACGCGCTCCCCAATGGCCCCGTTGGGCATCCGACCGTGCGCGTGTTTCTGGCCGGCGGCGTGCCTGAGGTTATGCTGCGCCTACGCGCGCTCGGCCTGTTGCACGAGGACGCCTTGACCGTCGCGGGCGTGACGCTTGGCGAGGCGCTCGACTGGTGGGCGGCCTCGGAGCGGCGCTTGAGGCTGCGTGAGCGCCTGCGAGAGCAGGACGGCGTCGACCCCGACGAGGTCATCATGGACCCGGAGGCCGCGCGGGCGCGCGGCCTGACCAGCACCGTGACCTTCCCGCGCGGCAACCTGGCGCCGCACGGCTCCGTCGTCAAGAGCACGGCGATCGCCCCCAGCCTCGTCGACGCGGATGGCGTCTACCGCATGACCGGCCGCGCGCGCGTCTTCACGAGCGAGCGCGCCGCCATCGCGGCCATCAAGAGCCTCGGACCCGACCGCGTGAGGGCGGGCGACGTGGTGGCGCTGATCTGTCGTGGGCCGCGGGGCGCGGGTATGGAGGAGACCTACGAGATCACGTCGGCGCTCAAGTACTTGCCCTTCGGCAAGGGGGTGGCCGTGCTGACCGACGCGCGCTTCTCGGGCGTGTCGACGGGGGCGTGCATCGGGCACATCGGCCCCGAGGCGCTGGCCGGCGGTCCGATCGGGCGCCTCGTGGACGGCGACCTGATCTCCATTACGATAGATCGCGTGCGGCTGGAGGGCTCGGTCGACCTGGTGGGGCATGGCGACGAGGTACGGGGACCGGAGTGGGGCGCGCGGGAGCTGGACGCGCGTCCGCCCCGGCCCGATCTGGAGCCCGACCCGCGCCTGCCCGACGACACGCGCCTGTGGGCGGCGCTGCAGGCGGTCGGCGGCGGGACCTGGGGCGGCTGCGTCTACGACGTCGACGCCATCGTCGCGGCGCTATCCCCCCTCACCCCCGATCTACCTCCCTCAAGGGGCGACGCTCCCCCTCTCCCGCGTCAGGGAGAGGCGCGCTAGCCCGTCGCCCGCGGCTAGGGCGAGGGGCTAGTTAGCCATGGGGTGGGGGGTGAGGGCCGGCGCGTCGCTCCGCCTCGTCCTGTTCAGTGGGCCGCCCGGCGTGGGCAAGAGCGCGTTGAGCTACCGCCTGTCGCGCGAGACGGGTTGGGCCGTGCTGTCCAAGGACGGCGTCGACCAGGGACTCAAGGTGTGCCCCGCTTGTCCCCCCGTCGCGGGCTATGAGGTCATGTTCAGCCTGGCCGAACTCAACCTGAGGAATGGCGCCTCGGTCATCCTCGACGCCGTCTTCGGCCTGCCCGATTTCCGGCGGCGGGCCGCCGATCTGGCGGGACAGTACGGCGCACGGTTTCATGCCATCGCCTGCTTCTGCAGCGACCGTGAGCTATGGCGGCGGCGCGTCGAGCGCAGGCCCGAGGCCGTGCGCGGCTGGACGCCCGCGGACTGGGCCGAACGTACGAAAGGATGTGGTAGATGGCGCGCGTCGTCCTGCGCGATTGGCGTGAGACCGACCTTGAGCCGTTCGCGGCATGGTTACAACCGGGACACCGCTGGAAGGAACTGGACGGACCCTACTACCCGCTACCCTCGGCCTCCGATGTCGCGGCCATGGTCGAGCGTGATCGCGCCGCCATCGCCGCGTGCGACTGGCCGACCCCGCGCACGAACCTTGTCATCGCCGATAAGAGGTCTGACACCTTACGTGGCATCGTGACGTGGTCCTGGGAGAGCGAGGAGACCAATTGGCCCGTCGTCGGCATCGTGCTCTACGATCCCGCCACCTGGGGGCACGGGCTGGGCTACGAAGCGCTGGGGCTCTGGAGCGACTACCTGTTCGACGCGCTCCCCCAGATCGCGCGGCTCGACCTCCGTACCTGGTCTGGCAACATCGGCATGACACGGCTGGCCGTGAAGCTCGGCTACACTCTGGAGGCGCGCTTTCGCAAGGCACGGCTCGTTAAGGGCGCTTACTACGACGGCCTCGGCTATGGTGTGCTGCGCGAGGAGTGGCGGGAACGCTACCCCGATGGCTTCGCCGCGCTGGATTAAGGCGATAGACCGAGTTCGGCGTATCATAAAAGTGTAGATGTATGAACAGATGCGTGGAGAGGATGTTATTGTGGGACGAGCATCGCGACGTAAGCGTGCGAATGGTGGCGCCGGTTTCTACCGACGCCAACACCTATTGGCCGCTATCGGTGACCGCGAGGATGATGCGTCCCCCCCCGAGCGCGCGGCCACAACCGCCCATGATGGGTTGGAGCGTCCGCTTACGCCGCCACGGGGCGTGGATGATAGGGCGGCCGATACCGATGAAGGGAATCCGGAGCCGGGCTGACCAACTAATCGGGATTGATGCGGGGACCGCGCTCAGGGCCGCTATTGATCTCGGCCGGATCAGGGATGACGTTGCCGGCGTCTTCGTTGTAGAGGTCCCGCACATGCGGCGTGCGGCCACCCTCGACGACGCCTGAGTCGTCCAGCACGTCCTCGTCGCGTCCCCCCGTCATCTGGTCGGCGCTCGGCGCGTCCTGGTCGATCACGCCGCCGATGTTGTTTATCAATGGTCGGGTTAGTCCTTCGCCGCTCGACACGATGCCCTCCTTCAATCCCTGCCAACTTGTAAGGCCATAGGGCGCATAAACTGTGCCAGTCGCGTATTTTCTCGTTAGTGCGCGGAAGTCCTGGACTTCCGCGCACTAACACTTTCTCACGACATCCGTCCGTTATTGCGCGAGGCCCTGCGTACTGCGCAGGGTACTGTAGTTGGGCGCGAAAATGGTTTGTTCGGCGATAAAGCCTTGCTCGCTCGGCGACTGTAGGATGGCGCCATGGATTGGCGCGAAGCCGGGCACGAGCGTGTTGACGTTGATGTTGTAGCGCACCGTCGGGGGGACGCTGACCTGCTTGACCACATGCCGCCCGTCGCTGCCATAGAGGTTGACGTCGATGGTCGCTGGCAACGGCGATGGGTTGTAGACGAGCAGGAACTCGCTGTTCCCATTTGTATCGCCGCCGGGGAAGCTCCAGCGCACACCCGCGCCGTTGAGTCCGAACACATCCGAACCGGCCACGCCTGCGTCGTTGGGTGACCCGAAATACTCCGGCCGCTCCACGACGACAGGTAAGTCACTCGTGAGCACGCTAGCGATGCCGCTGGCCGACAGGAAGTCGTTGAGCTTGAGGTTGGCGCGGCTCAACGCCGCTACCTCAATGGTCTTGCTCCCGAGCGAACCGCCGGTCTGGCCGAAGAAACTGGCCGTGACGCGCACCGGCGTCTCGTTGGGGTTCAGGATGGTCAAATAGGTCTGGAAGCGGTTGACCGTGGTCCCCTCGGCGAAGAGCCAATTCGTCGCCGGCGTGTTGGTACCAGCGCGCGTGGTCATGCCGTAGCCGCCGTTGCTAAAGGTGATCGTGCGCTCCACCGCGACGGGCCGGTCGGAGATGGCGATGACGCTGAGCGATTGGCCGGGGAGTTGGCTATTGATGTCGGTGACCAGATTGGAGTGCGGTGCCACGGTCACGACGACACTCTTGCCAGGATGGCCGCCGAACGGCAGCAGTTGCAGCTGCACATGCGCCGGGAGCGCGGGGTCGGGGTTGAGGATCGACACCGTCTCATGGAACGTCAACCCGGTATAGCCCTCGGCCAGGTACCAACGCAGGCCCAACCCGGCGTTGCCCAGCAACTCGTCGCCGTCACGGCCGTCGCGCGCGATGGTGATCTGCGCAGTGACATGGCGGTCGGCCGTGATGTAGAGGCCGAAGGTCCCCGCTGGGAAGCCGAAACCGGCCACGGGGACGACCGTTTCTGATGTCGGGGCCACGCTGATGGCCCTGACGCCGGTCGTCCCGTTGTCGAAGTAAAAGGTGAGACGCACCGTCGCGACCTGCCCATTCGCGTTCAGCAGGTTGATGGACGAGTGCTCCGTCGCCGTGTTGAGGGCGCCGGCGAAGTAAAATTGGGCTGAGACCGGTAGCGCGCCGGTGAGGGCCGCGACGGCGGAAACGCGGCTGAGGTTGCCGATGGCGCCGACCGTGTTGGGGCCGTCGACGAGACTCCCTGGAGCCTTGAACGCCGCCGTGAAGGCGCCGTTCGTCGTGGCGACGACGGGGGGCGTGGTCACGAGCGCGGCGCCGTTGAGCGCCAGCGTGATACGCTCCCGTGTTCCGAACCCGCGCCCGCTCACGGTGACGAGCGTGCCTGGGCTTGCCGTCGCCGGACTGAGGGTGATGACCGGCGCCAGCGCCTGCACTGTCACCGCGCCCGTCGCGGCGCGTCGGCTGGTCGCGCCGAGCGCCATCAGCGGCTCAATGCCAACGGGGAGCGCGTAGGGGACCGTCACGCCCGTGGGCGGCAGCAAGCCCGTAGCAGTCGCGCGGGCTACCGTGACTTGTGCCGGCGTCCTGGTGAAGTAGATGGTCACGAGTTCATTGGCCGCGAAGCCCGCGCCGGAGACCGTGACCAGCCCGCTACGGTTGACCACGGCCGGTACGACGGCGATAGCCGCCCTGACGATGGGCGGCGCGACAGTGGGACGCGGCGTCGGCAGGACGGCGGGGACGACGACATCCACGATGGCGACGGCGGAGCGCCGGCTCGTCGCGCCGAGCGCCGTCACATGATGCGGTCCCGCGGCGAGGCTGGCGGTGGCCTTGATGGCGGTGGGCGGCAGTAGACCCGCCGCCGTGGCGCGCGCCGTCACGACATCGTGCGGCGCCGCGTTGAAGTAGATGAGGACGATTTCACCCGCCGCGAAGCCCGCGCCGGAGACCGTGACTAGTCCGCCACGGCGGATCACGGTGGGGGCAAGCGTGATGAGGGCATGGATCACCGGAGCCGTCGGAGCCGTCGTGGGACGGGGTGCGGGGGTTGGTTTCGGCGTGGGAAGCACGACCGCTGTGGGCGGTGGCGCTATGATGACGGTCACGGCCGCACGCGCGACGCGCTTGCTGACGAGGCCGTCCGCGATGACGGGATAGGCGCCCGCGCGGGCGTCGGCCGGGACGGCGAAAGATGTCGGCGGCAGCAACCCTGTAGCAGTGGCGCGCGCCACCCGCCCGACCGCCGGCGCCGTGTCAAGGCGGACCGCTATGACTTCGCCCGCCGCGAAGCCGGCCCCGGAAACAACCACAACGCGCCCACGCGCGACGATGGCCGGTGTGACGACGATTATCGCGCGTGTGGGGACGACGCCCGTTACGCCAGCGCCTATCGCGGCCCGCGCGACGACCACCGGCGCGGCGTTGGCGCGAGGCGTGGTCGCCGTGCCGGCAAAGCCAATGATAAAGAAGGCGAGTGCTATGCTACGTAGAGAACGGGCCATTTTCATCAGGATAAGTCCTTTCCATAGAGCGCCACACTGCGTGTGATATCGTATCGGTGACGAGTTTCGCCTTTAGACTGCTGATGTCGCCGATAACGGCGCTGAATCGGGGACGCTGATCCTGAAGCACATGATAGCGACGCGACATGAACAGTACGTGACACCGCCATTACCTGATCGTGGTGCCCAGATTCGTCGCGCCATCACAGCGCTACTGCGGGCTTTTGACGACGCCGATCTCGCACGCGGCGGCGTCGATGCTGCGATGTTGTACGACGGCGCGCTGACCATCGTGATGCGCCTGATCTATCTACGGGTAGCGGCGCATCGTTCGCGCACGGATCACCACGCCGCCACGGCGCTCGCGCTGCTCCACCGGCGCCTACGCGCGGAAGCGGCGGCTGGTTCCGGTGTGGGCGGGGCGCGAGACGACGGCGCGTGGCCCGCACTGCTCGCCGTTTTTCGCTCCGTCCAGACAAGCGTCCGCCCGATGGGGACGTTGTTCGACCCTGGGCGCTATCCCTTTCTTGGTGAGCCGTCGCCGGACGACGTGACGCGCGCTACTTCACCGCATGTACGTAACGCTGTCGTGCTTGACGTCCTCGATGCGGTAAGAAACGCCGTGACCAAACTCCCGACGGCGGCGGGCTCCGACACTGTGCCCACGGTTGATGTCATGGGCGCGCTCTATGAAGAGGCGCGTAATGGCTGGGCCGCGCGGGCTGGCGAGCCGTTACTGGGCCTTGCCGCGTGCGCGGGCCGCGCGCCTTATGTGTCACTGGACCGTCTCGAGCGCGCGTGCGCCGAGGGCCACGATGCCTTGCTATACTACCTACGGCGGCAGACTGGCCGGACGCCGGGGCGCCTCGCCGCTGGCCTGGCGTCCATAACCATCCCTGATGGAGCGCCGCTGGCCGTCAACGCCGCCCTCCACGCCGCGTGTGATGGTGATAGCGTGTTGTATCGCCGTGTCCAACCTTTCTCAGGACTCCTGCGCGGCGAGGCGGATGGCCGCCCCTGCGTTGTCCCATTGGGTAGGATTTACGTGACGGATAGCGCCGAACGGCGCGGCAGCGGTACCTACTATACGCCGCCGGCCGTCGCCGCGATGGTCGTGCGGCACGCCCTGGAGCAGGTCGTGTACGAGGAACCGGACGCGGTGTCCACGCGCGGAGAGCGACGGCTGCGCGCCTCCAACGCGTTGCTGGACCTCAAGGTCTGCGATATGGCGATGGGCTGCGGCGTCTTCCTGGTCGAGAGCTGCCGGTACCTATCCGAGCGCCTGGTCGAAGCCTGGGAGATAGAAGGGGTCGCCGGCGATTCACCGGACACGCCAAACATCCCGCGTGACCGTGAGGAGCGGCGCATCCTGGCGCGCCGTTTGGTCGCCGCGCGTTGCCTCTACGGCGTCGACAAAGACCCAATCGCCGTCGATGTCGCGAAGTTGGCCCTGCGCGCGTTAGTCGATGGTCGATGGGCGATGGTCGATGGTACGGGGGCGCGATCGGTTGCTGATGGGCAAGGTATAGATGTGCTGTCTTCGCTCGATCACAGGCTACGCGTTGGCGACGCCCTTGTTGGCGCGCCGTCTGACCATCGACCATCGACCATCGACCATCGACCATTTGACTGGCCCCAGGCCTTCCCCGAAGTATTCGGCCGAGCGCGCGACCACGCGGGGTTCGACGCCATCGTCGGCAACCCTCCGTTCGGAAATAGAATCGAGCGCGCGACCGCGCTGGACTCCTCCTTCAAGCGTTACGCCGCCGCTCAGTACGCGCCATTCGCGCAGGGCGCGGGCGACTATTGCTTGCTCTTCTGGGCGCGCGCGTTACTGCATCTGCTCGCGCCGGCGGGCGTGTATGGCTGGCTGAGTCCCACGGCGCTGCTCTCCGACCTGAAGTCGTGGCAGGCGTGGGTCCACGCGCACGCGCGCCCCACGGCGCTGATCCTGTACCCCGCCGATCTGTTTCCAGCGGCGCGCATCCGCACGACCGGCTATTGCGGGCGGCGCGGGCAAGCGTCGGATGTCACCGTCGTCGATCACGATACAGCGGGGGGGCCGTCGTCCATGACGCGGCCGTGGCCGGCTTCGCCTGCGCGCTGGTATGAGGTCACACAACAGCTGGCTGTTCCCGGCGCGCCGTCACGTTATCCTGGACAGGAGCGGGAGTGGGACATGGCGCCGCTGGATGCATTGCCAATACGCCTGCACGCCGGCTGCGCGACCGGCGCCGCGTATCAGCTGGCTCCCCTCGTTACGGACGACGCCGGCGGACCCGGCGCGCGGCTGGTCACGACCGGCGCGCTGGACCGCTATGATTGTACATGGGGACGGGCGCCGACGCGCTATCTACACAAGACCTATGACTGTCCGCGTTGGCCGACCGCTAACCGGGGATGCGATATCCCAGCGGCGGTCACGTACGCCTTGGAGCGGCAGCGTGGTCCCAAGATCCTGATCGGCGGGCTCACGCCGGTCCTGGAGTGCTGGCTGGACATGCGTGGCGACGCGGCTGGTGTCGTTTCGACGTGGGTGGTCGCTCCAGGCGAGGGCGTCACGCTCGACGGGTTGTTCATGTTGCTGACCGTGCTCAACAGCGCGACATTCTCGCGCATCTACATGGGACGCTACGGTGCCAGGTCCATGAGCGGGCGGCACACGACTATCTATAAGCAGGCGTTGCGCGAGATGCCTTGTCCTGCCGTGTTAGGGCCCGCGATGCTCTCCACATCCTCCTCCTTGCCGTCTCATGATGCGCCCGACGGCGCCACGCCGGCCGGTCTGTTCGCGGCTTGTCGCGACGCCAGCCGCGCCTTACAAGAGCTGCCGGTCGGACATCCGCGCCGTGACGCGCTCGACCGGCTGGGGCACCGCGCCGTCGCCCTGCTCTACGGGCGTGGCGAGGACGGCGCCACCGACGATTACGCTTGGTGGCGCCGCCGCGCTAACATCCAGCCCGACGACTGAATTCGCGTGTGGGCGCGTGGTCGGCGCCGATTATGCGCGCGTGTCGCGTTCCTGATGGACGGCCACGCCGCAGACGACGAGGGCGACGCCGGCGATCTCCGTTGGGTGGGGGACTTGTCGCAGGCCGCGAAAACCGCCGCGGCGCTGGCGATGCGCAGCCAGGCCACGCCGAGCACGCCGACGTGGGCGAAAAGCAGCACGGCGAACGCCGGGCCGAGGTAGTGGAAGACGGCGCTCACCAGGAAATAGGCATGCGGCGGCATCGCCCCCGTGAGGCCGGTCCGGCCGTGGCGCGTCGTGGTCTGGTCCGTTGTGACGTGTGCCATATCATTATGGTAAAACGTCAGGGAGTGATAGTACATAGCGAGGTAAAGGAGAATGTGGCGTCATGGTTAAAGACTTAAAGGACGAGCGCCTTTTCACCTATGAGCCCTGGAATGGGCTGCTCGACGCGGTCAACGTGCGCCTGCTGCGCGAACTGCGAGGTGACCCGCGCCTGACGATGACGGAGTTGGGGCGGCGGGTAGGCATGTCGTCGCCCGCCGTGACCGAGCGCGTGCGTCGGCTAGAGGAGGCGGGCGTCATCCGGGGCTACCGCCTCGACCTCGACCCGGCGGCGCTTGGGTTGCCCCTCGCCGCCTACGTGCGCGTTCGCCCCAACCCCGGCCGGCTGCCTGAGGTCGCCGACTTTGCGCGGCGCATCCCCGAGGTCGTGGAGTGCCACCGCATCACCGGCGAGGACTGCTTCATCCTCAAGGTCCACCTCCCGGCCATGGACCAACTCGACCGCCTCCTCGACCGCTTCTTGCTGCACGGCGTCACGACCACGTCGATCATCCAGTCCTCACCCGTCCCGCCGCGCCTCCCGCCCTTACCCGAGGCGTGACCACCAGCGAAGACGCGATACAGTGACATCACGCCATCGGAGAGGACGTACCAGCACGACATTTTCGCGTATCTACCGGGAGCGCCGGCTTCCAGCCGGCACACATGTGAGGGCAAGCGGTTTGCCGCTAGTAGACGTCGTGGCCGCCACCGTTTGCCGGCTAGAAGCCGGCGCTCCCAGTAGAGACGACGCCTGCACGCCTGCCTAGATGGTGACAAAAGCGGCCCGAGTGCGTTACGCTATCCTGGTGGGCCGGTCGGCATTCGGCATACCGAGCGACAGCGGTTTGGGAGGAATAGGATCGTGACGAGCGAGCAAAACCCCGAGGAGCGGCGGCTGGCCGAGGACGCGGCGCGCACGCGCAATTGGAAGCGCTGGGGTCCCTATCTGTCTGAGCGGCAGTGGGGCACCGTGCGCGAGGACTATTCGGCCAATGGCGACGCCTGGCAATACTTCCCGCACGACCACGCCCGCTCGCGGGCCTATCGCTGGGGTGAGGACGGCTTGCTCGGCCTGTGCGACCGCGAGGGACGCCTCTGTTTCGCGCTCGCCCTCTGGAACGGCGCTGATCCGATCCTCAAGGAACGCCTCTTCGGCCTGAGTGGGCCGGAGGGTAACCACGGCGAGGATGTCAAAGAGTGCTACTATTTTCTCGACGCGACGCCGACCCATTCATACCTGAAGGCGCTCTACAAATATCCCCAGGCCGCCTTCCCCTACGGGTGGCTGGTCGAAGAGAACGGCCGGCGCGGACGTCACGAGCCCGAGTTCGAGTTGACCGATACCGGTGTCTTCGACGGGGGCCGCTACTTCGACGTCACGGCTGAATACGCCAAGGCGGACGCCGACGATATCCTGATTCGTCTGAGTGTCGCCAACCGCGGCCCCGCCGTGGCTGAAATTCATGTGCTGCCGACGCTGTGGTTCCCCAATACGTGGGCGTGGGGCCGCGATGGCGAGGGCTATTGGCCGCGCGGCCGTATGGAGGCCGAGGGCGCGGCCACGGTGTTGGCCACGCACCCCGACCTCGGCCGCTTCCGCCTCACCGTCGACCCCGCCAACACCCCCGACACGGCGCCGTTGCTGTTTACCGAAAATGAGACCAATACGGCGCGGCTGTACGGCTCCCCCAATCGGACGCCCTACGTGAAAGACGCCTTCCACGCCTACATCGTCGAAGGGCAAGCCGGGGCCGTCAATCCCGCGCGCACGGGCACCAAGGCAGCGGTCCATTACCAGTTGACCGTGCCAGCGGGGGCGACCGTCACGCTGCGGCTGCGGCTGCGCGCCGACCCGGAGACTGAGACAGTAGAAACGCCGGAGGAGTTGTTCGGCTCCGCGTTCGACCAGGTATTCCTGGAGCGCGAGCAGGAGGCCAACGCCTTCTACGCCGCGCGCCTGGCCCCCGAACTGAGCGACGACGAGCGCCGCGTCGCACGCGCGGCCTACGCGGGCCTGCTGTGGAGCAAGCAGTTCTACCACTACGGCGTGGCTGACTGGTTGGCCGGCGACCCGTCGCAACCGCCGCCGCCTGCCAGCCGGCTTGAGGGGCGCAACAGCGACTGGCCGCAACTCTACAACCGCGATGTCATTTCTATGCCCGACACCTGGGAGTACCCGTGGTACGCCGCGTGGGACCTGGCGTTCCACACCATCCCGTTGTCACAGGTCGACCCGGCGTTCGCCAAAGACCAACTCGTGCTGCTCCTGCGTGAGTGGTACATGAGCCCCAACGGCCAGTTGCCGGCCTACGAGTGGTCGTTCTCGGACGTGAACCCGCCCGTGCACGCCTGGGCCTCGTGGCGCGTCTACAAGATGACGGGGCCACGCGGGGACCGTGACCACCTTTTTCTGGCGCGCACGTTCCAGAAATTGCTGCTGACCTTCACCTGGTGGGTCAACCGCAAAGATATCACGGGCAAAAACGTCTTCGCGGGCGGTTTCTTGGGCCTCGACAACATCGGCGTGTTCGACCGCTCCCGGCCGCTGCCGACCGGCGGTTATCTGGAGCAGGCCGATGGCACGGCCTGGATGGCCTTCTACTGCGCGACGATGCTGGATATGGCGCTTGAACTGGCTTGCGCCGACAAGAGCTACGAAGACATTGCCTCCAAGTTCTTCGAGCACTTCGTGGCTATCGCCGACGCCATGAACACGCTCGGCGGGACGGGGCTGTGGGACGAAGAGGATGGCTTCTACTATGACCAACTGCAGGTCGATGGGCATACCACACCCCTGCGTGTCCGCTCGGTCGTGGGGCTGCTGCCGCTGATCGCGGCCAACGTGATCGACTCGGCGCTCGTCGACACTTTGCCAGGCTTCAAGAAGCGCATGGAGTGGTTCCTGCACAACCGCGCCGACCTGGCGTCGCAGATCTCGTACATGGGGACCTTGACCGAGGGCGGCCAGACGCGCCGCTTGTTGGCGATCCCGTCGCGCGAACGCCTGCTGCGCCTGCTGCGCTACATGCTCGATGAGGATGAATTCCTGTCGCCCTACGGCATCCGCTCGGTCTCGCGCGTCCACAAGGACGACCCCTACGTCGTCACCGTCGATGGGCACTCCTATGAAGTGGACTACGAGCCCGGTGAGTCCACCACCGGGTTGTTCGGCGGCAACTCTAACTGGCGCGGGCCGGTATGGTTCCCGATAAACTACCTGCTGATCGAAGCGCTGGAGCGCTACCACCACTTCTACCAGGACAGCCTGCGCGTGGAATGCCCGACCGGCTCGGGGCGCCTGATGACGCTCAACGAAGTGGCCGACGAACTGCGGCGGCGGTTGGCCGCGCTGTTCCTGCCCGACGACTCCGGCCGTTGTCCCTGGCAGGGCGGCGATCGGCGCTACGCCGACGACCCGCACTGGCGCGGCCTCACGCTCTTCTACGAATATTTCGACGGCGACACTGGCAAGGGCCTTGGCGCCAGCCATCAGACCGGCTGGACCGCGCTGGTGGCGCGCTGCCTTGGCGTGGGCGCGTGGCAGGACCACTAAGCTGTCGCATTGCATGCCCTCCCCATGTCGTGTTAGTATAGGCAGGCAACGGCAAAGCGGTCCCCCCCACGGCATCACAGCGCCCACCCCACGCGACGCGCCCGGCGCCTCTTTTCTTCACTCCCGTTTCTTTGAGAGAGGGAGTCGAACGTCCCCGGCTACGCGCGCCATCACGTCACGGCCTTGCGTAGTCGGCGAATCACGGAAAGATCGTGGTAGTGCTATGGCCGATTATCGTTTGACCGTGCGCGAGTGGCCTCAGAGCGAGCGGCCGCGCGAGAAGCTTGCTCAGTACGGCGCCGATGCGCTCTCGACGGTCGAACTCCTCGCCATCATTTTACGCACCGGGACGGCGCGCGAAGACGTCGTGTCGCTCGCGCAGCGCCTGTTAGTCGATCACGGCGGCATCGCGGGGCTGGCCGACTGCACGATGACCGAACTGGCGGCCGAGCATGGGTTGGAGTTGGCCAAGGGCGCCCAACTCAAGGCGGCGCTCGAACTGGGCCGGCGTCTGATGGTCGCGGGGGCCGCGCGCGTGCAGATCCGCTCCCCGCGCGACGTAGCCGACATGCTGATGATGGAGATGGGGCTGCTCCAGCAAGAGGTGATGCGCACCGTGCTCTTGAACACCAAGAATCACGTCGTGGCTTCGCCGGTGATCTACCAGGGCTCGGCCAACACGGCGGTGCTGCGCGTCGGCGAATTGTTCCGCGAAGCCGTCAAGCATAACGCGGTCTCGCTGATCTTGGTGCACAACCACCCCAGCGGTGACCCCACGCCCTCACCCGAGGACATCGCGGTCACACGCGAGGTCGTGCAGGCGGGCAAGCTGCTCGACATCGACGTGCTCGACCACCTCGTGATCGGCCGCCAGCGCTTCGTCAGCCTCAAAGAGCGCGGTCTTGGTTTTGGGCCGTAAGCAGCGGTCGTCATTGTTGAGCAGAGGGACGACCGCGTGGATACGTTGATGCTGTCTACATTTCAACGTGTCACGTCCCTTTGTCGAGAGGCTACTTGATGATGGAACGATACCTACGGTGGAGGTACCCGCGGTCGGGGGCGACACCGGCAAGCGTATTCACTTGCGCGACGTTCTCGCATACAGGCAGCGCCGCGGCGATAAGAGTAGACGCTTGCTGGACGAGGCGCTATCCTTCGCGCAAGAGCATGGCGGCTACGACTGAACGGCCGTGCACGATAGCCCCAGTCTCACACCCATCGCCGTTGTCGACGCTAACGTGCTCTTTCCCCTCTCATTACGCGATGTGTTCTTGCGCGCGGTGGAAAAGGACCTGTTCAGAAGCTGTTGAGTAGGGGGACGACCGCGTGACCAAGCAGGTCAAGTGAGCGCGCGACCTGCGCGTAGTCCATACCGATCAAGGCGATATCGCAGGCCAGGTCGGTGATAGGGAGCACGGCGGCCAACGCCCTTATTTCCCCTGCGCATGTCGCGGGCGCGCCGACGATGAAGTCGCCCGCGCGCGCCAACTCCCGTAGGTCATCTCCCGCTACGCCTTCGCGCCTGGCGCGACGGGCGTAGCGGTGGATGCCCTCGCCGCCCTCACGCCATGCGTCGCCGTCGGTCGGGGCGACATAGACGCCACGGGTGAGTTGGATACGCGCGGTGTCCGGGTCGTAGCCGGCCTCGGCGCGCGCCGTGCGATAGGTCGTGATCTGTTCGCGTAAAGCGTCGAGGGGCATGCCGCGCGAGAGCAGCAAGTTCCCGCCGCTACGCCCGGCCAGCGCGGCCGCGGTCACGGAACTGGCCGCGACCCACAACAACTCCCCAATAGACTGTAGCGGTTGTGGGACCAGCGCGACCTCGGGGAACTGATAGTAGTCGCCCGCGTGGTTGAAGCGTTCTCCGTGCAGTGCGCGCGTCACGATGTCCAGGCCCTCGGCGTAGCGCGCGCGGCGCTCGTCGAGCGGAACGCCGAACGCCGCGAACCCCTCGGGGTTGCCGCCGCTGCCGACCCCCGCGGCGAGGCGTCCGTCCATCAGCACATCGGCTGTAGCGATTTCCTCGGCGGCGGCCAGCGGATGGCGCAGCGGCAGCACGAGCACGCAGGGGCCGACGCGGATGCGCCGCGTCTCGCGCGCGGTGGCGACAGTCATGAGCAGCGGCGCCGGCAGCCGACCGCGCATGGGGTCGAGGTGGTGTTCAGCCAGCCACGCGCAGCCAATGGGCAGGTCGTCGGCCTGGACGATCAGCCGCGACACCTCGGCGTAGCCGCGCGGCGTGGGGCGCTCGGCCTCGGTCTCATGGTGCAGGTGGAACAAGAGGTTAAGTGTGAGAGCCATCACCCATACTATAGCAGCGCTCTAAGTTGTCCTGCCGTTGAGATAGTCGAGTAGTAGGAAACGGTGGCAGGGAGGGCCGGGCTCGTGGCAGAGCAGGGTGACTTTGCCGCTGCTCTTTTCGAGTTCGCGCAGTTGCGCCAGCGCCTCCATCGCCGTGGGACGCGTGCGCAGCCCGTCCAGGTAGGCGACAGCGAAGGCGGCCCAATTCGTGCGCCCTGTGTCCAGCGCGCGCAGTTGCTCGGTCGCCGGACCCAACTCCTTGAGCCACACGTCGACGCGCTCGTAGGCGATACCGCGCGGCCACTGCCGCATCACCAGACAGCGCGCGCCGTCGTCCTCACGGGCTGGCGCGTAGACGCTCCCTTCGGCGAACATAGCATTCTCCTTCAGCTTTCCGCCAAAGTATAGGCGAGAAGCGGTGTGGGCGCACACCTTTGGCGTCTGAGGAGGGGCGTCTTGGCATAGCGTAGGGCCGAGCCTGGATGCATGTAGGAGCAACGTGTGCTATTGTTGTTACTGAGAGACAGTAGCATATGAATAAACCCTTACCACAACACTACCTACACACGGATTCCGCAGTGGACGAGACTGCCCCTGCGGCCGCCCGCTCTGAGCGCATCCACGGCGGCGTTGCTCACCCTATGCGTCATGTACTGCGAGGCCTTAGAAAGGTCCCAGAGGTAACGGTCTACTTCTGGATCATCAAATTGTTGACCACCGGAATGGGTGAAACGACCTCAGACTATCTGGTCCACCGGATCAATCCGCTGATCGCGGTCGCGCTCGGGGGCATCGGGCTGGCGGCCGCCCTGGTCTTACAGCTCCGGGCCCGTCGTTATGTGGCCTGGATTTACTGGTTAACCGTCGTGATGGTCGCTATCTTCGGCACTATGGCCGCCGACGCGTTACACGTTGGGTTCGGTGTTCCGTATCTTGACTCGGCCGCATTCTTTGCCAGCGCGCTGGCCGTCATCTTCGTGGCCTGGTATGCGTGTGAGAAAACCTTGTCGATCCACAGTATTGACACCCGTCGCCGTGAGTTGTTTTACTGGGCTACAGTGATGGCGACGTTCGCGCTCGGCACCGCCGCGGGGGACATGACCGCTTTCACACTCGGATTGGGGTTCTTGGCCTCGGGGGCGCTCTTTGCCGTCGTGATCGCTATCCCAGCCCTGGCTTACCGGCTGGTGGGTCTGAACGCGATTGTTGCCTTCTGGTTCGCCTACATCGTCACGCGTCCGCTCGGCGCATCGTTCGCCGATTGGATGGGACGGTCGCCCAGTCTAGGTGGCCTGGGGCTGGGGACGGGACCTGTCAGCCTGGTCTTAGCGCTGGTGATTATCGGCTTCGTCGGCTACCTGACCGTGACCCGCGCGGATAGTAGGGGCAGACAAGAGTAGCTGGATGTGGTCATGATCGTTCAAGGTTTAAGGACGACTTTCATGCAGTCGTCTTCCTTGTCCCGGAACATCTTATAGCCGTGGGGCGCTTCGTCGAGCGACAGGTGGTGGGTGATGATGAAGCTAGGGTCGATCTCCCCCTTCTGGACGCGCTCCAGCAGTGGGCGCGTGTAGCGTTGCACATGCGTCTGCCCCGACTTGATCGTCAGCGACCGGTTCATCACCGCGCCCATCGGGAACTTGTCGATAAACCCGCCGTAGACTCCGGGGACCGAGACCGTGCCCCCGTTGCGGCAGGCCAGGATCGCCTCGCGCAGCGCCAGCGGCCGGTCTGTCTCCAGGCGCAACGCCTGCTTCGTGCGGTCGTATGCGCCAGGAATGCCGGCCCCATGCGCCTCCATCCCCACCGCGTCAATGCAGGCGTCGGGCCCGCGCCCGCCCGTCATTTCCTTGAGCGCCTCCAGGATGTTCGTCTCCTCATAATTGAGCGTCTCCGCTCCGGCCTTTTCGCGCGCCATGCGCAGCCGATACTCGAACCGGTCGATGGCGATCACGCGCTCGGCTCCGAGCAGGTAGGCGCTCTTGATGGCGAACTGTGCAACCGGGCCGCAGCCCCACACAGCGATCGTGTCGCCCGGCTGAATGCCGCAGTTCTCGGCCGCCATGTATCCTGTCGGGAAAATGTCGGAGAGGAACAGCACTTGGTCGTCCGTCAAGTCCTCCGGGACTTTGAGGGGGCCGACATCGGCGTAGGGCACGCGCGCGTACTCGGCCTGGCCTCCGGCGTACCCACCGAGCATGTGCGAGTAGCCAAAGAGGCCCGCCGGCGAGTGTCCCATCAGCGTTTCGGCAATCTTGGGGGTTGGGTTGGAGTTTTCGCACAGCGAATATAACCCCTTTTGGCAGGACCAGCAGGCGCCGCAGGAGATCGTGAAAGGAACGACCACGCGGTCACCGACCGCTAGGTTCTGCACACCTTTACCGACCTCGACGACCTCGCCCATGAACTCATGTCCCAGGATGTCGCCCTTCTCCATGGTCGGGATGTAGCCGTCGTAGATGTGTAGGTCGGAGCCGCAGATCGCGGTCGACGTGATCTTGACGATGGCGTCGCGTGGGTTCATAATCTTCGGGTCGGGTGTATCTTCCACCCGCACATCAGTCTTACCCATCCAACAGGTGGCCTTCATCATGGTTCCCCTTGTCGCGTTAATCTGGGGCGTACGGGGGCATAGGGAGCCGCGACCGGCGCGGCCCCACTTTAATCACTCTACAGAGGGGCGTTTCGCTACTGATGGGGCGCCTCGGCCGGCGGTTGGCTCGCGCCTCCACCCTTCGCGCTGGCGTCCGAGCGCGTGATCTCGCCTGTTTCCATGACTTGCTTGAAATGGCGCAGGTCGTCTGGTACTTGCTGGGTTGGGTCCTCACCGAAGAGCTTGGCGACCGTCGCCCCGAGCGCGCCACCCGGCGGGTCGTACTGTAGCTCCACCCGGACCTCCGTGCCGCGTCCCCCCGGCGCGGCCGCGAAGCGCACCGACCCGGCGTTGTCCACGGCCGCGCCGTTGAGTGAGCGCCAAGCGATCACCGCATCGGGTTGGTCGTCGACGACCTCAGCGTCCCATTCCACCGTCGTCCCGGCTGGCCCCTTCGCCGTCCAATGCGACCGTTTCTCCCCCGTGACCTGGACGGACTTGAGGTGCTCCATGAAGCGTGGCAGGTTTTCGAAGTTATGCCAAAACTGGTAGAGTTCGTCGGACGGTCGGTTGACCGTGATGGCCTCTTTTACGTGCATGCTGTGATCCTCCTTGATACGGTCGACGCGCTCAGCAAGGGGGAAGGAGCACATCAAACAGTTGTGGCCAGGCCGGTCTCCGCGCTAGGTCATACTCGCGAATTGAGCAGATAACGTGCCACAACCTCTAAACCCTCCGTCGCCCGTTGCTCCGTTCGCGCAGGACGGCCCACATGAAGCGCGGGATTGCCAGCATGCGTCGCCAGCGGCGCGGCTGTGTGACCAGGCGAAAAACCCAATCAAGCCACAGGCGGCGCACTAGTGCGGGGGCGCGCCGCTGCACGCCGGCGAGGTAGTCGACGGCCCCGCCCACGCCGATGCTCACCGCGGCGCCGACAGCCTCCTTGTTGCGGGCGATCCAGAACTCCTGTTTGGGTGAGCCATAGGCGACGAGTACGATGTCGGGATGGGACGCGCGCACCCGCGCGACTGTCTCCGCGTCGGCCGCGGGATCGGGTGAGCCTGAGTACGCGTCGACCATGATGCCGGGTATCTGACGGCGTAGGCGCCGCGCGGCTTCGTCGGCGACGCCCTCGGCCGCGCCAAGCAGAAAGAGGCGGTGGCCCAACCGCGCGCACTGCCGCGCCAGCGGGAGCGTGATGTCGGATCCGCCCACGCGCGCGGGGATGTGTATGCCCTGCCGCCGCGCGGCCCAAATGACGCCGACACCGTCGGGCGTCGCTAGGTCGGAGGCGTCGAGTACAGTGGCGAACGCGGGGTTGGCGCGGGCGCGCATCACGAACTCGGGGTTGATGGTGGCGATCTGTCGTGGCCGGCCCTCCGCGACCCAGCGGGCCATCAGGTCCAGCGCCTCCTGCTCCGTCACCACGTCGACGCGCACACCCAGCACACGTACACTCTGGAGCGTCGCATCCTCGCTACGAGCAGCCACACCTCTCCAGCCCTGTATTAACCCGCGCATGGATTCCCTTCGCGTCACTTACCCCACGGCTACAGCACTCGTAGTCTACCACGATAGGCGCGCGTACTCCCCACGCCGTGGGGACCCTGGTCAGGGTCTGTGAAAAGTCGGCGGGTTCTACTGGGAGCGCGGACGTCTCGTCCGCCTCCGCGTCCGTAGGCATGGGCTAGCCATCCCCGCAGGGCTGGCGCGTCGCCGTCCGTCACGCGCTTATCCCACCGGACACCGGGGCGGACGAGACGTCCGCGCTCCCAGTCTACTCCGAGACGTCTGCGCGCGAACGAATATTTTGATGGGTGGTAACTACCTAGTGGGTCACGCTACAAATAGCGCAGGGAAAAGAGGAGTGTGAGATGCTGTGGGGGCAGGAGGAATGAGGGGCGATGGGACGACGACCACAGCAGCCGCTCCGTCCGTTGAGTGGCG